>JAEEGI010028071.1_pt1 | contig 10730 bp, 8 predicted proteins | sample 8958751 | NCBI WGS metagenome assembly JAEEGI01 (sample SAMN16246545, study PRJNA631951) | gut metagenome | biome: gut microbiome; feature: rumen; material: KS-attached | host: Bos | place: Iran: Karaj | collected 2018-10 | reverse complement strand
CCGTCATCGGCACGACAACGGCCGGCACCAGCCTCTAATGGCTTGGCACCGGCCGCTCCTTCCACGGCTACGACCACTTCCGGGAGTGAGCAACAACTCACACAGAATCAACTGATTAAGGAAGCATTATACCCCAAGGACGAGGATATAATCATTCACTAACCGGCATCAAATCAGCTTCTTATCGCCCACGAAAACAATATAGGTATTGTACAATATAAATATTGTCATTACCTTTGCGGCACGAACGATATAGAATGGAGTTTGCCAGGATATTAAGCGACGGGCGGCTCTGGGCCGTCCAATATGATGGAGAGGATGAAAATTGCTTTGACAGCCTCTTCACGCATTGGTTTGATATCAACTGGCTGAAAGAATTCTTCAAGAACAACCTGGGAGACTTGACATCATTCTTCAAGATAACTGACATCTACCAGGCTATCAACGAGACACTTGTCGAAGCGGAGAAGCTGGAATGTCTGATTCTGGACATCTCCCCGGAAGCCAATCTGGACGTTCTCTTCAAGCATTTGGAGAACAGCCGTTTCACGGAAATGTCCTTAGGCAAGGAAAAAGCCAGAGGCACAGGCACGCCACAGCATCCATCCTGGCTGCGCATATATGCAATCAAAATGGAACCGGGCATCTACCTGGTGACGGGCGGAGCAATCAAATTGACAGCAACGATGGCCGAAAGGAGCCACACGCTGGCAGAATTGGCCAAGCTTGAGCAAGTCAGGAATTATTTGATTGACAACGGAGTATTTGATTTGGACGGATTAAACGATTATACGGATCATGAGTAAGGCAACGGAATTTCTGAAAGCGCACGAGGCTCCTGCCTCCTCCCACTGGCGCGAAGACGCCCAGTGGAGAAAGGATAATGCCCATTGGCTGAAATATGCCCGTCAGATTACCCTGCACGCGCTGCAGGCCATGGACGACCAATCCGTCACGCAACAGGAACTTGCGCGACGGATGGGCTGTTCACAGCAATATATCTCCAATCTCCTCAAAGGGAGCCAGAACATGACGCTGGAGACCCTGGCAAGGCTCGAGAGCGCCCTGCACATTCACATTCTCGCTTTACCGGGCAAAGCAGACTAATACGCCTGCTCGTGGACGCCGGCGACGGCGCGGCCGCTGGGGTCGTTGAGGTTCCTGAAGGCCTCGTCCCAGGCCAGGGCCGTGGCGGTCGAGCAGGCGACGCTCGCCTCGCTCGGCACGCTGCGCGCCGCGCTCTCAGAGGGGAAATGCTCCGCGAAGATGCAGCGGTAGTAGTACTCCTCCTTGTTGCGCGGCGGGTTGACCGGGAAGCGCTCCGCGGCGTGGGCCATCTGCTCGTCGCTGACGGCCGTGGCCGTGATCCGCTTGAGCGTGTCGATCCACGAATAGCCCACGCCGTCGCTGAACTGCTCCTTCTGGCGCCACGCGACCTCCTCCGGCAGCAGGTCGGTGAAGGCCTCGCGCACGATCTTCTTCTCGATCACGAACTTGCCGTCAGGCCCCTTCCCGCACATCTTCGCCGCCGGGTTCTGGCGCATCGCCACGTCGAGGAACTCCTTGTCCAGGAACGGCACGCGTCCCTCGACGCCCCATGCCGCCAGGCTCTTGTTGGCCCGCAGGCAGTCATAGAGATGCAGTTTGGAGAGCTTGCGGACTGTCTCCTCGTGGAATTCTCGCGCATCGGGCGCCTTGTGGAAATACAGGTAGCCGCCGAAGATCTCGTCCGCCCCCTCGCCCGAGAGCACCATCTTGATGCCCATCGATTTGATCACCCGCGCGAGCAGGTACATCGGCGTGGAGGCGCGCACCGTCGTGACATCGTAGGTCTCGATGTGGTAAATCACGTCGCGCAGCGCGTCCAGACCCTCCTGGATGGTATAATGGATCTCGTGGTGCACCGTCCCGATGTGTTCGGCCACGAGGCGCGCCTTCGCCAGGTCCGGCGCGCCCTCCAGGCCGACCGCGAACGAGTGCAGGCGCGGCCACCAGGCCCGCGTGCGCAGCTCGTCCTCGATGCGGTGTTCGCTGTATTTCTCCGCGATCGCGGAGATCACCGAAGAATCCAGGCCGCCGGACAGCAGCACGCCGTACGGCACGTCGGACATCAGCTGCCGCTTGACGGACTCCATCAGCGCTTCGCGCACCTCCGCCGCCGACGCGGCGTTGTCCTTCACGGCGTCGTAGTCCATCCAGTCGCGCTTGTAGTAGCGCTTCATGCCCGGCTGCTTGCTCCAGTAGTAGTGGCCCGGCAGGAAGGGCTCGTAGCGTTCGCACTGCCCTTCCAGGGCCTTCAGCTCGCTGGCCACGTAGACCTTGCCGTCGGCGTCGTCGAAGCCGATGTAGAGCGGGATGACGCCGATCGGGTCGCGGGCGATCAGGAACGCATCCTTCTCCTCGTCATAGAGCGCGAAGGCGAAAATGCCGTTGAGCTCCTCCAGGAAAGCCGGTCCCCTGTCCCGGTAGAGCGCGAGGATGACCTCGCAGTCGCTGCCGGTCCGGAAGGCGTATTTCCCCGCATAGCGGGCGCGGATCTCGCGATGGTTGTAGATCTCCCCGTTCACGGCAAGCACCTGCCTGCTGTCGGGAGAGAAGAGCGGCTGGCCGCCCGATTCCGGGTCCACGATGCTCAGCCGCTCATGCGCCAGGATGGCGGAGCCGCCGCAATAGATGCCGCTCCAGTCCGGTCCGCGATGGCGGATTTTCCGGCTCATTTCCAGCGCTTGCGCGCGCAACGCAGCCGTCTGCTGGCGCACGTTGAAGATTCCTACTATTCCACACATAAGCTGAAGTCCTGAAAAGGTAATACGAAACGTTAATCAATAAAGCCCGCTAGGGCTGCAGGGTGAAGCCGACCACGAAGAAAGCGTTCCGGGTGTACGGGTTGGCCGCCACCTGCGCAAAGACGGGGATTGCGAAGGAATCCGTGACCTTGATCTCCGTCGCCGCCGTCAGCGCGAGGTTGGTGAGGGCGAAACGCTCCGTGCCATAGAAGTCCGTGGCGAACGGGACCACACCCGCCGTCGCCGTCCAGTCCACGCCGCCGAAAGAGAACGGGACATTGGCTTCGAGGTAGCTGCTGAAGGCACGCTTGCCGGCCGGAGTCAAGCCGTCGTTGCCGGCGAAATTGGTGTACCACTGCAGGGAGGCAAAGCCGAAATCATAGCCCACGGTGGCCTCGAAAACGTGGTTCGTGCAATCGGAAGCATACGCGAAGTAGCGGTTCAGCGGGTCGAGACCCGCATTGAACCAGTAATCCGTGACGCCGATGTTGAAGCCGCCGACCTCGTAGGCCAGGGTCAGGTCGAACTCCTTCGTGTCGGCCGGGTTGGAGAGGCCGACGGAGCCCCAGGCCGTCAGGCTCAGGCCTTTGTAGCTGACGCCGAGCGTCGGCTGGAGCGACACGCCACCCAGGTCGAGACCACGCCAGACGTACTGGCTCACGACATCGGCACCCACGGATGCCTCCACTTTATCTTGTGCCCCCGCGGCAGCGAGGTTGGCGAGAAACAGTGCAGTGACGGAAAGTATTCTAACAAGCTTTTTCATAACGATTTCATTTTAAAAGGGTTAAACAATAAACATTAGTTGTAGCAGCTCTCGCCGTGCTCGTAGATATCGAGGCCTTCCTCCTCCACGCGCTTGCCCACACGCAGGCCGTGGAGCTTCTTGATGCCGAAGAAGAGCAGGATACCGGTCACGGCGGTCCAGAGGTCGATGGCCACGACGCCGAGGGTCTGCACGCCGAGGAAATGCCAGCCGCCGCCGTAGAAGAGGCCGCCATCCGTGGCCAGCAGGCCGGTCATCAGCGTGCCGAGGATGCCGCAGACGCCGTGGACGCTGGACGCACCCACCGGGTCGTCGATGTGCAGCTTGCGGTCAATGAATTCGATGGCATAGACCAGCACGATGCCGCAGACCAGGCCGATGATCACCGCGCCGAGCGGAGAGACCACGTCGCAGCCCGCCGTGATGCCGACCAGACCGGCCAGCACGCCGTTGAGGGTCAGGGAGAGGGACGGTTTGCCGTACTTGATCCAGGTGAGGAACATCGTCGCCACGCCGCCGGCGGCAGCCGCCAGGTTGGTGGTCAGGAACACGTGGGAGATCGCCGTGCGGTTGACCTCGCCGGAGGCGGCCAGCTGGCTGCCCGGGTTGAAGCCGAACCAGCCCATCCAGAGGATGAAGACGCCGAGCGCGGCCATCGTCAGGTTGTGGCCGGGAATGGCGCGGCTCTTGCCGTCCGTGCCGTACTTGCCCAGCCGGGGTCCGAGCGCGATGGCGCCGATCAGGGCGAGCACGCCGCCCACGCTGTGGACAATCGCCGATCCGGCGAAATCGTGGAAGCCGAGCTCGCTGAGCCAGCCGCCGCCCCAGGTCCAGTGACCCTCGATCGGGTAGATGAAGAGCGAGATGAACGCGCTGTAGACCAGGTACATGGAGAACTTGGTCCGCTCGGCCATCGCACCGCTCACGATCGTGGCGGAAGTGGCGCAGAAGACGGTCTGGAAGATGAGGAAGCCCTCCACGGGCAGGTCACTCTTGTAGAAAGACAGGCTGCCCCAGTTGGGCGCGCCGATGAAGCCGGCGCCCTCGCTGCCGAACATGAAGCCGAAACCGACCAGCCAGAACAGCAGGGAGCCGAACATGAAATCAACGAAATTCTTCATCAGGATGTTCGCCGTGTTCTTGCTGCGGGTGAATCCCGCCTCGCACAGCGCGAAGCCCGGTTGCATGAAGAAGACCAGCATCGCGGCCAACAACATCCATACAGTATCGAGAGAAATAGCTAATTCTTCCATAAGGCATTAATTTTTAACATTCTAACCAACTAACTTACTTTTTACTTCTTGTCCCGCAGGACCGTGTCGCCGTGCTCGCCGGTGCGGATGGACCAGGTGTCGATCACGTCGCTGATAAAGATGCGGCCGTCTCCGATCTCGCCCGTCGACGCCGTCTTGAGGATCACCTGGACGGTCGGATCGACGAACTGGTCACGGCACACGATGGTCAGCGCCACGCGCTCGATCACGTCCGTGGAGTATTGGACGCCACGGTAGATGCGCTCCTGGCGGCTCTGGCCGATACCGTGCACGTTGTGGTATTCGAACCAGTTGATGTCTGCTCCGAGCAAGGCCTCCTTGACCTCCTCGAATTTCGTCTTGCGGACGATGGCTTCAATTTTTTTCATAACACTAACTAACTATTGGATTGGTTTAACTTTCGAATAAGAACAAAATCCCCCCTGACATGCGAACTCAGCGAATTCGCAAGCAATTGGATTTCAGTATTTTAGATTAAAGCTTGCCCAGCCTTTACTGTCGGGACAGGTCGGAGGCCCCGGCGATGCAGGCCTTGACGAAGCTCACGAAGAGCGGATGGGGATGAAGCACCGTGGAGGAATACTCGGGATGGAACTGCGTGCCGATATACCAGCGCAGCGCCGGGATCTCGACGATCTCCACCAGGTCGGCGTCGGGGTTCACGCCCACGCACTGCATGCCGGCCTTCTCGTAGTCCTTGCGGTAGCGGTTGTTGAACTCATAACGGTGGCGGTGGCGCTCCCGGATGGAGTCCTTCTGCCCGTAGGCTTCCCACGCGCGGCTGTCGGGACGGAGCGTGCAGGGATACTCGCCCAGGCGCATCGTGCCGCCCATTTCCGTGATGTTCTTCTGCTCCTCCATGATGTCGATGACATTGTGCGGCGTGTCGGGATTCATCTCGCTGCTGTCGGCGTCGGCCAGGCCGAGCACGTCGCGGGCGAACTCGATCACCATCATCTGCATGCCCAGGCAGATGCCGAAGCACGGCACGTCGTGCGTGCGGGCATACTCCGCGGCGATGATCTTGCCCTCGATGCCGCGCTGGCCGAAGCCCGGGCAGATCACGAGGCCCGCCTTGCCGGCGAGGCGCTCCGCGACGTTCTCGCGGGTGAGGCCCTCGCTGTTGACGAAGTCGATCTTCACCTTCACCTCATCGTAGATGCCGGCCAGATTGAGGCTCTCGCGGATGCTCTTGTAGGCGTCCTGCAAGTCGTATTTGCCCACCAGGGCCACGTGCACCTCGCGGGAAGCCCGGCGCTGCTTGTCCAGGAAATCGTGCCAGGACTGCATCGCAGGCGTCTCCCCCACCGGGATGCCGATCTTGCGCAGGATGGCGGCGTCGAGGCCCTGCCGCTGCATGTTGACGGGCACGTCGTAGATGCTGGGCAGGTCTTCGCTCTGCACCACGCACTCCAGATCCACGTTGCAGAAGGAGGCGACCTTCATGCGCACGGCGTCGTCCAGATGGCGCTCGGTGCGCAGGACCAGGATGTCCGGCTGGATGCCCATCCCCTGCAGCTCCTTGACGGAGTGCTGGGTCGGCTTGGTCTTCAGCTCGCCGGCGGCCTTGAGGTACGGCACGTACGTCAGGTGGACGCACACCGCGTCGCGGCCGAGCTGCCAGCGCAGCTGGCGGATGGCCTCCATGAACGGCGCGCTCTCGATGTCGCCGATGGTGCCGCCCACTTCCGTGATCACGAAGTCCAGCTCCTCCCCTTTCACAGCCTTGCGGAGCATCCGGCGCTTGATCTCGTCGGTGATGTGGGGAACGACCTGGATGGTCTTGCCCAGGTAGTCGCCCCGCCGCTCGCGGTCGATGACGGTCTTGTAGATGCGGCCGGTGGTGATGGAGTTGTCACGCGTGGTGTGGATGCCCGTGAAACGCTCGTAGTGTCCGAGGTCGAGGTCGGTCTCCATGCCGTCGGTGGTCACGTAGCACTCCCCGTGTTCGTAGGGGTTGAGCGTCCCCGGATCGATGTTGATATAGGGATCGAACTTCTGGATCGTGACCTTGAAGCCGCGCGCCTGCAGCAGCTTGCCGAGACTGGCGGAGATGATTCCCTTGCCCAGGGATGAGACCACGCCGCCCGTGATGAAGATATACTTGGTTGCCATTTGTTGTTATTTCAGTTTTTTGCAGTATGCGTCCAGGGCGTCGGCGGCGGCGTGGCCCGAAGCCATCGCGCGCACCACCAGGGAAGCCCCGCTCTGCACGTCACCTGCAAAGAATACGTTCTCTCCCACTTCGGGCAGCTGGGGCTTCAGAAAGCCCATCGCCAGCAGCACGATTTCCGCCTTGACCACTTCCGGTTCGCCGGCCGCGACCATCAGCGGCCGCCCGCCTTCAGGATTCGGTTTCCAGTCGATCGGCTGGATCTCGACCCCCGTCAGCTGGCCGTTCTCGCCCAGGAAACGCAGGGTGTTGATGTTCCAGCGGCGCTCGCAGCCCTCTTCGTGCGAAGACGAGGTCTTGAGGGTGCGCGGCCAGTTCGGCCAGGGGTTCGCCGGGTCGTCCGGACCCACGGGCGGCTTGGGCATGATCTCGATCTGCATCACGGACTTGCAGCCCTGGCGGTGCGCCGTGCCGATGCAGTCGGATCCGGTGTCGCCGCCGCCGATGACCAGCACGTTCTTGCCCTTGCAGGTCACACGGTCCTTCGCGGCCACCTCGGTGCCGTAGAGCACGCGGTTCTGCTGCGCGAGCAGCTCAAGCGCGAAATGCACGCCCTTCAGCTCGCGGCCGGGCACGCTGAGGTCGCGTGCGGTCGGCGTGCCGGTGGCGATGACGTAGGCGTCAAATCCCTTCGGCAGCGCGTCCGGAGCCACTTCCGCGCCATAGCGGAAAGTCACGCCCTCCTGCTCCATCACGGCGATACGGCGGTCGATCACGGCCTTGTTGAGCTTGAAGTTCGGGATGCCGAAACGGAGCAGGCCGCCGGCTTTCTCGTTCTTCTCGAAGACGGTCACCGTATAGCCCATCCGGTTGAGCCGGTTGGCGGCGGCCAGGCCCGCAGGGCCCGCGCCGACCACCGCCACCTTGCGGCCGTTGCGAGCCGGCGAGACGGGGCGGACATAGTTCTCGCGGTAAGCGATCTCGGTGATCGCCGCCTCGTTCTCGCGGTTAGTCGTCGGCTCGTGCATCGTCAGGTTCAGCACGCAGGCCTTCTCGCAGAGCGCCGGGCACACGCGTCCGGTGAATTCCGGGAAATCGTTAGTCGCGTTGAGCAGGCGGTAGGCCAGCTCGAAATCCCCTTTGTACACGGCGTCGTTCCACTCCGGCGGGCGGTTGCCCAGCGGGCAGGCCCAGTTGCAGAACGGGACGCCGCAATCCATGCAGCGGGACGCCTGAAGGCGGCGGTCGCCTTCGTTGAGCGTCTGTTCCACTTCCCCGAAATCCAGGATGCGGTCGTGGACCGGCCGGTAGCCGGCCTCCTTGCGGGGTATTGTCAAAAATGCTTTGTAGTCTCCCATAAGGCGTCAATATTGGATTTGGAGGTGTTGGACTTTCTCGGCCAGGCTGCGCAGGCGCTCCTGCTCGAGGACGTGCTTGTATTCGATCGGGATGACCTTGATGAAGTCGTCCACCGAACGGGTCCAGTCGTCCAGCAGGGTCCGCGCCAGGGCGGAGCCCGTGTAGAGGTAGTGCTGGCGGATCAGCTCATGCAGCTCCTTGCGGTCGAGTTTGTCGTCCACCAGGGAGATTTCGACCATGTCGAGGTTGCAGTAGTAATCGAAGGTGTGCGAAGGGTCGTAGACGTAGGCCACGCCGCCGGACATGCCCGCGGCGAAGTTGCGGCCCACGGGGCCCAGGACGACCACGCGGCCGCCCGTCATGTATTCGCAGCAGTGGTCGCCCGCGCCTTCCACGACGGCCTTGGCGCCGGAGTTGCGGACCGCGAAGCGCTGGCCCGCCCGGCCGGCGACGTACATCTCGCCGCCCGTGGCGCCGTAGAGGCAGGTGTTGCCAGCGATGATGTTGTCTTCCGCCTTGAACATGGCGCGCGCCGACGGGCGGATGGCCACCCGGCCGCCGCTCAGGCCCTTGCCCACGTAGTCGTTGGCCTCACCTTCCAGGCGCACGTTGACGCCTGCGGCGAGGAAGGCGCAGAAGCTCTGGCCGGCCGAGCCCTTGAACTTGATGTTCAGGGTCGAGTCGGGCAGGCCCTCAGCGCCATACTTGGCCGCGATGCGGCCGCTGAGCATCGTACAGACCGCACGGTCGGTGTTGGCGATGGGATACTCCAGGCTGATCTCCTCCTTCCACTCGATGGCGGGCTGGGCCGCCTTGATGATCTCCAGGTCGCGCACCGGCGCCAGAGCGTGCAGCGGGCCGCCGGCCCAGCAGGAAGCGCCCTGCTCGCGGAAGAGCAGGCGGGACAGGTCCACGTGCGAGGCCTTGGAGCCCTGCGGGTCCGGCTTGCGGACGAGCAGCTCCGTGTGGCCGATGATGTCGGAAAGCTTCGTGTAGCCCATCTCGGCAAGGTATTCCCGCACTTCCTGGGCCAGGTAGGTGAAGTAGTTGACGAGGTAGTCGGCCTTGCCGAGGAAATGCTTGCGCAGCTCGGGATCCTGCGTGGCCACGCCGGTGGGGCAGGTATTGAGGCTGCACTTGCGCATCATCACGCAGCCGAGCACGATCAGCGGCAGGGTGCCGAAGCCGAACTCGTCGGCGCCGAGCAGCGACATCAGGATGACGTCGCGGCCGGTCTTGAGCTGGCCGTCCACCTGCAGGCGGACCTGGCTGCGCAGGCCGTTGCGGACCAGCGTCTGCTGGGCCTCGGCCAGGCCGATCTCCGGGCTGATGCCCGCAAAGCGCATCGAGGACGCCGGGGATGCACCGGTGCCGCCCTCGGCGCCGGACACGACGATCAGGTCGGCCTTGGCCTTGGCCACGCCGGCGGCGATCGTGCCCACGCCGCTCTCGGACACCAGCTTGACGCTGATGGCGGCGGCCGGATTGACGTTCTTGAGATCGAAGATCAGCTGGGAGAGGTCCTCGATGGAGTAGATGTCATGGTGCGGCGGCGGGGAAATCAGCGAGATGCCCGGGATGGAGTTGCGGGTCTTCGCGATGATGGCATTGACCTTGAAACCAGGCAGTTGGCCGCCCTCGCCGGGCTTCGCGCCCTGGGCGACCTTGATCTGGATTTCCTCGGCGTTGACCAGGTATTCCGCCGTGACGCCGAAACGGCCGGAGGCCACCTGCTTGGTCTTGCTCGACAGCGAGACACCGTCGACATCCGTATGGTAGCGCTCGTTGTCCTCGCCGCCTTCGCCCGTATTGGAGCGGGTGCCCAGCCGGTTCATGGCCAGGGCGATGGCCTCATGGGCCTCGATGCTCAGGGCGCCGAAGCTCATGGCACTGACGACAAAGCGCTTCACGATATCCTCCACAGGTTCCACCTTGTCGATGGAAACGGGCGTACCCCGCTTATAGTCAAGCAGATCGCGCAGGAAGATCGGATCGGCCTTGCCATCGACGGCGGCGGTAAATTCCTTGTATTTCCGGTAACTGCCCAGGCGCGTGGAAATCTGCAGCGAGGAGATCGTCTCCGGATTCCAGGCGTGCTCGATGCCGCCCTTGCGGTAATGGAACTGTCCGACGTTGGGCAGGAAAACCTTATGCTCCGCATCGGCATACGCCTGCGCATGGAACCACATGGCATCGCGCGCGATGGTCTCCAGGCCGATACCGCCGATGGTCGAACGGTCCGTGCCGAAATACTCGTGGAGCAGGCCCTCGTCCAGGCCGACGCTCTCGAAGATCCGGGCGCCGCGGTAGGAGCGGATGGTGGAGATGCCCATCTTGGCCATGATCTTGAGCAGGCCCTTCTTCATCGCCTCGATATAGTTGGCGCGGGCCGTGGCGTAGTTCAGCTGCATCTTGCCGCCGTGCGTCAGGCT
>JAEEGI010028067.1_pt1 | contig 10731 bp, 5 predicted proteins | sample 8958751 | NCBI WGS metagenome assembly JAEEGI01 (sample SAMN16246545, study PRJNA631951) | gut metagenome | biome: gut microbiome; feature: rumen; material: KS-attached | host: Bos | place: Iran: Karaj | collected 2018-10 | reverse complement strand
GGTATTTGTCACCGGCACGCTGCACGTGCAGCACCTCGCAGTCCTCGAGCACCTCGCCGCCATGCTGCTTGCCCACGGTGCGCACATACTCGATGGTGCGGCCCGGAGTGGCCTGCCAGCAGTTCTCCGAAATCAGCGCGTGGCTGTAGATGTTGTCGTTGGGATTCCAGTAGGGCGAGATCTTCTCGGTGAAGTCCTTGCGGTCGATCATGTAGGCCTCGCTCCAGGCACGTGATGCGTCGAGTGAGCGATAGGTAGCGTCGTCATGAACGAGGTTGACATAGCGGGTCATCTTCAGGTCGATGTTGCAATGCTGCTGGTCGTCGCGGAAGATTTCCAGGTTGTGCATGGCGATGTCGCTGATGTCGGGGTTGGAGAAAGCAGGACGGCCGCCGCCGATGCAGCGCCACGTCGAGCCGCGGTCATAGTTCACCAGGATGACGCGCTTGCCGGCCTCGGCAAAGTAGCGGAATGCGGCACTACCGGCCATACCGCCACCGGCAACGAGGATTTCGGTCTCGGCTTTCTCGATGACCGAGCCGTGCTCAAACACGAAGGTCTCCTTGCTCTCGCCATTATAGACGTCGCCCAGGGTAACCTGGTTGGCCAGCGGTGCACGCGGGGTGCTGTCGCCGGTCACCTCGATGCCGTGGGCACGCAGGATCTGCTTGGCGCGCGACACGCAGCGCTTGCCGCGGCAGGGACCCATACCCATGCGGGTGGTGTGCTTGAGTTCGTCTACCGAGATGTACTTGCGGTCGCCAACCACGGCGAGCAGGGTCTGCACATCCACATCCTCGCAGTGGCAGACGAAGGACTTGCCTTCCTCGAGGTTGGTGAGGGGGCGCAGGTTCAGGGGCTCGGGATAGCGCTCCTTGAGGATGAAGCCCTTCACGGTGTTCAGGTCATCGACCTGGGTTGCCTGTACGCGGGCCACATTGGTCTTGTTATCTTTCTTGAGCACCTTCTCGATGAGGCCTTCGCCCACCTTGGCGCCGTTGTCGTCAACGAGGAAGACTTCCTTGCCCTCTTCCACCTCATATTCAACAGGCAGGAAGATGATATTCTTGCGCTTGTCGTAGCCGAAGATGGCCAGACCGGGACAGTGGTTCACACACTGCATGCAGCCTATACACTTGTCATAATCGACCACGGGAACCGACGACGTGGTCGGCTTGGTGATGGCACCCTGCGGGCAGGCAAAGGTACAGGGGTTGCAAGCGAAGCCGTACAGGCAGTTGATCTGCACATAGGGCTTCAAGGCCATGCGCTCCTCGCTGGGAACGCGCGGCTGGTCGAGCAGACGCACGGGGCGCTGCTGTGAGTCGATATACTGGCGGGAAACTTCCAGGTAATCCTCATAGGGGAAACGGAGGCCCAGTTCCTGAGCCACCTCATAGGCCACCTGCTTGCCACGCAGCACGGCACTGGTGCCCTCGCCGATGCGGACGGCATCGCCGGCACCATACACGTTGCGGCCAAACACCGAACGACCCTTCACGAGCAGCTGGTTATCGGGAATCAGACCCGTGCAGATGTTGATGATGTCGATATCGTCAATCACGCGCTCGGTGCCGGGGATGGGCTGGAAGTTCTTGCACTCGGCAATCACGGCGCCCTTGACACCGGTGTAGTCATCGTTGGGGATAGCGCGGATGAGCACGTGTGAGGTCATGATGGGGATGCCCAGACGGCGAACGCGGTTGGCCTGAACGGGGAAACCGCCCTCGTGGTCCATACCCTCGATGATGGCCTTGATGGTTGCACCGGCCTGCATGGCCTGGTAGCTGGTCAGGTAGCCGATGTTGCCGGCACCCACGGTGAGCACGCGCTTGCCCAGCAGGGTGTGCTCCTGGTTCATCATCTTCTGGAACACCGCAGCGGTGTAAACGCCGGGCACGTCATCGTTCTCAAACACGGGCATGAAAGGCACGGCACCCGTGGCCACTACCAGATGGTCGGCATCGATGTAGCTCACCTCCTGGGTGACGATATTCTTCAGGGCGATGCGGCGGCCTTCGAGCAGGTCCCACACGGTGTTGTTGAGCAGGATGCCGTCATGGTTCTCGCCGGCAAGGGTCTTGGCGATATCAAAACCGCGCATGCCACCAAACTTCTGGTCCTTCTCAAAGAAGAAGAACTGGTGGGTCTGCATATTGAACTGACCACCCTCGGTAGCGTTGTTGTCCACCACGATGTTGGGGATGCCCAGCGCGGTGAGCTGCTCGCGGCATGCCAGGCCGGCAGGGCCGCCGCCGATGATGGCAACAGTGGTCTTGTAAATCTTGGTTTCACTGGCAGCACGGGGCTTGCCCTCGGGCATATAGTCCTTGGAAATCTCGCGCACCTCTTTCACGCCGTCAACGCTGGTGATGCAGATGCGGCGCACCTGGCCGTCGACGAGCATCTCGCAGGCACCGCACTTGCCGATGCCGCACTCCAGACTGCGGTTGCGGCCGCTAGTGCTGTGGCTGTGCACAACAAATCCTGCCTGATGAAGGGCGGCAGCTATGGTTTTGCCTTTTTGTCCGCGAACGGTTCTCCCTTCAAACTGGAATTCCACGTATTCTTCTTTTGGAAGGTCAAGAATAGGATGATTCTCAATTTTATACATAATGACTGGTTTATATATGGTTATTGTTTTTAGTTCGGCCTTTCATCCCCATCGCAGCCAAGCGGCAATCCCGACATTATACAGACACCGCATCACCACCATGAGTGTACTCTATAACACCCTGGACAACAAGTTGTTGCCAGGGATATTGATGTGTCAGAGATTTCACCTGATTGAATAAGTAAAGCAAACAAAACTCTGATGACACGGCAAATTTAGCTATAATTCCCGACTTATCAGCCAGTCAAGAAAAAAAAGTGAATAAAATTATTGATGTCCAAGTAAAGCCAGCGGCAACCAGGGCTTTTCCTAGCCCCGTCAGGGGCGACAGTAGGTCCTTGAAACAAATCCCCCTAACCTATCCACGAATAAAAACCACACGAAAAAAACAGGGCACACACGTCCCTCAAGCCTGATCTTGAGAAATGGTGCCCCGTTTACCTTCTTTCCTGAATATGGAAAGCCAGAAAGCGCTAATTCTGCGTGGCGCGCACGGCACGCACGGTTAAGCCGTTGCAGCGGCTGCCGCCACCAAATTCAAAGAATTCCCATGACAAGTGAATGCCAGCTGCACCGGTCGAGGGGACGGGTGGCAGATTGAGCGTGCGTGACCAGTAGAAGCCTTCCTCGCCCACATAGTCGAGATCATAGGCCAGGCGGATACCCGAAGCAGGGAAGAACACCGTGTTACCGTTGGGGCCGGTAACCATCTGGCCGTTCATGCCGTTCACCTGTGTCCACTCCCAAGTGCAGTAATCAAATAATTCAAAGATCTGGTCACGGGACGGCATGCGCCACTCGGGGCCCATGTTCACATAGGCAGCATCGTCTTCAGGATCCAGTTCGGTCTTGTTATCAATCTCGCCGTTAGTGCTCTTGGTGTTGTACTTGGACAAATAGATTTTCCCGTTTTCAACATATACCCACGCCGTGGTCTCCCACCAGTAGTATTCCTTGTTGGGCACAACCTCACCCCAGGCGAAGTAGTCGCCGCAGTCCTCGGGGTTGACGGCACCCACGTTGCTCGTCGCCCACAGCGTACCGCTGGGCAAGCCCAGGTCAACGCTCTCATATTCGGGAGGCGTCACGGGGTCATCGGGCCACGAACCTTTTAACAGGTAATCCACCAGGCTGGCCACGTCAGAGATCGCAACCACGCCATCAAGGTCCACATCACCCTCGGCGACACCCTGCAGCAGGTTGTCAACCAGGCGGGCAACATCAGCAATACCAACCATGCCGTCCTGGTCCACATCACCACGAACAGGCTCCTGTGCGCCGGCAGTAAACGAGACCGACATCAACATTACTAATACAACTAAAAAAGAGCTAAATCTCTTCATCATGTTCTTGAATACAATTCGGTTTATCTTGTCTTTACATCCGCAAAGTTAGTGGTATTTTTCCATTCCACAAAGATAAACCGCTAACAGCATCATTTTTAGTCGACGTTCAGCAGATAGTCGATCAGGGCGGTGTGGTAGCCTGATTTTATCTATTTTATTAATAATTTTGTTGAATTTCTCGAGCGAAGCTCGATTAAAGCTTTTAGGCGCTAGTTTTGCAACACCCTGCTATACAACATCAGATAACTTTTGCTAGTTCTGCGGGGCGCGCACGGGGCGGACGGGGTGGCCGACAAAGCGGCTGACGCCGTTTTCGGTCACTTCGTTCATATAGCAGTACAGGTAGTAGGCGACCGACGGCCACATCGAATAGATTGTGCCTGTCCAATAGTGGCAGTAAAGGTTTGCCCCCACGAGCGAATTGCCGTCGCGGTAACCCGCAGCGGGCAAAAAGATTTTATTGCCGTTGGGACCGGTAACCAATTGGCCGTTCACGCCGTTGCGCTGCGCCATCGTCCACGTGCATTTGTGGATCAACTCGTCAATCTGCTCCTGTGTTGGCATACGCCACTCTGGGCCCCAGTTCACCCAGGCTGCATCATCGTCAAGATCCAGCTCCGTCTTGCCGTCAACCGTACCGTAGATGCTGTCGGTGCAGTACTTCGTCAACGTGTTTTTGCTGCCGCCACACCACTTGTATGTGCTCCAGTCATAGGCCGTCTTGGGAGTGGTCTCGCCCCAAGCGAAGTAGTCACCATAGCCTTCAGGACGGCTGGCGCCCACATTGCAAGCCGCCCACAACGTCCCGCTGGGCAAGCCCAGGTCAACATAATCGCGGTTGGGACCATAGTTCTCGCCCAGAATGATAGCAATAATCATATTGATGTCGGCGATGTTGATTTCGTCGTCAGCGTTCACGTCGGCAGCGGTGGCATCACCATTTCCTCCCAGGAGGATATCGACAACGGCATTCACGTCAGCAATATTGACCTCGCCGTCACGGTTCACGTCGCCACGAAGCAAGTCTTCCACGATGAACTCAAAATACTGATTCCAGTTCTCGTCAGTACGATAGGCACGACCCGACCCCTGCCGCACATGAAGCTTGCGGCCAGAATAGTCGGGATAAGTAGAAGGTGGAAAAGGCATCAAAAAGAATGCATAATTGCCCAAAGCGGTTGACGACGGGTCAATAATGTAACAATACACATCGGCCAGGCTTGTACAGAAGGCAAATGCACCGTTGCCAATGGAGGTTACAGAGGGGGGGATGGTCACGCTCGTCAGGCCACTGCATTCTCGGAACGCATAGCCACCGATGGTGGTGACCGAGGAGGGAATCGTCATGCTCACCAAACTGCTACAGCCAAGAAAAGCATATTCTTTAATGGAAATGACCGAAGTGGGGATCTTTGTGTTTTGACAACCTGCAATCAACATATTGCGCCCCGTCTCAATAATGGCGTTACAATCGTCACGTGAGTCGTATTTTGGATTTGCACTATCCACTTCCATGCTTTTCATGCCACTGCAATAGTTGAACGCTTCACCGCCGATAGCAGTAACCGAGGCAGGAATAGCCACGCCCGACAGGCTAGAGCATCCATAGAATGCACGATGGGCGATGGAAGTGACCGAGTTGGGAATCGTCACGTTAGGCAGACTACTGCAGCCGTAAAAGGCGTTATTACCGATAGCGGTGACCGAAGCGGGAATGGTCACACTCGTCAAGGCGCTGCAGTAAGAGAACATTTCTCTGCTAATCGTGGTGACAGACGAAGGGATAGCCACACTCGGCAGAGCAGTACAATGCGAGAAAGCGCCCTCACCTATCGAGGTGACCGAATTGGGAATCATCACGTCAGGCAGACTACTGCAACCGTAAAAGGCGTTACTACCGATAGTTGTGACCGAAGCGGGAATGGTCACACTCGTCAAGCTGCAGCAGAAGGCAAACATCCCGTTGCCGATAGTGGTAATGGAGCTAGGAATCGTAATGCTGGGCAAGCTACTGCATTCTCGGAACGCATAGTCGCCAATCGAGGTGACCGAGGTGGGAATAGTTACTCTCGTCAAACCTGAACAGTACGCAAAAGCATATTCGCCAATAGTGGTGACAGAATTAGGGATGGTCACACTGGTCAAGCCATCACAGCCATAGAACGCTTGGGGACCAATCAAGGTAACCGAATTGGGCATCGTCACGCACATCAGTTTATAGCTTTTATAGAACGCCGCAGCACCAATCGAGGTGACCGAATTGGGTATTATCACGCTCGACGGGCAACTGCACTGAGCGAACGCTCCACCACCGATGGCGGTGACCGAGCCCGGGATGACGGTGTTTTTACAGCCTGCAATCAACGTGTTGCTTGCTGTCTCGATGATGGCATTGCAATTACTGCGAGAGTCGAACGTCGTGTTTCCGCTGGCCACCACTAGATGCGACAGGGAGTAACAACCCAAGAACAGATAGTTGCCTAGGGAGGTGACCGAGGTGCCGACAGTCACACTGGTCAGGCTACTGCAGTTCTCAAACGCATAGTTGCCAATGGTGGTGACCGAGTTGCCAATGGTCATACTGGTCAGCCCGCTGCAGCGGTTAAACGCATATCCGCCAATGGTGGTGACCGAATTGGGTATCGTCACCTCTGTCAGAGACACGCAGCGGCTGAACGCATCGGGGCCAATGCTGGTGACCGAGTTGCCTAGATCGATATTCTTCAGGCCACTGCAATTATAAAACGCATATTCCCCAATCGAAATGACCGAGTTGGGTATTGTGAAACTGGTCAGGCCACTGCAACCCTCAAATGCCCAATCGCCGATGGCGGTGACAGAGCTCGGAATGGAAGTCGTCACGCAGCCTGCAATCAACGTATTGCTTGCCGTTTCGATGATGGCATTGCAATTGCCACGGGAATCATACGTCGTGTTTCCACTGGCCACCACAATGCTCGTCAGGTTAGCACAGGACCCGAATGCGCCGTTGCCGATGCTTGAGGTCGAGTTGCCGATAGAAACTCTCGTCAAGCCACTGCAGTCCCTGAACGCATGGGGGCCAATGGTGGTGACCGAATTAGGTATCGTCACCTCTGTCAGAGACACGCAGCGGCTGAACGCATCGGGGCCAATGGTGGTGACCGAGTTGGGAAACGACACTCCAATCAGTTTTTCGCAATCACTGAACGCCCAATAGCCGATGGTGGTGACCGAGTTGGGTATCGTCACTCCCGTCAAGTCTTTGCAGCCCTCAAACGCCCAATCGCCGATGGCAGTGACCGGATAAGCCACGCCGTTGTCGCTGACACTCGAGGGGATGGCCACATTGCCGGCACGGGAGGGGTCACAACGAGAGACACTGGCCTCGTTGCCATTGATAGCATAATAGATGCCGTCTAAGTCAACATAAGTGGCAGCGGTGGCGGTAGCTGGCAGCAGCAGCGCCAGCAACAACAGGGCAGATGTGATGCAACTTCTCATTTTACAATATATGTTCTATGGGTCATCATTTCTTGATTTGTTCACTTGCTGGCTACAAATATACGCAATTAAGGCTTAGTGCCAAGGCCATCTTGAATGTTTTTCGATAATCTCCTTGAATTTCTTCGAAATGTGTAAAAAAAATTGACACCAAGCGACTTTTCACGGGCTCAAAAACAGGAAAAAGCCAAATGTTCCCGAACAGGTCATTTGGCTCTAGATGAACTGACCGCCCCTACCGGGGCTGTTTACCTGATATTAATGAAAGGTTTTATTTAACTAGCCCGTTGGCGGAATGGCATTTGTTATATGGATTATAACGAATTATGCTGATTTCCAACGATTGCATCGAAAAAAATCCCTCACACTCGCGAGGAGCATGAGGGATAAGTTTCGGCATCGTTGACAATTAATTCCAAATGCCGTTTAACAGGTAGTCGATCAATGCTGTAACATCTTCGATGTTCACACTGCCGCTCTCGTCACAGTCACATGCGTCGAGGTTGACCAATGAAGCATCGCCACCCAACAGGTAGTCGATCAACGCTGTAACATCTTCGATGTTCACACTGCCGCTCTTGTTCACGTCACCACGCACGAACTCAGGCTGAGGTTCAACATAATTGGCATAATCAGTGATATTGATATAGTATTGGTCGCCGACCTTGACAATAACGCCATAGACATTATAATTACCAGTGGTGGCATCTGCATCACCGGCCCAGTAGTTTTCGGTCTTAAAGATCCTCGTGCCGTCAGGCAACAAGAATGAGCGGGCAGGGAAGAAGCTGGGTGTCTGATTCTCGATGCAAACATAGGCGTTGAGCATACTATCATCAACGGCGCCAGTGAGCACGATGGGAGCAGCCAGCTCGGCATTGGTCTCGCTGCTGGCGATGAGGCCTTCAGCATCGGTGAACCAATTCCAACCGTTCTCGCCGGCCTTGACAGCGTCCCAGTTCGGGTTCAGCACCTGGCCGTTCTCAAAGTTGCCTCCGGTGACATTGCGAATCTGGCCGAAACCGCTCTCGTCGCGCAAGAACAGATAGCCATTCCTGTAGACGGTAACGACAGCGTTGCCGCTGAAGGCAAAGGCCTCGTCATTCTCCAGAGCGTTGGCCTCAGCCAGGGTGGCAATGCCTTCGTCCTCCTGGGGTACATACTCTACATAGAGGACAGCAGGCTGCTGGTTGCTGGTATAGCAAGCAAAACGGGGGCTACTTGCATTGTACTGGAGCTTGCGAGCGTTATCGGACTTGTTGAGCAGCACAATACCGTCTTCGGTTTCACTAACAAGCCATTGTGCACCGACAGCACCAGTGGCGCCATCGCCGGTGATAGCGTCCAGCGAATTACCTGAATCCCAGAGAATATAGCTTCCTGAGCCATTGATCTCAAAGGTCCAAGTGGGATGGCCGAGGACGTCCATAGTACCCTCGCCCAAGGTCAGCTCTACGGCCTGAGTGTCACCGATGTATGCAACATCTTCAACAATAGGAATCTCAATAGATCTACCATAGTGGCTCGAGCCACCAGTGATTTCACCCATGGCGAGTTTTCTTTCCTCATTGACGAGGATGTACTTCTTGCCTACTTCCAGCTCGTCAACGCTGTTTACCTTCACATAAGGCTTGGTTAAGACAACAGGCTCAACCTTGGTGTAGGTAGCACTAACTACTGCACTCTCGACTTCGCCCTTGACAGCCTTGGCGTGAACCGTAGTGGTCTCGGTGATCGTGAGGGCTTCGGTGTATTCAGTAAATTCGCCATCATTGAGGGCGTACATGATGTCGGCACCTTCCTCATTGTTGGTGATGCTCACGCTGAGGCTGTTTTCAAACTCCTGAGATTCGGGCAGCGTGGGTGCTGCAACAGTCACGGGAGGCGCAACAGAAGCATCCTCAACGTACAGGACAGCGGGCTGCTGGCTGCTGGTGTAGCAAGCAAAACGGGGGCTGCTGGCATTGTACTGCAGCTTGCGAGTGTTATCGGCAAGGTTAATCAGCATGAAACCGTCATCGGTCGAACTAACGATCCAGAGAGAATTATCAGTGTTACAAACCTCAACGGTAGTCAGTGAATTGCCTGAAGACCAAGCAAGAAAGGCGTCATCTCCACCCATTGTAATGAGAGCTTCGGGAACGCCGTCATCATTAAACCATCCATCTACAAAGGTCAGTTCAACTACATCAGTACCCTCGATGTCGATAACATCATCAATGATGTTAACGGCGACAGCGCTACCATAGGGGGTACTGGTACCAGACAGCCCACCCATAGCGCAACTGTTACCCTCATTGACCAAGATGAGATGTTTGCCAGATTCCAACTGGTAGAGGCTGTTCACCTTTACAAACGTGTTAGCGCCCCATGCCGACATGGTCAGCAGGGCCAGTGCAAATAAAGACAAAATTTTACGCATAATAAATAACTGAATTACTTTAAGTTAATAGAAACATATATACTAATAAACACACATAAACATCCATCTTGTACAGTGGATTCTGTTATCCCCTGCAAATGTAAACAAAACTTATGATTCCTGCAAATTATAGAACGGGAAAAGCAATATCGTCCCCAACAGTAGAGAAAGAGAAATCATCAGGAAAAGGACGTCATTGACGGCGATGGCATTGCCGTTTACTCTAACAGCACTGACTTGCTGATGATGCAGCACCCTTGCCGCCGCCACCAAACCCCAAAAAAGCATATCCCTCACGCCCGTGATGAGCATGAGGGATATGTCTTGACTGTGTTGGGAACTTAATTCCAGGTGCCGCTAAGCAGGTAGTCGACGAGGGCCGTCACATCGGCAATGGAGATTGTATTGTTACCATCGCAGTCGGCGGCTTCAAGGTTGACGTCGGTGTCATCACCCGAAAAGATATAGTCGACGAGGGCCGTCACGTCGGCAACACCCACGTTGCCGTCACCATCCACGTCACCGCGCGTCGAAGCCGTTATATCTACCCAAGCGTTTCCGTTCCACATCTGGGGATTCCAGAATTTGCTACGGGCAACGTCCATTTGATTGGCGGTAATGACATTATTCTCGTTGGCATCGCCCAAAACGCGGAAGAAGCCGGGGTCGCTGGCCGAGCGCGTGGGCAGGCTGTTGACCAGGGTGGTCATGCCCGTGCCGCTGATCTTGTTCTGGTAGCAAAGCAGAGTTTTTAATGCGGTGCAACCCTCCACACTGAGCGAGGTCAGCTGATTGCCATAGCAACTCATCAAAGTCATTGCTGAGCAAGAGGTTACATCTAATGAAGTCAAGGCGTTATTAAAGCA
>JAEEGI010028065.1_pt1 | contig 10731 bp, 9 predicted proteins | sample 8958751 | NCBI WGS metagenome assembly JAEEGI01 (sample SAMN16246545, study PRJNA631951) | gut metagenome | biome: gut microbiome; feature: rumen; material: KS-attached | host: Bos | place: Iran: Karaj | collected 2018-10 | reverse complement strand
AAGGTAGTTGTACCTGAATATAACAGAGCACATATACAGAAAGCTTGGTGGACGCTGCCTGACTTACCGACGGTATTACCAAACAAGATGTCTTTACCGGATTTTGACAAGATGGAGATACCGGATGATATCTTAAAAATTGAAGAATTGGTAAAACAGGAAAAACGCAGAATTGTTATATATCAGGGCGGATTTTATAATGACAGGGACCTTGATAACTTTGTTGAGGCTATCGCAAAGTTAAAGGATAAATATGTTCTCTATTTGATGGGAGTTGGAACAGATTATAAAATACGCTTATGTAAGGCTGGTGGAGAAGCTGTTGTTAATGTACCTTATATAAAGCCACCGTTCCATTTGCTGATTACAAGATACGCATATATTGGTATTCTGCCATATAAAGCCGGTGAAGCTGTTCATTATGCGAAGATCAACGCTTTATATTGCGCACCAAACAAGTTGTTTGAATATGCAGCATATGGAATACCTATGATTGGCACAGATGTGCCAGGTTTGAATTTACCTTTTTACAAATATGGTATTGGGTATGTTTGCCGTCCATACACAGTTGCAAAAATTATTGAAAATATAGCATTGATAACTGCTGATTATACGGAAATGAGTTCACGCTGCATACACTATTATAACTCCTTCAATATGGATCAGATTGTAAATGATATTATTAACGTAAAAACAAGAAATTAAAAATGTGAGAATATAATTTTTGGAAAGATTATACAGTGAATACGAACAAAGTGAGGTTCTACTTTGATTTACGATTTTATGCAGCAGTTAAATGTGCTGTTTAACAAAAAACAAAAAAGGCAGATTATCTTTTTGTTTATCGTGATGCTGATCGGCGCCTTTCTGGAAGCCTTTGGCGTTTCGGTTATCGTTCCCTTTGTGGCGGTTATCACCCGGGATGATTTTATTGAAAAAATTCCGATTTTGAGCAAGGCTTTTCATGCCCTGGGTTTTACGTCGCCTGGCCAGTTTGCCCTGGCCTGTATGGGCGTGCTGATTTTGGTGTATTTAATTAAAACGGTGTATTTGATGGGCGAGTACAGCCTGCAGGCGAAGTTTGTGAACAACTGCAAGTTTGAGATACAGGAGCGGCTGGTAAAGGCGCTTTTGCAGAAACCCTATTCGTATTACCTGAACAAAAATTCTTCCGAGATGCACCGTCTGCTGATTTCGGATCTGAACAGGGTGTTCGAGGTGCTCCAGCAGGTGCTGGGGATGCTGACGGACTTGGTGGTGGCGGTGATTTTACTGGTCACACTGTTTGTGATTGACCCGCTGATGAGCTTTTGCGTGCTGCTGATTATTTCGTTAACCGTTTATATTATTGGCTGTGTGATAAGGCCCAGGTTGGATGCGGCAGGGGGCCTTGTCTGGGAAAACGAACGTATCCGCAGCCGCTGGGTGAGCCAGGGCTTTTCCGGCATCAAAGAGATTAAGCATATGCATACGGAGCCCTTTGTTCTTGGCAAGATCTGCGAAAATAGCAAGAAGATTTGTGAAGGGGAAAGAGTGCGGCAGGTGTTAAACAATATTCCCCGCATTGTGATTGAGACGGCCTGTGTGTGCGGTATGCTGGGGGTTCTGGTGCTGCTGATGTGTATGGGGAAGACACTGGAGTCTCTGCTTCCGGTGGTGAGCGCTTTCGCTATGGTGGCGATTAAACTGATGCCTGCTGCCAACCGGTTTACTTCTACGGTTGCTACGGTTACTTACAATATACCGGTGTTTCGTAATATTGTGGAGCTCTTAAAAGAAATGGCAAAGGATGAGGAGATGCCGAAACCAGTCCGGTACAAGATGCTGTCCCGGAATGGCGAAGAGAAATATGCTATTGTGTTTGACCGTGTGACTTATACATATCCCGGCACGGACCGTGTGATTTTGCAGGATGTTTCTTTTAAAGCAGAACACGGTAAGATGATTGGCATCAGCGGGGTGTCCGGCGCCGGAAAAACGACTTTTGCAGATTTGATGTTGGGGCTTTTGGAACCTGATTCCGGGGAAGTTGTGATCTACAGTAACAGTATTGGCTACATTCCCCAGTTCACCTTTATGCTGGATGACACGGTCCGGGCCAACGTAGCTTTTGCGGTGGAAAGTTCGGAAATTGATGACGCGCTGGTTTGGGAATGCCTGGATGAGGCGCAGATTGCTGAGTATTTCCGTTCCCTACCCGATGGGTTGGATACCCGGGTGGGAGAGCGGGGCATCCGGCTGTCCGGCGGGCAGGTTCAGCGTATCGGCATTGCCCGCGCATTGTATCGTAAACCGGATGTTTTAGTCTTTGACGAAGCTACTTCCGCCCTGGACCTGCAAACAGAGGTTGCTATTATTGAAGCGGTGAACCGGCTGCACGGCAAAAAGACTATGGTCATCATTGCCCATAAGTCTGGTGTGCTGGCCGATTGCGATATTACGTACAAAGTGGTTGATGGGAAGTTGGTTTAGCTATCGTATTAATTTAATAGGAGCGGCACTTACTGGAAATGAGTAGAACCGCATCTAAATGTTTAAATATAATTTTAATTAGGAAGATACTATGCCGGTAATATCTGTCATCATACCCGTTTATAATGCGGAAAAATATATTGCCAAATGTCTGGATTCAGTGTTGGCATCTACGTTATCAGATATAGAAGTGATTTGTGTGGATGACGGATCCACGGATGATTCGCTTAGTATATTGAAACAATATAAAAGCAGGGATGTACGGGTTAAAGTTTTACATCAGAAAAATTCACATGCCGGCGTGGCAAGAAATACCGGTCTTGAGGCTGCACAGGGTGAATATGTGCATTTTCTGGATGTGGATGACTGGATTGATGCAACAGCCTATGTAAAATGGATACAGCTGGCAAAAGAAAGCAGTGCTGATGTGTGCGCATGCATGGCCTATACAATTGATATAGAGAGTGGTAAGTGTATTCCGAACTCGTATTATGCGTTAAGGCAGAATAAATATTTGCATGTTACCAACTTTGAGGAAGAACCGAAAAAACTGATATATGATTTGGCTGTTGTTCCATGGAATAAAATATACTTGCGGAAATTTTTGCTTGATAATAAAATTCGTTTTGACAATTTAATTTGTGCTAATGACCGTAGTTTTTATTATACTGTCATTTACAAGGCGCAACGTGTTGCAATGGTTCGGGAGTACTGGATTTATCATAGGGTAAATAACAATTCTTCTCTGTCCGGTAGAGTTACAAGGCTGATCCATTTTGATGTTCACTTCCGGTCTTTTGAAATTATCTGGAAGGTGATGGAGAAGGCAGATGTACACATCAAGAAAATGGTTTTAGATGTCCATATTGATAATAGTATTTATTTTTACCGAAAAGCCATCGGTGGAGAGCATGAAAAACCAACTCGAAAGGCGTTATATAATTTTTGGAAAGATTATATTCCGATATTAGGAGTTAAGGTGTTTGCTACAAACTGGTTTCCGCATTATATGAGAATAATAAGTGAACTAAAGGCGTCAAATGTTGATGTTGAAAATTACTGGTATTACAAAATAGGCGAAGTAACAATGTTTATCCCTATAATAATTTGCAGAGTGATACGCTGCTGGAAACGAAATGGATTTATATATACGCTGCGTCGTTGCCGGGAGAAGATAAAAGGCTTTCCCACTGAACAATAGATACGAACAAAGTGAAGTGAGGTTCTAAGATATTTTTCAATTGGATTAAAAGCGAATCATTCTGTTCACTTAAAATCAAAACGGAGGAGAAGAAGCGTGTCATCAAAGATTTCTTTATGTTTTATCTGTGATGAGTATTATGTAATGCCTACTGCTGTCGCTATTATATCTGTAATTTTGAATAAAGAAAATGACGTTTATTATGACATCTATTTAGTTACAAATAATCTTACAAGTGAATCTATAACTATATTAAAAAATATGGAAACAGAATCAGTTAAGATTGTTATTATAAATGCTGATAAAGGTGAGAAATTTGATAAATTTAAGATACCAGGTCATCATGTCACGCCTTCTGCCCTGCTTAAATTTGAATTACCGGAGCTGTTGCCAGATGAGTTAGATAAAATTCTATATTTAGACGGAGATGTTATTGTACAAAAAGATTTAACTGTGATATTTAATGAAAATATTGAAAATGTATATGCAGGTGTAGTTTCAAACGGACCGTTTCGCGCAAAGAGATTTAGTAATCGTTATAATATCAAGTGTACATTGTATTTTAATTCGGGGGTCTTATTGCTTAATCTTAAAAAGATGCGCGAAGACCGTATTTCTGAATTATTAATGGAATGTAAATATAGAAATGGTCGTAAAGACGGACTTATGGATCAGGATACGTTTAATCTGGTTTTTAGAGAAAAAGTTTCGTTATTACCATTTTATTATAACTTTCAATATCATCCGTGGCTTGATTTTGATGTTAAACAATTGGCAGAGCATTATGGTTTAAAAATGGTTGATTCAAAATATAGATGGATACCTGAAGCAGTTATTATCCATTATTCAATGCGAAAACCATGGAAATATTTTCATTATTTTGCTTCAGACATCTGGTTTCATTATTACTTATTGTCTCCGTATAAAAATGTTGCACTTAATCGGACGTTGCTGGATGAGGAAGGATACAGAACAGTTCGGATAGATATGAAAAATAATGGAACAGCAGATAACAAAGTTACGATTGAGCGGTGTACTGATGAAGTGGCACAAGTAGATTCGCCAGGCTGGTTTAAAGATGCAAGAGGTTCCGGAGTAGTTGTACATAGCACGAAAAGTAGCATTGAACTGGAAGCTAAGTGCCTTGGTGAGGGAAATATGGGACTATGGCTACGGGGTAAGGATTGTTACGATAATGCCGGGAAGCGTTATCCGGTATGGATTAATGTGACATGCTTTCGTGTAGACGGTAAAGAGGTGTTTAATAATCCGCATCTTATTTGTCATGACGAGCCGTTTGTATATAAATTGAAAGCAACAAATGGGCAGCTTGTTAGAATTTACGTGGAATGGCAGCCGGCAGTGGATATTATTGCAAAGGAACGGGAATCAAAATTAAAAAACATATTGCGGAAACTGAAAAGAAGCGCGGGAAGGGCTATAACGTTTATTCCGTGTAAGCTTAAGCGTTGGTTGGAGTTGTAGGGGAAAAAATACAAAAGGAGCTGCATCGTGGAAATATATTGTTATGGTTTTGTTTTAGATAAACAAGACCTGCCTGTACCTGACCGAAGTTATAAAATCGCTGTGGCGGGTGCCGGTTATGTTGGGCTGTCCCTTGCTGTACTGCTGGCGCAGCATAATGAGGTGACGGCGGTAGATATTGTTTCGGAAAAAGTGGACATGCTGAACCGGTATATTTCTCCGATTGAGGACGAATATATTGAAAAATACCTGGCGGAGGCGAAGGAAGGCAGGCGGAACCTAGACCTTGCTGCGACAATGGACGGAGCATCGGCTTACGCTGAAGCAGACTTTATTATCATTGCAGCTCCTACCGATTATGACCCAAAGAAGAATTTCTTTGACTGCTCTGCAGTGAAAGCGGTGCTGAAGTTGGTAAAGGAAAGTACCAAAGACAGGGAAGTCAAACCTGCTGTTGTCATTAAATCCACGGTTCCCGTAGGTTATACAAAACAAATCCGGGAAAAACTGCAAATGGATAACATCGTTTTCAGTCCGGAGTTTTTGCGGGAGTCCAAAGCGCTCTATGACAATCTGTATCCCAACCGCATTATTGTGGGTTGTGATGAAACTACAAAGGACGTTGCCCGCGTTTTTGCATCGCTTTTGTTGCAGGGAGCTGTCAGGAGTTCGGTGCCTGTATTGCTCATGGGCTACACGGAAGCGGAGGCGACCAAGCTGTTTGCCAACACGTATCTGGCCATGCGGGTCTCTTTTTTCAATGAACTGGATACCTATGCCGAAACGAAGGGCCTGGACACCGCTGCTATTATTAAAGGTATTTGTCTGGATCCCCGCATTGGGGATTACTACAACAATCCGTCCTTTGGTTACGGCGGTTATTGTCTGCCCAAGGATAGTAAACAGCTGCTGGCAAACTATCAGGATATACCGGAAAACCTGATCCGTTCCATCGTGGAAAGCAACCGCACCCGGAAAGATTATATTGCGGATAAAGTGCTGGAAATGGCTGAAAAGACAGAGCAGCAGGACATTGTGGTGGGTGTGTATCGCCTGACCATGAAGACCGGCTCCGATAATTTCCGGCAGTCTTCCATTCAGGGTGTAATGAAGCGGATTCGTTCAAAAGGTATTGCCGTCATTATCTATGAGCCTTCACTAAAAGACGGTTCTGTTTTCTTTGACTGCAAGGTGGTCAATGATATTGCAAGGTTTAAGAACCTGTGCAGTTGTATCGTTGCCAACCGGTACGATGAAATCCTTGACGATGTGCGGGATAAGGTGTATACCCGCGATCTGTTCAGGAGAGATTGATGGGGGATTCACACGCCAAATTTAAAACACCGGGTTCCGTTATTTCGGAATCGGGCTAAATCAAAGGTTTTGTTTGTGGATGTATCACAAGTTGTGGTGATTTGCTGTAGTTTTTGTGATATAATAAAAACAGTATCTCAATTATTATTGGGGTTCATTATTACTATGAAAATTTATGTTGTTACCTGTACATTTAATAATTCTCAGTCGTTAGTTGATGTTGCCTTTAAAACTTTGAAAGAGGCAAAAGCCTATGCAGCGGAATTGAACGGCGACAAAGACAAAGTGGTTGCCCGTTGCAAGGAGTTGATCGCTCTGCGGGACAGTGAGGCGATGGTCAAGTTTTTGGATACAGAGGGCAAGATTTCCTTTGAGGTTGTGGCTGCAGAGTTGAAATAATATATTTGCAGTATTTTGTTGGTAAACATAGGATGACTAAAGACAAACAAAATGCTGTACCGGCATTTTCCGTTATAGTGCCGGTTTACAATGCGGAAAACTATTTGAAAAAAACATTGCAAAGCATTCTGGATCAGACATTCTCGGATTTTGAACTGATTCTGGTTAATGATGGTTCCCAGGACCGGAGTCTGGCTGTTTGTGAAGATGTTGCTTCAACAGATGCCCGCATTATTGTTTTAAACAACGATGAAAACTGTGGAGCGGCAGAAGCCCGTAACCGGGGGATAGACATTGCCAGAGGAAACTTCCTTTGTTTTGTGGATGCCGACGATTATATAGAGCCGGATTTTTTGCGCCATTTTTATGATGCGTTTCAGGCGGATGATTGCGATTTTGTAAAATGTGGCGCCTATGAAGATTATTATGACGCAAACGAAAAGCAACTGTTTGCCAAATCCTGCGTTTTGCCTGACCAGGCTTTCCGGGAAACGAAAAGCATTATAAATCAGGTCGTTGATATGGAACTGATACCCTTGTTCGGATATAATTGGAACAGCTGTTATAAGATGGAAATTATAAAAGAAAGCAAATTGCGATTTGACGGAACGCTGAAGGTGCATGAAGATTTCGTGTTTAATATGGACTATCTGCCCTTTGTCAGAAAAATGCGCTGTCTTTCGTACTGCGGTTACCATTATATTAAACGAGAAGGTAACAGTTTAAGTTGTCAAAATGAAAATTACAACTTAAATATACGTCTGTTGAAAGTACGCAGTTTTCTTTCCTTGCTTAAAAATCAACAGAATGAAACACAGGAGAATCTGGATAAGGTCTACTGGATGTTTACCCGGTTTACGTTTTCGGCTTTGGAATCGGGGATTTCAATGGACACGATACGCAAAGAGAAAATTTTTGCCGATTTCAGAAAGCATAGTTTTGGCCCGATGGGATTCAAGAAAAAAATGCTGACTGGTATCCTGCAAAGCAATCGTGCATTTTTGATTAAAACGGCGGTTTGGCTGATGCGAATTGTTAAACAACATTTTCGCTACCTTTTTGCAAAGATAAAAAGATGAAACAGAAAAGGATTTTATGTATTATTGAAATACTGGATAAGGGCGGCTAGGTATAAATATGAATGAGCATCTCATATCTGTAATTGTAGCAGCTTACAATATTGAAAAATTTATAGACCGCTGCATAAAATCCCTGGTTACGCAAACCTATCCCCATTTGGAAATTATTCTTGTGGATGACGGTTCTACCGATCGGACAGGTGAGATTTGCGATGATTGGAGTCACAAAGATGACCGGATTACAGTCGTCCATAAAACAAACGGAGGTCTTTCTGATGCGCGCAATGCGGGAATACTAAGGGCGAGTGGCAAGTGGCTGGGCTTTGTGGACGGAGACGATTATGTGCTTCCAACCATGTATGAACATTTATATCAGCATCGGGTAGAACAGGGTATCACGGTCTGTGGTTACCAAACGGAAGAAAACGGAATAATTCATTCATATCCTGCAACAGACAAAAACATGTCGCCTTTGGAATCAGTGTTTTTTCATCTCGAAAATGAACTTAAAGCTTGTTATAATGGTACATTAACATATTGGGGCGCCTATGCGTGGAATAAATTGTATGATCGTGCGTTGTTTACAGGTGTTTTGTATCCGGTAGGAAAAACGTTTGAAGACGTATATATCATGTTTGATTTAGTCAGGCGGGCTGCCTCAATTCGGTTTATACCGGATTGTGAGTATGTATATGTACAACGACCGGGCAGCGTTACCCATGAAGAAAGCGTAATCGTATCAGACTTGCTACAGGCACGGTTGCATCAAAAAGAGCAACAGTTCAAGTTTTGGCAAATAACAGATTCCCGTATAGACCAACTGATAGCTTATGAATATTTTTCAATCCTTAATCGCTATGTAGTTCTGTCGCCTGTAAAACGCAGGCAACATCAGGAAACAGCAAAAATGGCCTGGGAAGAACTCCGGAAGCTGGGGTATGATTTTATGCCTTTAAAAAAGAGAGTAGGACTGTTCATGTTTATTCATTGTCCCGATTTGTTTTTCCTGTTGCGTAAGTGGAAGCTGAAACCGAAAGAGTAAATTGAACAAGCGAATTAATCAGCGTTTCCTTGGAACCGCATCTAAATGTTTAAATATAATTTTAATTAGGAAGATACTATGCCGGTAATATCTGTCATCATACCCGTTTATAATGCGGAAAAATATATTGCCAAATGTCTGGATTCAGTGTTGGCATCTACGTTATCAGATACAGAAGTGATTTGCGTGGATGACGGTTCCACGGATGATTCGCTTAGTATATTGAAACAATATAAAAGCAGGGATGCACGGGTTAAAGTTTTACATCAGAAAAATTCATATGCCGGCGTGGCAAGAAATGCGGGCCTTAAGGCTGCGAAGGGTGAATATGTGCATTTTCTGGATGCGGATGACTGGGTTGATGAAACAGCCTATGCAAAATGGATACAGCTGGCGAAAGAGTATCAGGCCGATGTGTGTGTATGCATGGGCTATGCAATTGATATTGAAAACGGTAGTTTTATTAATAGCCGGAGTTATACTTTAGAACAGGATACATATCTGCATATTACAAACTTTAAGGAAGAACCGGAAAAACTGATATACGGTTGTGTTGTTCCCTGGAATAAAATCTATTTACGGAAATTTTTGATAGATAATGATATTTGGTTTGACCACTTAATCTGTGCAGAGGATCGCTCTTTTTATTTTACTGTCATTTACAAGGCGCAACGTGTTGCAATGGTACGGGAGTATTGGATATATCATAGTGAAAATAACAAAACTTCTTTGAACAGTGGCGTTACAAGGCTGATCCATTTTGATGTTCACTTCCGGTCTTTTGAAATCATCTGGAAGGTGATGGAGAAGGCAGATGTGCACATCAAGAAAATGGTTTTAGATGCCTGCATTGCTGATAGTATTTTTTTTTACCGAAAAGCCATCGGCGGAGAGTATGAAAAACTGAACCGAAGCGCACTGTATATTTTTTGGAAGCAATATATTCCGATATTAGGTTTTGATATATTTTTCACAAATTGGTTTCCGAATTACGTGAAAATAATAACGGAATTAAAGATGTCAAATGTTGATGTTGAAAATTACTGGTATTACAAAATAGGCGGAATGATAATGTTTATCCCTGGAATAATTTTTATAGGTATACGTTACTGGAAACGAAATGGATTTATATATACGCTACGTCGTTGCCGGGAGAAGATGAAAAATGCATTGTGAGGGCAAGATGAACGATTATGGTAAGGTTAGTATTGTAGTACCAGTTTATAATACTAAAGACAAATTAAGCTTAAAAAGGAACGTTATCAGGTTGTTGCTACGGTTAAAGGCATACCGTTTATTATACTGCGCTGCATGGCTAAATTTAAAAATGGTTGGTCTTTTGTGGAGGCGTTGATTTGAAAATATTAGTAGTAGTTAGCGAAGAAGTTAATTCTTGGCCGCCAATCAGGAATTTAATAGAAATATTATTGCGTAACAATCATGCAGTAACATTGATGGGTAAAGATAAAACCGGACTGGTCTTAGATCTGAATCCTAATTACAGATTTATTGAAATACCCGATTTTAAAGGCACACCTCCGGGTATTCGTTATTTTAGAAGAACTAACTTTATGCGTAAACGTGTAATGGAAGAAATGTTGCACCATGATATTTTATGGACAGCCACAGATTCAACGGTAAGAGATTTGGGGGATGTGGTTTTAAAGTACCGGCATGTAATGCAGTTAATGGAATTAATAAGAGATATCCCCAGATGGCCCAGACAGAAAGTTTTCGGT
>JAEEGI010028062.1_pt1 | contig 10732 bp, 9 predicted proteins | sample 8958751 | NCBI WGS metagenome assembly JAEEGI01 (sample SAMN16246545, study PRJNA631951) | gut metagenome | biome: gut microbiome; feature: rumen; material: KS-attached | host: Bos | place: Iran: Karaj | collected 2018-10 | reverse complement strand
CAATCTGATTGTCTTCCATGACTTATTGGTTTGATTTGCAAAGATAACACTTTTTTCTCTTCCCCCTTCCCTATCTCCCCGTTTTTCCCTACCTTTGCAGGCTCAATTTTTCCGAACCTTGAAAGAGCAAACAACTTCCTATATCACCATCCGCAACGCGAAGGTCAACAACCTGAAAAGCATTAGTTTGCAAATTCCGAAGAACAAGCTGGTGGTCATTACCGGCCTGTCGGGATCGGGCAAGTCGTCCTTGGCGTTCGACACGCTTTACGCTGAAGGGCTACGCCGCTATGTGGAGAGCCTGAGTTCCGACGCGCGGCAGTTCATGGGCCGACTCAACAAGCCCGACGTGGAGAGCATCACGGGCCTCTCGCCCGCCATCGCCATCGAGCAGAAGGTGAACTCACACAACCCGCGCTCCACCGTGGGCACCAGCACCGAGATCTACGAATACCTGAAACTCCTCTACGCCCGCATCGGCAAGACCTACTCCCCCGCCTCGGGTAAGCTGGTCAAGAAGCACCAGGTGATGGATGTGGTGAACCATATCCTCAGCCTGCCGACGGGCAGCACGGCCTACATCGTCGCGCCGCTTCACCTGCCCGAAGGCCGCAGCCTCGAAGAGCATCTCAACATCCTTATGCAACAGGGCTTCTACCGTATTTTATATAACGGCGAGATCATAAAAATCGAGGATTTCCTCGACCAGAAGAAAAAGGTCAGCGAGAAGAAGGTGAAGCTGCTCATCGACCGCATCAAGGTCAGCGAGAGCATGGACGACGCCATTGGGCGTATCTCCGACTCGGTGCAGACGGCCTTCTACGAGGGCGAGGAGACCTGCCAGGTAATCAGCGAACTCGACGGCGAGCGCAAGGAAGCCGACTTCTCGTCGCGTTTCGAGGCCGACGGCATCACCTTCGAGCCACCCACGGCCAACATGTTCGCCTTCAACAACCCCTACGGCGCCTGCCCCACCTGTCAAGGTTTCGGCAGCGTCATCGGCATCGACCCCGACCTGGTGGTGCCCAACAAGAGCCTGTCGATCTACGAGAACGCCATTGCCTGCTGGCGCGGCGAGAAGATGAGCGAGTGGAAAGACGCCCTCATCCGCGTGGCCGACAAGGTGGGCATCCCCATCTTCAAGCCGTTCTATGAACTCACCGACGAACAGGTGAGCCTCCTTTGGACCGGCAACCAGTACTTCGAAGGCATCGTGGACTTCTTCAACTATGTTGAGACACAGTCGTATAAGATACAATACCGCGTGATGCTGTCGCGCTACCGTGGCAAGACGGTCTGCCCCGAATGCCACGGCACGCGCCTGCGCCGACAAGCGCAATATGTGAAGGTGGGCGGCAAGAGCATCACCGACCTCGTGCTGATGCCCTTGGACGAGCTGAAGGCCTTCTTTGACCACCTCAAACTCGACGAGACCGACAGCAAAATCGCCTCTCGTCTGCTCGTGGAAATCAACAACCGCCTGGATTTCATCATCGAGGTAGGTTTGGGTTACTTGACCCTGAACCGTCTCTCCAACACGCTTTCGGGCGGCGAGTCGCAGCGCATCAACCTTGCGACTTCGTTGGGCAGCAGCTTGGTCGGCTCCACCTATATCTTGGACGAGCCCAGCATCGGCCTACATTCCCGCGACACCGAGCAACTGATTAAGGTACTGAAACGCCTTCGCGACATCGGCAACACCGTCATCGTGGTGGAACATGACGAGGAGATCATCCGTGCCGCCGACTACATCATCGACATCGGGCCTATGGCGGGTGCCTTTGGTGGCGAGGTCGTGTTCGAGGGCGAGATCAAGGACCTCGTCCACTGCGAGAAGAGCCTCACCACGCAATACCTCACAGGCAAGATGAGCATACCCGTGCCCACCCGCCGACGCAAGAGCGCTAACACCATCGTTATCAAAGGTGCGACGCAGAACAACCTCAAGAACCTCACCGTGCGTTTCCCGCTCAACATGATGACCGTCATCACGGGCGTGAGCGGCTCGGGCAAGTCGACCTTGGTGAAGGATGTGCTCTACCCCGCCATGAAACGGCATCTGGGCGAGAACGCTGAGAAATGCGGCAGCTATGGTGCCTTGGAAGGCGACCTGCGCCTCATCCAAGCCGTCGAGTTCATCGACCAGAACCCCATCGGCAAGTCGTCGCGCTCCAATCCGGCCACCTATCTGAAGGCCTACGATGAAATCCGGACGCTATTCTCGGAGCAAAAACTAGCCAAACTGCGTGGCATCAAGCCCGCCTTCTTCTCGTTCAATGTTCCAGGCGGTCGCTGTGAAGAATGTGAGGGCGAGGGCGTGCAAAAGATTGAGATGCAGTTCATGGCCGATGTCTACCTGCCTTGCGAGGCCTGTCACGGCACGCGCTTCAAGGAAGAGGTGCTGGAAATCAAATACGACGGCATGCATATCTCCGACATCCTCAACATGAGCATCGAGGAGGCCATCGACTTCTTTGAGCACTCATCGGAGCGGCAGACCCCCATCGTCGGGCGCATCGTCAACCGCTTGAAGCCTTTGCAGGAGGTCGGTTTGGGCTACTTGAAGCTCGGGCAGTCATCGAGTTCGCTCTCGGGAGGCGAGGCACAGCGCGTGAAGCTGGCCTATTTCCTCATCAAAGGACAAGTAGAGAAGCCCACGCTCTTCATCTTCGACGAGCCGACCACGGGCCTGCATTTCCACGATGTGAACAAGCTGCTGGAGTCGTTCAACGCCTTGATTGCCAACGGCCACAGCGTCATCATCATCGAACATAACATGGATGTCATCAAGTCGGCGGACTGGGTCATCGACCTGGGTCCCGAGAGCGGCAACAAGGGCGGCGAGATCGTCTTTGAAGGCACACCCGAGGACTTGGTGAAGTGCAAGGCATCATATACAGGTAAAGCACTGAAAAGTAAGTTATAGTTATGGTATTGGCTAAAGCCAAGAAATCTATCAAAAATCAATACAAAATCTATCAAAAATAAAGATGCACAATGAAGTTAAACTATGATATCGGCTAAAGCCGAGAAATCTATCAAAAATTATAAGAAAAATCTATTAAAGTCTGATTTGAAGGATTTTTACTTAAGATTTTAAAAAGATTTCTTGCGAAGCAATACATAAAAGACACTATTTTTGAACGATTTCTTGCGAAGCAATCCCAATAAAGAAAAAAATGAAACCATCAGAGATAAACCAACCCTTGAGTGAGCGGCAGCAGAAGGTAGTGGACACCCTTCTAGGCCTCGGCATCGACTTCGACATCAAGTTCCACCCGCCATTGGGTTCCATCGAGGAGTCGTTGGCCTACTGGGGCAAGTTCGAGGCCACGCACTGCAAGAACCTGTTTTTCAGGAACCACAAGGGCAACAAGCACTACCTCGTCATCTTCGAGTGCATGCACCAGATGGATATCCACGACCTCGAGCAGCGTCTGCACCAGGGCAAACTCACCTTCGCCTCGGAGGCCCGCATGGAGAAATACCTCGGCCTGAAGCCCGGCAGCGTCTCCCCCTTCGGCCTCATCAACGATGAGAACCACGAGGTGCATCTCTTCATCGACAAAAACCTCTTGAACGCCCCTCGCCTGAGCTTCCATCCCAATGACAACACGGGAACGATTATCATTAGCCAAGAGGACTTTATCAAGTTTTTGGAGGCGATGGGGAATAGTTATGAGTTTATTGAATTGTACGATTAACCCTAGTTTCCATCCTCAAAGAACAGCGAAAACACCGCTCCATAGTGCGCAAAACCTCTCTTAGTAACCACTATCCTGTCATTGTCGCCCTTGGATAAAAGGCCATGTGAGAGGCAGAAGCCAAGTCTTTCATCCAAGAAGTCCTTGTCTATCCGAAGCTCCAACAGTCTATTGACGGAAAAAGAGCCATTGTATGCGGATATGGCCATGTACTTTGCGGCAAGCTCTTTTGAAGGCAACAAATAAGTGTATTCTTCTTGATATCCACTATCGTTCAAGGCTTCCAACGGATTCTTCGACAGCTTCCCCACATTATACGACACTCCGGCACGGCTCATGCTTTGTGCCGACAAGCCAAATCCTTTGTAGGAAGCGCCGTTGATCATCCTTTCCCGGAGATAAGAGGAAACGCCATAATCATTGGCATCCAGGGAGAATGTGTTTTGGCCAAACCTCCCCATGTAACCCATGCCTATTAGACCATCGTAATACCGCGCATATTGGTCATACAACGCTTCTTTCGAAAGAGAAGCATTCGCTGCAAGCATGTTTGTCCGCAACTCATATAATGTAACCTGATGCGGATGCAGGTGGCCGATGAGTTCAAGGTCCCGGTCGATTGAAGCCTCGTTTTGTCCTTGGAAGCCGTACATGAAATCAAGGTTTACCTTTTTGATGCCGGTTCTTTCAGCCATCGCAAACACATCCGACATCTGTTTTTCATCACTGCCCAACCGCTGATGCCTCTTCATGATGGCATCGCAGGAAGACTGTACTCCCAAAGACAACCTGTGTATGCCGGCATTTACAATACCCTTCAATTTCGATTCCGTAAGGGTGTCGAAAGTGGCTTCAATACTTGGCTCGTATCTAGAAGAAAGCTCCAATCCCTCCAAGGCGTTCCTATATACTTCCATCAGCAACAAGAAGTTCTTTTCCGACAAAGCGGTGGGCGTTCCGCCTCCTATATCACAACCCATAAGCGTGAAGCCATGATTTTGCTCTTTGAAATGCCTGATGTCATTGGCCACTGTCCGAAGATAACTTTCTTGCCTACCATCATCAGGGCACAACATCCTGGTGTATTCGCAAAACGAGCATAGCTGCTTGCAAAAAGGAATATGGATATAAAACGAGAGCTGTTTTTCATCGTTGAAAGGAAGCGGTCCCTCTACGCGATACTTTGCCCAATCCTCCGGATACAGAGGATATGACGTGTTCAACCGCGGATCGTCCTTCCTTGACTCGTATAGTTCAGCTGTCGTCATTCTTCAATAGATGATGTTGTTTTGATGAAAGCCCTGACGCAAATACTCACCATCATAGACCAAGGACGATTCACAATACTGGGGATTGGCATAGTTTCGCATATAGATCTCCAATATCTTCAAGTTTTTGTTGTAAAGATAGTTGGAGCATTTGCAGTCGCTACCCCTATCCATAGACTTAGTGAAATAGACATGTGGGAGGGTGTCAAGATGGATGTCCTCCAAATCCACAAAATGGTCTTGACAAAAGGCGTTCACTTTCATCAAGGCGACAAATCCGATCCTAGGAAGGCCAAGCTCCAAAGCGAAATCAAGCATTTTGGAGGCTTCCTTGGGAGAGTCGATGTATCCTTTGATCAAGTTGCAGCTGGCATTAAGACGTTGCCTGTCAATTCCTTCAAAATCGAACGCCCTGTTCGGTATTTCACATCCATATAGTTCAGAGAGTTTAGACAGGTCATAATGATGAAGCGACATGGAAATGCTATCCCAACGCGGATGACGCATAAGTCTCTGGGATTGTTGCAGCAGCCCATTTGTGTTCAGATGCAAGTGTAAATCAGTAAAGTCAGGATCCTCCATCTTTTGAAGGATTTCCTCCACCAATGCCGAAACTACCGAAGGCTCTCCGCCCGTGATGTTCACTCGATTCACTCTGATTCCTGCGGCTTTCAACTCCCTTATGATTTCAAGCAATTTGGGCACATTGAAAGGCGCGCTGGGCATCGAGGTTTCGGCATTGCTACAAAACGAGCAACGGGCATTGCAGCTTTTGGTGACTTTGACGAATAGGTTGACCGATGGGTCGATGGGTTGCCCTGGTTCATCCAAGCAGTTACAACCGAAACGTTTAATCTGTATTTCTTTGCCAAATGCTTCCATTAGCATTGTCCCGTGTTCTTGCGTATCTTTTGCAGAAAACGACTTCTGTCAGGAAGGATATCAAACTCCATGATACCATGCCCTTGCTTGAAGATGGGCTTTGAATCATCACCAACCGGAATATAATATTCTCCTATCTCTTCGTAATTGCCTTTTCTGCATTCACCCCTGAGAATGCCTTCGACAAGCTCCATTTCATACAAAGTATGATGGGCATAAGGGCCTTTGCCGTCGCCACATGACTTGACGAGCAATGGGCTTCCCGAACAATGATCCAGATAGTTATCGTCCAGCAGATACACGGGAGCCGTACCTGTCCTTTTCGGATAATACACTTCCGGATGGTCGGGGCCGTCTTGCTTGTACTCGTTTCTGATGACATGTTTCAGTCCGTACTCATCTACGCTTTCTTCGTGTTCGGTGAACATCTTTTTCTCCAAAAGCGCATTACTCATATAACCGTTATCTTGAATCTCATCCCACAACAGTTCCAGCCCTTGCTTGAAATAGGAAAGCGGATAACGGAATGGGTCGTTCATAAAACGATTGTCACCACAATTAAACCTACCGTATGCAATCGAACTCAAATCATTCATCAAATCAGAAGCGGAGGTGTAATGCCTAATGTCGTTGAGCAAAGCCGCAAGTCGCAACATTTTGGTTTTCTCCCTCCGACTGTATATGATTTCCAATGGATTGTCTTTATCTAACGCAGAGAGATTATCCACCATTTCGATAAACCTATCAAAATCAAGATAGCCGCTATTTGAAAACAATGTTGACTCATTATTCCGTATTAGCTCTTTAACCATCTTGCAAATCTCAAAACTAACGGTTCCCCTTTCCCTATACGATTTGATCACATCGTCAAAATCCCGCATAAAGCTTTCCAAATCAGAATAATGATTCTGGTTGTTAAGCGTCATGGCAATGTCAGCCAAGGTGCGGACTTGTCCTTGTTGGTATAATCTGATACTAGTGGTGCGTGTGATTCCAGGAAACGGTTCGTTAGGCCTCCTTGGCGATAGTTGCTCGATGATTTTTGTGAAAGATTCAGGCAAACAAACATTCTCTAAGGTCAATGCGTCAATGAACAAAGGAGCGATGTCTTGGTTTTTGAAGCCAGCGATGCCGCATCCTATGCGTGTGACGTAGAAAAACAGTTCCGTATGTTCCTTGGCAAAGGTGATGAACTGATCGACATAGGGTTCGATGGTTTCGACTCCACCTTGCATGGTTGGAATGGCATAGCTTTGTCCTTGCAAGCCGACACCTTGTCCCCATATGGCTCCGAATTTCATCTGTGCGACGCGTGCCGCACCACCGCCGTGACGCCCTTGAAGGTTGCTGCCAAAAACGAACACTTCATCCGGCTTTAATGAAGAAATGGCATTTGGCGTATGAAACGGTCGCTCAATGCCATTGTAGGCTCTTTGGTTGTTTTGTGTTTGCATATTTCGATCTGATTCTTTCATTTACTTTGCAAATAAATGCATTTTCAGCTTATCCTGCAAGATTTTTGTATAACTTTGCATCTGAAAATGACACAAAACACCAATGTTATGAATAACGAAGAAAAAATCAAGCAAGCCGCTGAAATCCTCTCCAAGGCGAAGAACATCGTGGGCTTCACCGGCGCCGGCACTTCCGCCGAGAGCGGCATCCCGCCTTTCCGTGGCGAGGGCGGCATCTGGAACCAGTACGACCCCAACTCACTCGACATTGACTTCTACTATCGCCACACCAAGGAGTCGTGGAAGATCATCCGCGAGGTGTTCTATAACTTTTTCAGCAACAAGGACATCAAACCCAATCCTGGGCACCTTGTCCTGGCCAAATGGGAGAAGGAAGGCCGCCTGAGCAGCGTCATCACACAGAACATCGACGACCTGCACACCGTGGCGGGCAACAGCGTAGTGTATGAGTTCCACGGCAACATGTCGCGCTTCGTTTGCACTAAATGCGGTCACAAGGTCGATGCTAAATCGCTGACACTCACTGAGGAACCGCCCCGTTGCGCCCAATGCGGCGGACTGATGAAGCCCGACTTCATCTTCTTCGGGGAGGGCATCCCTGAAGATGCTTATTATGGCTCGGTGCGTGCTGCCGAGAACTGCGACGCTTTTGTCATCATCGGCACTTCGGGGCAGGTCAGTCCAGCCAACATGATTCCTGGCATCGCCAAACGCAACGGCGCGAAGATCATCGAAATCAACATGGAGCCTTCGACCTATACGAACTACATCACGGACATCTACCTCGAAGGCAAATCCGGTGAGATCCTGCCCGCAATTGATGCTTTGATGACTAGGTGATTTATGGGATTCGCTTCGCGAAGAAATCGTTCAAAAATCATATTCAAAATCCTCCAAAATGGTTTTTTATTGATTTTTAACAACAGATTTTTGATAGATTTCTTGCCGAAGGCAATCCTAGAAGACTTCTTCAAACATTCTGCGATAGGCTTCAACCTTTTTATCAAATGATAAAGGATAAGCTCTTGAAGATGAGGGTAATCTATAGAGGGTAATACCTTCTCTTACCATGATTTGTTCGTTAGGTGAAGGAATCGAATTCGTATTGTAATAAGCGCATACTTCGGTGGTGGCTTTTTCACCTGTCGTGGCGATGGTGTGGCATAGCGGCATCTGTTTCAAAAGAGCTTCTATGTCGGTATGTTCCACAATCTCCAAGAAGGCATCCGAGGCGTTGTCCTTCAACCGTTTTACTGCCGTGGCAGTATCGAAGAAGGCAATGCCTTTCTCGGTGAGGAAAGCAATAATTTCATTCATTTTGAAGCACTTGTGTTCAGTGTCCACAAAATGGTTCTTGTCACCAAACCAAATCTGGCCTTCAATGCGCCAATGGTCATTGATGAAGTTGGGGTAGAAAAAATCCATGCACCAGCGCTTCTTTGGCGGCGGGAAACTGCCAAGGAACAGCACTTTGGCGTTTGATGGCAAGAAAGGCTTTAGTGGGTGATATTCAATCATAAGTTGTCTTTTTAATATGACTAATGACTATGACCGCTTTCACGCCCATGGGCAAGCTGTCATAGTCATTGTCACAAGTCATTGTACTAAAAACGCTCCAACCTTATTAATGCACAGTGTGCCTTTGAATACCTTAAACCTAATTCTCAACTTATCTGCCTTAACGGTCTGGAAACGAAGAAGTCGCTTGTAACCAATAGTAGTTGTTGGTTCATCCACTTCAATAGGCAACCATTTATCATTAAAGTAATAGTCTAAATAAAATGCGTCAACATTCTGTCCTAAAGGAATATACTCTTGTAATACTAATCGATTGAAAGCTGTAGTTTTCGGGAAATCGAAAATGAGTTCAGCTTGGTGTATGCTGTCTTCGGTTGCCCAGTATTTATCGTAGTCTTCATTCAAAACGTGCTTCGGGCTGAACCGCCAAGAACGGGTGTTGCTTGCCGTAACCTTACAGTCTTTTAGCAAATCGTTAGCGAAGTCCTTTTGCAGCTTTTGGTACCATTGAACAGCATTGGCGGAGTCGATACTAGGTATCCTACCCTCTTGATTCACAGGGAAATTGAGCAAGAGATTGGTGTTATGTCCTACACTTTGGTAATACAAATCCATTAGTTGCTCCACGGTTTTCACTTGGCTGTCTTCACTGGCATGGTAGAACCAACCTGGACGAATGGAGACATCCACCTCGGCAGGTAGCCACGCCTCACCATCACGACGGCCTTGCTGCAAGGCCTTTGTATCGTTAAGCGATTCAAAGTCAGTTTTATACATACACCACTGCGTGGCATTGGCCTTGCCTTCTTCATTGCCGATCCAGCGCAAGGTCGGGACAGTGCCGCCAAAGATGCTCGCTTCGGGGCTGTATTTCCAAACGATGTCCCTCGCCTTCTCATAGTCGTAATATTGTTCCGCTACGATGGAACGCATCTCGTCGGCACCACCATACCAGCCTGTACCCCCGTTAGCGCCATCGAACCAGAACTCGAACAAGGGTCCATAGTTGCTCACAAGTTCCTCAATCTGTTGGTGATAGATGTCCACATAGCCCTCATTGCCATACTCGGGTTGGTGGCGGTCCCAAGGCGAGAGATACAGCCCAAACTTCAAGTCGTGCTTCTTACAGGCATCCGAAAGCTCGCGTACCAAGTCTCCCGCCCCATTCTTATAATAGGTGTTCTTGATGGAGTATTCCGTAGTTTCGGTCGGCCAGAGGCAGAATCCGTCGTGGTGTTTTGCTGTGAGAATCACGCCTTTCATGCCAGCTGCTTTTAGGGTCAACACCCACTGCTCACAATCCAAATGTGTGGGGTTAAAGGTATGGGATGGCGTGTTGCCATAGCCCCATTCCATATTATTAAATGTGTTTAAGCCAAAGTGTATAAACGCATAGTTTTCAAGTTGTTGCCATTCCAATTGTTGTTGGGTAGGAATGGGATAGCTGGGCTCGGGACGATGGACGCAAGAGACCATCAGACAAGCTATAAGCAAGGCTGTCCATTTTGGCTTAAAAATCACCTTTATCAGGCCCATAACCGAGTTTTATTGTTTCACAAATTTCTTTGTCTCACCGTTCACACGAATGACATACACCCCCTTGGGAAGTTCGCTGACGACTACCCTATTGACCTCACTGTCGAGTTGGACGGTCATCACGGTTTTCCCGTTGATATCGATAATCTCCGCTTGACCACTTCCCTGGTTTACAAAGACATCGATAAAATCAGTGGCAGGATTGGGGCACACACGAAGCGACGGTTTAGGCAACACATACTCAGCTTTAACCGAGACCGGATGATCGGAATGCGCTTCCATCATGTTTTCAAGCGTTCTGTTGCACACGGCACAGAAAGGCGCATAGTCGCGCATCATGCAGTTGCGT
>JAEEGI010028061.1_pt1 | contig 10733 bp, 7 predicted proteins | sample 8958751 | NCBI WGS metagenome assembly JAEEGI01 (sample SAMN16246545, study PRJNA631951) | gut metagenome | biome: gut microbiome; feature: rumen; material: KS-attached | host: Bos | place: Iran: Karaj | collected 2018-10 | reverse complement strand
GGAGAAAAGGAAAGCCAAAAATCCCGCGAGTAATAAAAAACTGTTGATACGCATTGCCACCTCCGCTCTTGTAAATATATACAAATTTATCGCGATGGGGGTAATGCGTTTTTACTTTGAAGTTTCTGCGTCCTTTACGCAACGGACGGAAAGACCCCATGATTTATGTATTGGTGGATCTGAATAAAAGTCAAGTATGTTGGAAAAACAGATACTTATAGCATGGTCGTACGTATAGTAATCGAGTATGTATGTCGTTTCTGCGGTAGTCCAAAAACTAGTTATATCACCGTAACCACAGTCTAGGTCCTTAACATAGTCCACATTTCTAATCCATTCTTTATTTCCTCCATACATTCCCTTTTCTCCTTTATATATCCCTCCTGGTAGCACTCCAAATCCAAAAATATCGGAGCCATTACCGTCTTCAGACCATCCACTGGTTGATTTCAAATAAATTGATTCGTAGTTTGCAAGAGCCGTTAATATACTCCATTCATTTCTCGAAGGCAAATGCCAGTTTTGGGGACAGGAATTCATGGCTGCATCCCACGTATAGAGCCTGCCGTATTTCGCACAGCTGTCAGGTTCGTTGTTGTAGCACCAGCTTACGGAATCTGAACTGCTATCCTGTTTTGGATAGGCATAGTTCAGGTTCTCGGCCATCCAGGTCTGCGTGCCGATTTTCACGGTCTTGTAAACCTGTCCGTCACGTTCGTCAGTTATTTCGCCATGTTCAACCAACGGAGGTTCATTGTCTTTAGCGCAGCGAACAAAAACTTTTAATGACTTGGATATGTTTTTTAAGTCAGCTTTATTACCAGTAAAGTAAAAAGCCTCAGTCTCGTTTGGACCTATATAAATTTTAGATCCGTTTCTTTCGCTTTCTTCGGATATCCAGAAATAAACATACCCGACATTAGCTTCTGATAGAAAATTGTTCTCTTCATTTTCTCCAAGCAGCCAATAATGTTTTATCCATTCGAAATTTTCTGACGATGTATTTGCGTATTTGACCAAATTCATCGCTTCGTTTCTTGTAGGAACATGCCAGCTATCGGGGCATACCCCTTCTACACCGATATAGGGCTTGCTTTTGCACGGATAGTAATATATTCTGTCTTTGCTGTCACACACGTTCCCATTTTCGCTGAATAAAGCAATGCTGTCTATGGCCGCGTGCCATGTATAAAGCCTGCCGTACTTTGTACAGTTGCCGGGATCGTTGTTATGACATTCGCTAGCAGAGTCGCCTGTCGATGTAGGTTGTAAGTAGGCGTAGTTCAGGTTTTCGGCCATCCATGTCTGTTCGCCAATCTTTATGGTTTTGTAGGTTTGCCCGTCACGTTCGTCGGTAATTTCCCCATAAGAATAGGGTTCCCAGCTAGAGGAACTGGATTCGACGCTGCTTGAAAAGGAGTCGAGAGAAGAAGAATATTCCTCAATAACGGAACTTGAAGAATTTTCTTCCGTCAAGGAACTCGATGAAGAAATCGTGAATAGAATGTCAGAAGGATTCTCCTCGCCGCAAGCGGAGAAAAGGAAAGCCAAAAGTCCCGCGAGTAATAAAAAACTGTTGATACGCATTGCCACCTCCGCTCTTGTAAATATATACAAATTTATCGCGATGGGGGTAAAGCGTTTTTACTCGGAAGTTTCTGCATCCTTTACGCAACGGACGGATAGCCCCCATGATTTATGTATTGGTGGATCTGGATATGCCTCGATTTGGCTGGAAAAACAGATACTTATAGCATGATCATATGTATAATCATCAAGTAGGTATGTAAATTGACCTGTTGTCCAAAAACTAGTTATGTCGCCGTAACCACAGTCTAGCTCCATAACATAGTCCGCATTTCTAATCCATTGATTATTCCTATCATATATTCCTCCTGGCAGCACCCCAAATCCAAAAATATCGGAGCCATTACCGTCCTCAGACCATCCACTGGTTGATTTTAAATAAATTGGTTCATAATTTGCAAGAGCCGTTAATACATCCCATTCACCATACGAAGGTAAATGCCAGTTTTGGGGACAGGAATTCATGGCCGCATCCCACGTATAGAGCCTGCCGTATTTCGCACAACTGTCAGGTTCGTTGTTGTAGCACCAGCTTACGGAATCTGAAGTGCTATCTTGTCTTGGATAGGCGTAGTTCAGGTTTTCGGCCATCCAGGTCTGCGTGCCGATTTTCACGGTCTTGTAAACCTGTCCGTCACGTTCGTCAGTTATTTCGCCATGCTCCAGCACTATAAGGGGCTTTTCGTCCTTGACGCAACGAATGAAGTGAAAATTCTGCTTCAGTTCATCATATGAATTGATCTTGTCAACAATTGCGCTTAATACGGTTGCTTGGCTGCTGTCGGTTTCTAGCGATGTCCAAAAATATCCGTATTCTGAGAGCTGCCCGTCCCTGAGGCTTTCGTTCCCACCATAAAACCAGTAGTGTTCTATCCAGCTGAGGTTCTCGGCAGATGCGTTGGCGAAATCGACAATGTTGTTCATGTCTGATTCGGTCGGAATGTGCCAGTTTTCGGGGCAGGAGCCCCTAGTGTAATTGTAAACCTGGTTTTGACATGGAGCCTGTCGGTTGTTTCTCCAAATACCGCAATCTTTTCCCGATTTGCTGTAAACAGCGACGCTATCCATGGCGGTTGACCACATATAAAGTCTCCCGTATTTTGCACAACTGTCCAGACTGTTTTTATAACACAAGGCTCTAATGCCATTGCTGTAATAGCTGAAATTTAGGTTTTCGGCCATCCATAGCTGTTCGCCTATTTTTATGGTTTTGTAGGTTTGCCCGTCGCGTTCGTCCGTCAGTTCCCCGTATGAGTATGGTTCCCAGCTAGAGGAACTGGATTCGACGCTGCTTGAAAAGGTGCTAGGAGAAGAAGAATATTCCTCAATAACGGAACTTGAAGAATTTTCTTCCGTCAAGGAACTCGATGAAGAAATCGTGAATAGAATGTCAGAAGGATTCTCCTCGCCGCAGGAGGCTAGGAGGAATGCTGAAATTCCTATAAAAGAGCAGATTCCTTTTTTTAGCATGATGGCCTCCCGATATCCTAAATATATACTGATTTATGGTGTAGTGGTTGCAGGAGTGTTGATTAACTGTATCGACAACAACTTTATTCCTCCAAACGGGACGTTGCCTACTTTTTTGTAGATGATGCTCACTTGTTGATTGTTGTTGAAAGCGAGCATGGCGAGCGAGCCCGCCAAGGTGAGCGAAAGGGGCCCCATGTTTTCCTTGTTTTCCCATAGGAAAATCCGGACCGTTGTGTCCTGTGTCCCGCCTTTGGGCGCCAAAGAACTCGTGAGGAGGTCCGCACAAGTGGAATCGGCTCCTAGGTCGAAGTGCATGATATTGTCCTCTCCGACGACGTTGAAGCCCAGGTTGCAGACGTAGCCGTTCTGCACGCACGAACTGTCCGGGTTTGAAGGAACGTTGCAGTTCTCGTTTGTCGTTGCCCAAAGCGATACGGCAAAAATAAAGACTGCGCTCAGTAGTTTTTTCATGGAGTTCTCCTTTTTTTTCTTATCGCCTCGAAGGGCATTTTCAATATGGATTCGGAGATGGAACGGATTCTCGTGACGGCGAATCCCCATCCCTGCGAGTCGTCGTTGTCGCTGTGCAGGGTGACTGTCAGTTTCTTGGACTTGACCTTTACCACTTTGCCGGCAAGTTCGTTCCCGTTGTAAGTACCGATGGTGTTTCCGTTTGCGTCGGTAAGGACGATATTGTCGCCGTTTCCTACGAAGGTGTTGTCGTGGAATGTCACGTAATAGACCTTGTCGTTACCCAGCTCGTACGTGCAGCTGTAGTCCGTTTGCGGGGCGTATCCTTGGCCCGCGTTGCATTTGTTGTCCTTGCTGAGTTCCAGGTCGCTCACGAGTGTTGCGACTTGGGCGTTGACGGAATCGTTGTTGGGTTCTTTGACGGAGCGCCCGAATACGACAACCTGCCAAGTTCCGAGTTCCGGATTCTCGACATCGACGACTTCGACGTTGTTCAGGTGGTCGAAACAACTGTAGCCGATGTTGTCACTGGAATGGCAATAGTTGTATGCAGTGTCAACATCGCTTTCATGGATGTTTTCAAGGCCTTTACTACTAGTAATTTGGACATCAATATGCCGTCCTGCTGCATTAATGAATTCTGTAGGCAGGGGATCCAGCCGCCACGGGTAATGGTATTTCCCGGAAGGGCTGATTAGATACATGTCGAGGTCGTTGACAAGTTTTGTTTTTTTGAATTCGGTTATCCAAGATTTAGAACTTATTAGGACGCCGGGGGCATCGTCCCATACCAATGTTGTCCTTAAGTAGTTGCGTATTGAATCCACCTTGACAGTCCAGCGTTTTTCGTACCCGTTCCCGATTTCAATTTCCTTGAACTTGGGAAATTCCCTTGTCGTCGGATTGTAGCCCGAAATCATGTTCAGGGCGGCCTTCCCGTCGAGGTAGCCCCATCCCGTGGCGAAGTCGGGGCCCTTGCCGTATGGCGTGAAGTGGCATTCCCCGTCGTTGTGGGCTACGGTGAGATCGGTATTGCAATCGAAGTGTACATCTTCCGAATCTTCCATATCCACGGCCGTGTGTATCATCAACGCCTTCACGGTGGAGTTCCGCATGGAGTGTTTATCCAGCGGGTCTCCGGTCAGTTTCTGGAACTTCTGGTACATGAGCGCCGCGACGCCTGATGTGAACGGGGCTGCCATGGAGGTTCCTGCGGCAGGAGTCAGCCAGTATCCGCAACTGTCTTCATGGCATATGTCCGGTGTCGTGATCCCTTTTGTAAAGTCGAAATCGATGCGCAGTTCGTCTGCTTTGATGTTGTGATGCAAACTGGAAAGATTCACACGGATACTTTCGAATTTATCTGTAACTCGCCATGGTATAAAGATATGGTCTTCTTCTTGGATACTACATGCCTTTTTCGGATCGGATGGGCATGTCCCAAAATAGACTTCGCCATAAAGGGTGGTATCCCTGTTGCTATTGTCCTTGACGATTCTGTAACGGACTTCCACTTCGTCCGTCGTATCGATGTCAGTTCTGCCGGTCAGTCTCCATGCAATGTACAGTTCTGTTGCTGGCGGTATAGTTAATATAGGTGATGTAGAATCGTTGTAGATTGATATAGGATGGTGGTTGACTAGACAATGCAACCGGTGATTTTCTTCTTTGCATGGATTTGTTGGTGGATAGGTCCAACTTAAGTCGAGGTTCAATCGGTTCGTCTCAAAATCGTTGACGATATAGGGGGTTGATTCTCCCTGTCTGTACAATTTTATGTAGTCTATCTCGACTTCGAAGGGGCTGGTTTCATCTACCCTGAACTGGCTGGAGCCCCCTGGAGCCATGATGTCCGGCTTGATGCGACCGTCCCATGTGGGGCCCATGCTGGAAGAATGGATACGAGTCTTTGTAACGGCGTTGATCATGCCGACTACGATTGGGTTCTTGGCGGGGGCAAATATGGAGTGGAAACTTTGCTGATAGCCAAAGTCAATTGTGTCAGGAGGAATGGTGGAGCCGCTGTTCCCCGCTGCGTAAATCGTGGTTTTGACCAACGTGTCGCCTTCTATGCAGTTGGAAGAAGCTAAGTTTGATGGAATACATTCGCTTTTCCAGTTCTTGAAAATAGCCTTGTCTATTGATGACTCTCTATAGTTATAAATATGTTTGCTTGTTGTATGGGAATGGTTGACGACGTGTCCGATTTGATTTGTATGTCTTGAGGAATCTTTATAAAAATGGACTTTTGGAGCGACTCCGCGATATTCGAAATTATTGGAATTGTTCCCGTTCCCTCCGAGTATCCCCGTAACAGCAGTTCCATGGTACACAACTTTAATAGAGTCACTTTGGAACATGCTGTCGCTGTTTGCTTTTATATTCATTATTTTGTACACAGAGTCAAAACTGTTGACCCCAAAATATTCGCTCGAATCCATTATGCGCACATGCGGGTTCCCTAGCGAGTCGTATTCGTTGAACGTAGGATGATTGAAATCGGCGGTTCTGTCATACACCCCCACGACTATCCCTTCGCCCGTGTAATCCACGTCCTTCAGCCACTCCGTGGTAGCTCGGGTGTAGTTATTCAGTGCGCTTATCCAGTTGCTGTCGTCCTGCAGGTCTGAAATGTTGACGCCGCTGCGGCCCGTGGGGGTCAACGTGGGCATTTCTCGCTGTACGTCCAGCGCCTCGACGCTCCTGCTCCTGCCGAGGCATTGCAGCGAGTCCTTCGGCGTTGATGCGACGAGGAACCCGCGGGCGACTCCGATGTTCTCGCCGCCGCAGTCGTGCACGGCCGTGACGCAGTCGTTGACATCGACGTCTTCCCAGCAGATGATTTCCATGTCGATTTTCGTGCGCGGCTCCACGAGACGGCTGCAGACGCCGTTCGAGTCGCAGACGTTCCTCTCCGTATAGAGGTCCTTGTCCGTGAGTTCCACGCTCAGGGGCACGGTGTCCGCGACGGGGATGGCGTTGAAGAATCCGGCCACGAGACTGTCGAGCGTCTTTTTCTTTAGCCTGTTTTCGGTTTTGAGCACGGCCACGACCTTCCCATCGGACTTGCCGACTGAAAGTTTCGAGACGCCCCTTTGCGCGAGCAGGTCGCGTTCCTTGGGCGAGAGCGGCGTGTCCTTGAAGAGCCAGAAGCGCCCGGCGGGAAGCGTCTCGTTGCCGCCACTGAACTTGCTTACGGCGGTGTTCTTGCCGCGGTCTGTCCATGCGATTACGTCGCCGGTGCTGCTGTTCCCGTTCACCGGGTCGTAACCCCACAGAATGTTGTGCGAATCGTCATAGACCGTCATGAAGTAGTTCGGTTCGGACACGTTCGCGCGCTTCGCGTACGACCAGTCCTTGCTGAAATCGACCGGCGTCCATTTTTCGCGGTGGATCCTGAAATTGATCTCGATTTTCTTTTGCGGGTAGAGCAGCCCGTGCACGCTGAACTTGATGTCGGCCATCCCGCCCACGTTCGTCACGCTGCGTGTCACCGAGTAGGGGTAGGTCACGTAGTCGACATCGACGAGCAGGCTCGTGTCCGCGGCGTAGTAGTGGATTTTCGGGTTGAAAATCGAATGCGACGACGTGTTCTTGAGCGAGATGCGGTAGTCGATCCAGCTGGGGTCCGTGCGGTTCCGCTCGCAAAGCAGGCGCACCGCCTGCGAGGCCCAGGCGGCGTTCACGGTGAAAATAAGTGAACAGATGGCAACTTTAAAAAATTTCGTGCAAGTCATTACATATAAAAATACAACAAAGACGCTTTGTAGAAAATACTTTGTCTGTAAAAAAAAACTTTACATATATTTTTCTTACGATTTTGGGATTGCTTCGCTCATAAACAACTTCACCGGATCCTGCTCCTACGAACTTAAGAATTGTAAGGCATCAAGATGCCAACAATTCTATATCGCGTTGCTCAGGATGACGGGAATGCGGGACGTTTCTAGATCCTATCGAGACTTCGTCTCTCTAGGATGACAATTCAAGGATGTCGTCTCCAGTAAGTTCACTTCCGACTGTCTACTAGAATACCCCATACCTTCACTGGATCCTATCGGTCGCGAAGCTCCCTCCAGGATGACGACGTGCGATACGCCGTTCAGGATGACAGTGCTAAATCTCTCTCGTCTGTAGCCCTCTTTGACCACTTGTGCTTTAGCACTTATGTGGTCATGATTCGCGTATGGGGAGAAGGGCGTTCTCTCGTCTTTCGTCTGTCTACTAACCACTAACCACCGCCTACTCCATCCTTTTTACGGTCTCTGAGAACGGTGGGGGAACGTAAAATTGCGTTATATTTCTTAAAATGTGCGCGAAGGGCTTGGCTTTATTTATACTATGGTCAGGAGGAATCATAATTTTCTAATTTTAACGCATTATGAGTTTCAAAACTAGAATTGTTTGCATTGGTGCTGGCTACGTCGGTGGCCCCACCATGACTGTTATCGCCGACAAGTGTCCCGATGTAAAAGTAACCGTTGTTGATATCAACCAATCCCGAATTGACGCCTGGAATAGCGATAGCCTCCCGATTTTTGAACCCGGCCTGGACGATGTCGTGAAGCGTGCCCGTGGCCGCAACCTGTTCTTTAGCACTGATATTCCTTCGGCCATCAAGGATGCCGATATTATTTTCGTTTCTGTAAACACCCCGACGAAGACGTTTGGCCATGGCGCAGGAAAGGCTTCTGACTTGCAGTATTGGGAGAAAACGGCTCGCAGCATTTTGGAAATCGCTGACGAAGGTAAGATTATTGTCGAAAAATCGACGCTCCCGGTCCGCACCGCTGCCGCTATGGAACGCATCTTGAATTCAAACGACAAGGGGCTCCATTTTGAGGTGCTCTCGAATCCGGAGTTCTTGGCCGAAGGTACGGCAATCAACGATTTGTTTGATCCGGACCGCGTGTTGATTGGTAGCCATCAGACGGAATCGGGGCTTGCCGCTTGCCAGAAACTTGTCGATGTTTATGCGCACTGGGTTCCGCGCGATCGCATTTTGACGACGAACCTTTGGAGTTCCGAACTTACGAAGCTTACGGCGAATGCGTTTCTTGCGCAGCGTATCAGTTCCATCAACTCCATTAGCGCTCTCTGCGAACGTACCGGTGCCGATGTCGATGAAGTCGCCTACGTGATGGGCAAGGACAAGCGAATTGGTCCCAAGTTCCTCAAGGCGTCCATCGGTTTTGGTGGCAGTTGCTTCAAGAAGGATATTCTGAACCTCGTCTATCTTTGCGGTTATTACGGACTGCCGGAGGTCGCCGCTTACTGGGAAAGTGTCGTGAAAATCAACGAGTGGCAGACGCACCGCGTTGTCGATCGCATGCTTGAAACGATGTTCAATACTATTGCGGGTAAGAAGATTGCTGTGCTTGGCTTTGCGTTCAAGGCGAACACCGGCGATACCCGTGAAAGTCCGGCGAATCTCGTCGTGCGCGACTTGCTTGCAGAACATGCGGAGCCTGTCGTTACGGACCCGAAGGCTATCCCCGATGCAAAGCGTGATTTGAAGGATGTTCTCGATAAGGTCCAGTTCGAAGAGGACCCCTACAAGGCGTGCGAAGGCGCCCATGCCGTTGTCGTTTGCACGGAATGGAAATGCTTTGCCGAGCTGGACTGGAAACGCATTTATAGTTCGATGGCGAAACCGGCCTTTGTATTTGATGGCCGCAATATTCTGGATGCGGACGCCCTTAGGAAGATTGGCTTTGAAGTGACCAGTATCGGCAAGGGTAAGGCGGAGTAGTTTTAAGAGAGTTTGTGTTATGGCATCTATTAGCGTCTTTGGGTTGGGGTATGTGGGGTGTGTTGGAATCGCATGCCTCGCTAAGCTTGGTCATCGGGTCGTCGGTTGCGATGTCGATGAAAGTAAAGTAAAACGTATTGCCGCCGGTCTCCCGACGATTGTCGAACGGGATGTTGATGAAGTCATGCGCGATGGCTTTAAGGCGGGGCTTATATCGGCTACATCTTCGCCGATGGAGGCTGTGTCTAAAACCGATATTTCGTTTTTGTGCGTCGGGACGCCCAATGCTCCGGATGGACGCTTGGATACAACGTACCTGATGTCTGCCGTCAAGTCCATTGCCGAAGCGATTCGCTCCAAATCGACTTTCCATATCGTGGTTATCCGCAGTACGGTTCCGCCGGGAACGAATGCCGCCGCGACTGCGTTGATTGAAAAAATCTCGGGCAAGCGCGAAGGTGTCAATTTCGCCGTTGCCTCGAACCCGGAGTTCCTGCGCGAGGGCATGGCTGTGGCGGATTACCTGAATCCGCCGCTCACGGTGATCGGCTGCGAATCCCGCAGGGCCTTGAACAGCCTTAGGAATCTTTACACGACGCTTGGCAGTGAGATTGTCGAGGTCGAACCGAAGGTCGCGGAGATCATCAAGTTTGTCAACAACTCGTATCATGCCCTGAAGGTTACTTTCGGAAACGAAATCGGCGCCATCTGCAAAAAGCTCGATATCGACAGCCATTCCGTGATGAACTTGTTCTGCATGGATACCCAGCTGAACATTTCACCGTACTATTTCAAGCCAGGGTTTGCCTACGGCGGCTCCTGCCTTCCGAAGGATTTGCGCGGACTGAACTTTTTGGCGGAATCCAACCAGGTCGATGTCCCCGTGCTTTCGTCGATTGAAAGTAGCAACAACATGCATATCCAGCGCGTGCTGGAACGTGTCCAGGAAATTGGTGTCCGTTCCGTGGGTATCATCGGTCTTACGTTCAAGGCCGGAACGGACGACTTGCGCAACTCGGCGGCAATCCGTCTGGCCGAAGGCGTTCTCGGTAAGGGCTGCTCCTTGAGCATTTACGACCGTTATTTGAATATCGCTTTGGAAACGGAAACGAACATGCGCGAACTCAACAGGCGCATTCCGCACTTGCTGCCTCTCCTTGCGAAAAATGTGGAAGATGTCGTGGAATCGACTTCGCTTGTCATCATTACGGTCCGGAATCCGGAAATTCCGGAACTTATTCGTAAATATCCTGAAATTCACTTTTTGGACTTGGTACGCATGAAGGACCAGTCCGTAGAGACGTTCCCGAATTACGAAGGTTTTTGTTGGTAAATTCATATGGAACAGTCTGTAAAGGAATTAGCAGGAAAGAAAGTCTGCATAGTTGTTGAAAATCTACCGGTACCTTTTGACCGTCGTGTTTGGCAAGAAGCCACGTCGCTTCATGAA
>JAEEGI010028055.1_pt1 | contig 10734 bp, 5 predicted proteins | sample 8958751 | NCBI WGS metagenome assembly JAEEGI01 (sample SAMN16246545, study PRJNA631951) | gut metagenome | biome: gut microbiome; feature: rumen; material: KS-attached | host: Bos | place: Iran: Karaj | collected 2018-10 | reverse complement strand
AAGGAAGAGAAGCTGAAGATCTTCGAAGACGTGGCTTGCATGAAGCGGTGGGTCCGGGCCGTCACGACCGTCCTGAAATACTGGGACAACCTGTTGAAGAAGATGAAACTATAACCGAATTACGCACCTGATATGATTGCCAAAGCAAGAGCGATATCGCATGGGGGAAACATGGGACGGTACTCAGTCAACAAGTGGAAGGCCAAGCTCGTAAAGCTGAACAAGATCCCGAAGGACCTGGACCCCACGACCATGTGGAAGTTGATGGAGGCTACCCAGCTCAAATTCCGGGGAAAGCTGAACGCCCACCGTCCCTTGAAGAACACCGCCATCCGGATCGAGGTCTCCCCCAGCGAAGCGCAGTCGGCTGGGTGGACGATGGATGACTGGGTCAAGCTCGCCGACGACTTCATCAAGGCCTTCGACTCAGTGGATCTCTCCAGGATGGCCCAGAGGGAAAGCGCGAAATCCACGAACCTCAAGAACAGCCAGTATTTCATGATGCTCCACGAGGACAGCGCCAGCGGCATCAAGCACCTCCATATCGTCGCCAGCAGGGTCGATCTGGACGGGAACGTCAATGACGACCACTGCATCCACGAGCGGGCCATGATCGCCGCATTCAGGGTCTCCGAGGAAAGGCGCTGGCAACAGCCCGAAGAGGTCCGGGAAGGTCACATCAAGATCCTGTCATTCGACTGCAAGTCCGCGCTGGAAGATATGGAATCCTTCAGCTGGGAGGCGTATGAAGCCTATCTTAAGGCTCACGGCTACGGCATCGAATACCGGCGCGACAGTGACGACAAGATTACCGGCTACACCCTCCTGTGGGGCCACTCCCGGTTCAAGTCCTCCATCCTCGGCCACAACAGGAACCTCACCCCTTCCCGGATCCAGAACACCTGGAAGGAACTGCACCCGGAGAAGGAGTTCAAGTGGCAGCCGGTCCACCAGGCCGAGACTCCCCTGCCTGTCGCACCCAAGACGAAGAAATATCCGCAGCCGAAACCGGAAGAAGAGAAGAAGCCCGTCAAGCCGGTTCCCCCGGCCAAGGTCCGGCAGACGATCACCGTCGGGTACAGGGAATACCCCGTCGAGATTCCCGAAACGGTGTACAAGTTCTTCCAGCAGAACGCTTCCGTTCCGGATAATGCGGCCAATTCGGGACCGGAGCACATCTTCAAGACTGCCGTGCTCCTGTTCGCCGGATACGTCGACGGCGCCACGACCATCGCCGACAACTGCGGCGGTGCGGGCAGCTCCGCTACCGACGACTGGGGCAAGAAGAAGCCCGACGAGAACGACATGGCCTTCGCCAAGCGCTGCCTGGAGCGGGCCCAGCAGCTGCACGTCCGTCCTCCCAGAAGAGGAATGCATCTATAAACCTATAAAACGACACGCTTATGAGCAACAATACACACCCCAAATCCTCCGGCCTCGATGATATCGATATCGAGTTGGAGAACATCAGCAAGACGGAAGAATTGCAGCAGAAGAAGGAGCAGCTGGACCAGTACCTGGAGAGCGTGAATGGCACCCTCAATCGGGCCGAGCAAGCCATCAAGGGCTGGGAGGCGGTGGCCCTGAAAATAGAAACAGCCACGACATCCTTGACCAAAAGCGCTGACAAGATCCAGCCCGCCCTTGACTCGCTGGTGGAGAACACGCCGAAGGATGCGAGGCTGAAATTCACGGCCCAACTCAGCGACAACGCCATCCAGCAAATACAAACTTTGTACGATGGGTTCCTTGTAGGTGAGAAGACGCGCCTGACGGCTCACCTTGAAGAAGAGAAGACCATCATGGCCGGATTCATCGTAGTCCAGATGATGGCGTTCAAGCAGTGGATTCAAGCGCAGAAGAAGGCGTTTGAACGGCATGTGGACGATATGGACCGGGTGAAGAGATACGGTGAGGGGATCTGGCTTTCCAAACGATCCTGGGACTGGATCCAGGGCTCCCTGATCGTCTTGGGTATCTGGTTCGTTGCTTTCATGACTATTGTAATTGTCCTCTACGTGCAGCGCCGATGATCCCTTATAAATGGCCATATTTGCGGCACGAATGTTTGAAAGCGGGAATGCCCGCAGTTCATCTTACTCCTGAAGAGCAGGATAAGATGTAGGGGTCCGGCAAGAGAATTTGACGGCCCCGGTGATTGGGAATCTTCCTAAATGCTGCCGCCGGGCGCATCCGGTGAGTTTGAGAGTGGCGCGAATGCCGATCCGGCTCCGGATGCCATCCAACACGGCGACCAGCATGAAATGCTCAACGGGAATGTTGGCCGGAAGGGTTCTGATCGCCTTATTAACGGAGTCTCAGAGGATGGGGCTCCGTTTCTTCATTTTAACGCAGGATTATCCGCAAAAAGCAGTAACTTTGTGTGATTGACCAAGGTAAAGCCCCCATGAGTGACAATGCAGCAAGGCGCAAGGCCGTCAAAGAATTCGTGAAGGAATGGACAGGAAAAGGCTACGAGAAGGGTGAAACCCAGCGTTTCTGGCTGTCCCTTCTGCAGGACGTTTTCGGTGTGACCAACCCGATGGCCATGATGGCCTTCGAACTTCCGGTAAAGACGATCACGAAGGAGAAGGGATCCGACTTCATTGACGCCTATATCCCGTCCACGAAGATCCTCATCGAGCAGAAAGGCTCACACGTGGATTTGAACGCCAAGTCCCGTCAGTCAGACGGTTCAGAGCTTACTCCCTACCAGCAGGCCCGTCGCTACGCTGCCGGTCTGCCGCACACGATGAATCCTCGCTGGATTGTTGCCTGCAACTTCAAAACCTTCGAGGTTCACGATATGGAGCATCCGACAGATGCCCCGGAGGTTATCCAGCTGGCGGATTTGGAGAAGGAGTATCACCGGCTTTCCTTCCTGGTCGATGATACCAACGCCCACATCAAGAAGGAGTTGGAAGTAAGTATCCAGGCCGGTGAGATTGTCGGCGTACTATATGACAAGCTGCTGGCGCAGTACCGGGACCCGTCCAACCTCGAATCCCAGAAGAGCCTCAATAAACTCTGTGTGCGCCTGGTCTTCTGCCTCTATGCGGAAGATGCCGGCATATTCGGGAGCAAGAACATGTTTCACGATTACATGTCCCAGTTCCCGGCGGCTGACTTCCGGGAAAAACTGATCAAGCTCTTCCGGATGCTGGACACGAAGGTCGAGGACCGCGACCCGTATGAGGATGAGGGCCTTCTGGCTTTCCCTTATGTCAATGGCGGTATGTTTGCCGGAGACATCGAGATCCCACGCATCAATGAGGAAATCCGGGCGTTGATTCTCCAGCGGGCATCAGACGATTTCGACTGGAGCCTAATCAGCCCTACCATTTTCGGCGCCGTGTTCGAGTCCACGCTGAATCCGGTGACCCGCAGGGCCGGAGGTATGCACTACACCTCCATCGAGAACATTCACAAGGTTATCGACCCGTTGTTCCTGGATGATCTGAAAGCGGAACTGTCCAACATCAAGGCCATCACCGTGGCCAAGACCAAGCGGGAGAAAGCATTCTCCTTCCAGAACAAGATTGCCGGTCTTACTTTCTTTGACCCAGCCTGTGGATCCGGTAACTTCTTGACGGAATCCTATACTTCCCTCCGGCGTTTGGAGAACGATGCCCTGCGTATTATCTATGGCGATAATCGAGTGATTGGCGAACTGGCCGACCCTATCAAGGTTTCCATCAACCAGTTCTACGGCATCGAGATCAATGATTTCGCCTGTTCCGTAGCCCAGACCGCCCTTTGGATTGCCGAGTCTCAGATGATGCAGGAAACGGATGAGATTGTCGGGTATTCTCTTGATCCTCTTCCTCTTAAGACGTACACCAACATCCACGAAGGCAATGCGCTCCGGATGGATTGGAACGAGGTAATTCCGGCCAATGAGCTGGACTACATAATGGGAAATCCGCCATTCGTGGGCAAGAGCTATCAAACTCCCGAACAGAAATCGGAAATGGAGGCCGTCTTTGCTGGTGTAAATAATTACGGCAATCTGGATTATGTTACTTCATGGTACAAGAAAGGCATAGACTATATCGACAAGAATCCCACATGTGAGATTGCGTACGTGTCCACTAATTCAATATGCCAGGGAATTGCCGTGCCCCCTCTTTGGCGATATGTTCTTGCTAAAGGGTATGTGATCAATTTTGCCTATCCCACATTCAAATGGAATAGTGAAGCGAATGATAAGGCTGCTGTGCATTGCGTGATTATTGGCCTGTCTAAAACCGCCAGAAGCCATAAGTATATCTATCCTGATGGCGCTCCCGCTATTGAGGTTAATAATATCAACCCCTATTTGATGGATGCTCCGTCCATCATTATTGACGATATCCATGACCCCATCTCAGATGTTCCAAAGACCGCTGTGGGTTCTTTCCCGACCGATGGTGGCAATCTTGTGATAAGCGCCGACGAGAAGGATGCTTTCATTCAAAATGAGCCTCAATCTGCTCCGTATGTGCGTCTTTATATCGGTCCTGAAGAGTTTATCAACAACAAAAAGAGGTATTGCCTATGGCTTAAGGACTGCTCTCCGGCAGAGCTTAGACGGATGCCTAATGTACTGAAACGTCTTGAAGGTGTACGTGATTACCGACTTAATAGTAGCAAGAAACAGACGCAAAAGAGAGCAGACACGCCACATCTATTTGCCGAGATTAGGCAACCGGAGTCAGATTACCTCCTATTTCCCAGAACATCTTCTGAAAGAAGAGCATACCTTCCGATAGGATTCATGAGCGCAGAGGTCATTGCCGGTGATACAATCATCGTCCCTGATGCCACGATTTATCATTTCGGGGTTTTGGAAAGTGTACTCCATATGGCGTGGATGAGGGCTTTTTGTGGCCGTCTTAAGAGTGACTACCGGTATTCCGGAACTTTGATTTACAACAATTTCCCGTGGCCATCGAATCCATCGGAAACCCAGAAGAGCAAGATAGAACAGACCGCCCAAGGGATCCTTGATGCACGCGCTATCTATCCGGATAGCAGTCTTGCAGATCTCTACGACAGCCTAACTATGCCTCCTGAACTCCGTAAGGCCCACCGCGCCAATGATGCCGCCGTCATGGAGGCCTACGGCTTCCCCAAAGACGCCGCCGAAAGCGAAATCGTCGCTCGCCTCTTCAAGATGTACCAGGAGTTAACCCAAAAGTAAGCGCCAGGACCACTAAGGCCCCGGCGCCGAGATGGGGAGTTATCTCCGATCTTTTCATCTTCTTTCTAACTTTGTTAACCCCCAACCAAGTAACGCGCAGATGATTGTTACCAGTGGGGAAGGTCAGAATAGGCTTACTCCGGTCAGGACAATCCGCCCTAACCGAAATCAATTAAAATGAATTACCTTCATATTATAGTGATTTACTTGTTAGTATGCCGCCCTCGCAGTGGACGGCATAATCTTCTACTGATGAACACGTGCACATGTTCACATTCTTATGGTCGGTCGACCTAATCCCTGCGATGGACTCTAGCGTATCCTCACATTTTTGACGTAATATTGACTTCCGGAGGATACGTTAATCACCTTAACGGAGGACGGTAAAGCCGGGTAAGTCTCCTTGAAGTCGAAAGGATTTGTGTTATACAAGGCTTTCTTGTCGCCAATCTTTGCGCCAACAGAACTGGCTGTTATGTAGTATTTCCTGCCGGTTTCAGCGTCTTCAATAAACTCGTCAGCATTACTGGCAACATATGTTCCCGTTGACTTAGGAATAGCTCTTTTATTGAGGTATGTGGCATCTTCACCGATTTCGATTGACACAAGTTGCCATGTATGAGTATCTGTTTCAAAACGGTTGGCCGGAACATTTATCTTCCTTGTGGAGGAAGATGACTGAGGGCGAGATGACGATGAGCGACCCAGTGGCGCATTCCCCCTATTCCTAATAAGCTCTGCCGCCCTCTGAGAATCAGAGTTACCATACTTCGCGGCCTGTTCAGTGTAGTATGAAGCAAGGCTTTGATCTGCTTCAACTCCACGACCATACCTGTAGCAACCTGATAGACACCTATATACATCGGCCTTCATGGAGTCATCTAACTGTTCAAAAGCGTTATTGCGAGCCGCCTGTGCCAGATATGTAAAAGCTTGATTATAGTCTTTTTCCGGGACAAAATCTTCGCCACGATAATAGGCATATCCCAATAATGCCTGGGAGAATACATCATCTTCTTCTGCCGCTTCTTTGAACCACTTAACAGCCTTGGAATTGTTAGCAGTTACATTCTCACCCTGCCAGTATTCATATCCGAGACGCATTTTGGCATCTGTGTAGTCAGCAGCGGCAGCTTTTTCAAGATATTCGATAAACTTTGCCTTGTCCTTGTTTGTTCCTGTTCCTTCAAGATAGCAACCGGCAAGACGGTAAAGTCCCGGACCGCTTTCTTGATCAGCAGCCTTTTTATACCACTGGAACGCGGTATACTCGTTCTTGGTAACTCCATAGCCATTCAAATAGCAGTCGCCGACGCCAACTTGTCCAACATGGTAGTCCAAATCAGCAGCTTGCTTATAATACTTGTACATGAGATTTGGATCCACACTGGCTCCATAGCCAACCTGATACATATATGCAAGTTGACACATAGAGTAGGTGTCGCCAAGATTAGCCGCCGCCTTGTACATATCCATAGCCGTGTTATTGTTTTCCTCGACTCCAAGGCCATAGAAATACATATCCCCAATCTTTCCATAGGCAAATGCATTGTCCTGTTCAGCAGCGGCCTTAAAGTAATCATATGCGGCCGAGTAGTCCACATCCACTGAGTCGCCGGTTAAAAAGGCGTATCCCGCTGCCGCCTGAGCTGCCGCATATCCTTGCTGTGCGGATTTGCCAATATACTCTAAATATTTCTCGTGGTCTTCTCTGACTCCAACCCCGGCATCATAACAGAGGGCAAGATAGTACTGACCTTCGGCATCATCTTCATCAGCGGCTCTCTTAACCCAGTTATAACCAGTTTCAGCATTGGGCTTGACTGAATATTCCTCTGAACCCTTCAGATAAAGCGCACCTAATTCAGACATAGCCTTAGCATATCCTGAATTCGCTGCATTAGTCAGATTGGTTAAATAGCCGTTAGTGATATTGCTCATATAGCCTTCTTTGAAGACCTGTGCCTTAATCCAATAAGACGGCCCGAATCCCTTCTTGATAGCCTTATCAGCGTAATCCCAGGCTTTTCTCCAATCTTGCGGTGTTCCAATACCGTACAGATAGCAAAGCGCCGTCATATGCTGAGCAGGCTGATGATTCTTCTTCGCAGCCTTCTCGTACCAATTAAAGGCACTCTGATAGTCTTGAGCAACCCCTCCATTACCACTCCAGTAGCAACCGGCGAGATTATACATAGCATCTTTATCGCCCCTATTAGCATACTTCAAGTACATTGAAGCATCCTGTGCGTGGAGTGCAAAGGACGATATGATAGCGATAAGAATAGATAAGATTTTCGCTCTCATGTTATTGTTATTTAATTAGTTGAATAATCAGTCGGTTACCGGATTTTGAGGTTCCTCACATAGTAGTGATCCCCGGAACAGATGTTGACGTACCTCACAGACTTTGACAGGACTTCGAACGTAAGAGTGAACTCATACGGTCGTGTAGTAGGTATTGTCGTGGCATGGTTGTTATCATATCCCAGAGTTCCGGAAATCATGCGATACTTCTGACCGGTTTCAGCGTCTTCAATAAACTCACCATCCGAATTATACCAGACGGAGATACCGGCCTGTGAAGGTGTGATGGTCATCTCAACAAGCGTTTTGTCCGGAAGGACTTCGATGGACTGGATCTGCCAAGTTCCATAGGATGATCTGTTGACGTTAGACTCGATAATCACGATCTTCTCAGAATCTCTGGAATCGTTCCTGGAAGGTCTATTCCCACCATACATACTACCGGAAGAAGACAGATTACCGCCTCCCAGTTTCGTCACTTCCCCTTCATAGTACGAAGCCAGTGCCTGATTGGCATCTGTACCCCTTCCATAACGATAACACTGAGAAATCCGCCTGTAGGTCTCGACTTTTACCTCTGTGTCGAGTTGACTAAACTCATCGTTCTTAATCGCGTCTGAGAGGTAGGCGAATGCTCGATCATAGTCTACTGCCGGAGCCGGATTAGAACCGTCGAAATAAGCATTTCCGAGAAAAGCCTGCGCCTGTGCGTCATCTCTCGCAGCAGCCTTGTTGTACCATTTGAGTGATTCCTCATAATCGGCTCTCTTCCCGGGGACATTCTCGCCAGAGCAGTATTCATAACCGAGTTGGGTCATCGCTTCGACATACCCATTGTTGGCCGCCTTGGACAGATATGAGAAATATTGGGAGCTGTTTTTTGTGACCCCTTCACCGAAATAATAGCATTTGGCCACATTCCATTGGCCATAAGCGTCATCTTGATCCGCAGCTTTCTTAAACCAGGAGAAAGCAGTTGCGGGGTTCTTTGTAACGCCATATCCATCCATATAGCACAGACCCACACCACATTGTCCAGTGGGATCATTCTTCTCAGCTGCCATGCTATAGTATTTGTATGTGAGATTATAGTCCACACTGGCTCCATATCCATACAGGTACATAGTCGCCACCTGAGTCATACAGTAGGCATCACCCAATTCAACACCCTTCTTATAAAGATCGATCGCTGTATTGTTGTTTTCTTCAACGCCTACTCCATAATAATACATGTCGGCAAGTTTACCTATAGCATATGCATTGCCCTCATTTGCGGCATCATAGAGATAATTGTAGGCGGTGCTGTAGTCAACAGATACTCCCTCTCCAATTAAATAAGCATAGCCCATTCTGGCCTTAGCAGCCGCATAGTCTTTCTGGGCAGCACTGTTGTAGTACTGCAACGCTTTTTCCGAATCTTTATCGACACCGGCCCCCAGCTCATAACAGACTCCAAGATAGTATTCTCCAGCGGGATCCCCCTGCTCAGCAGATTTATTGAAGAAACCAAGTGCAGTGTTAATATTCCTCGTTACACCATACTCATCTGCCCCGTAGAGGTACAAGGCACCGATTTCGGCCTGAGCCTTTGAATAGCCTAATTCAGCCGAACGGCTTAAGTTCTGGATATATCCAGTTCTTGGAGATGTGAGGTAATTATGCTTATAATACTGCGCATAAAGCCAGTATGCCGGTGCATATCTTTTGTTCTTGGCTTTATTGGCATATTCCTGAGACTTTTGGAAATCCGCTTTAACTCCTTCTCCTGCCAGGTAGCAATAAGCAGCCATAAATTGTGATTCGGCCTTCCCTTTCTTCGCAGCCTTCTCATACCAATACATAGCCGTAACGGGATCCTTTTTCAAGCCTCCCTTCCCTTCATAATAGCAATTGGCAAGTTGATGCATGGCTTCTGTATCGCCCTTTTCGGCGTACTTCTGCAAGAACGCGACATCCTGAGCGATAACACCTGTACTCCCGAATAGGGATAACATCAAGGATAATATGAATACCTTTATTCTCATAGTTAATCGTAATAGCCTAAGGCGGTTAGGTCATCAATAATATCCTGGGCACCACGGACTCCTGCTCGTTTAGCTTTCTTTGCGTAGGAATCGGCCAAATCGTGTGTCGAGGGATTCTGAAGGTAATACCTTGCAAGCGGGAGATAGGCAGGAGAATATCCACTATCAGCCAGTTTCCGCACGGAAGCATAGTCCCCCTTCCTTACCGCCTCCTGAAGCTTGGCGGCATTATCATCCGCTGACGGTTGGTCTGCGGACTCAGTTGTTGTAGCAGGCTTTGAAGATCCTGCATTTGATGAAGATTGAGACTGATTGGATCCCGTATTCGAAGAGGTATTACCCTTGCTCTCAGCGGGCTTTGTCACCGATGCCGGCGCTGAATTGTCACCGTTATTCTGAGTGGGCTGAGCCGGAGCCGTAACCGTAGGCTTTTGAGGGGTATTCACTGGAGCCGGATTGTTTGACTTATTGCCGGCTGCAATTATAATCGTCAAGATCAAGAAAAGCGCAGCAACAATGGCCAGGATAACCTTCTCCAAGGTATGCCATTTTCTGGTTTCTTTGGGGAATTTATCCTTGATGTCTTCCGATGAATAAAGGTATGTAAGCCAGACAGCAGCCCAGATAACATTCCTAATGACTGAACTCCATCCATCGGGTTGCTTGACGATCAAGTTGACGATAAGTAAGAATATGGCATCTAAGGCTATCATTACGCAATACGCCGTTGCCAAAGGAACGGCATTCTCCTGTTTCCTGTAAAAAGCCAGGATGGCCTTAATACCTATGAGCAGGAAAAGGCCCAGATAAACGAGACTGTAAGCGATCGTAACCCCATCCATCCCTGGAGTAAAGACAGTAACAAATGTTCTTATCGTGGAGATAAGAAGTCCAAGACCAATGCCGCACCAGAGGAAGAATGCCGTCCATCCACCAATCTGATCAATGCTCTTCTGAACCTCCTCCTTCTCCTTTTGGATCTTCTCTACGGCCTTCTCATCAATGATGAGATTATTGCATTGCGTTTGGAAATCCGGTTTCTGACCGGTGAGGCCACATAAGGTCCCTGTCTTCATATCGAACGAACGATTCTGACAGGTCTTGCAGATATTGATTCGGTCTTCATCAGTTAAACCAGATGAAGTGGCAAGGCCTCCGGCCGAAACACGAACGGTCTTGCCTGGATCATCAACAGGAGTAGCTGATGAGCCATCCTTTACA
>JAEEGI010028053.1_pt1 | contig 10734 bp, 6 predicted proteins | sample 8958751 | NCBI WGS metagenome assembly JAEEGI01 (sample SAMN16246545, study PRJNA631951) | gut metagenome | biome: gut microbiome; feature: rumen; material: KS-attached | host: Bos | place: Iran: Karaj | collected 2018-10 | reverse complement strand
AACGTGATTGACAATCCGACCCGCATCAACGTTTCCGGTCTCGCCAACGGCATGTATTTCGTGCGCGTGACCACCGAACAGGGTGTGGCGACGAAGACGTTCGTGAAGAGATAATTCATAATTCATAATGCATAATGCATAATTAACGGGTATCGGCGATTGGGTCGGTACCCGTTTTTTTATCTTGAAGAATGAAAATAGCCAATAGCTAACAGACAAAAACTAATAGCCGAAAAAAAAGAGACGGACACGTTCCGTCTCTTTCTGTAGTAAACGCCAGTACCCCAAAGGTTACTCGCAGAAGTGTTCGTAGAAATGCGTGATCACCTCGATGCCGCGGCGGAAGTGTTCGAGTTTGTAGTTCTCGTTGGGAGAGTGGATGTTGTCCTCGGCGAGACCGAAGCCGCAGAGGATGGATTTCACGCCCAACACTTTCTCGAAGTGCGCGACAATCGGGATGCTGCCGCCGCTGTAAGTCGGGATGGGGCGCTTGCCATAGACGTCCATGTAGGCCTTCTCAGCAGCCTGGTAGGCGGGCACATCCACGCCGCAGCGGTAAGCTTCGCCACCGTGGGCGGAGATCACCTCCACCTTCACATAGTCGGGCGCGATGTTCTCGAAGTGCTTCTGGAACAGCTCGGCAATCTTGTGGGAATCCTGGTTGGCGACCAAGCGCATGGAGATGTTGGCAGAAGCCGTCGCGGGGAGCACCGTCTTGAAACCCTCGCCGGTATAGCCGCCCTCGATGCCGCATACGCCCAAGTTCGGACGAATGCCTGTACGCTCGATGGTGCTGTAGCCCTCTTCGCCATACAACGCCTTGACATCCAAAGATTTCTTGTACTCTTCCTCGTTGAACGGGGCTTGTGCGATGAGTTCGCGCTCCTCTTTGGAGAGCACCACCACGTCATCGTAGAAGCCGGGAATGGTGACTTCGCCTTTGTCGTTGATGAGACCGCTGATGAGGTCGCAGAGCACGTTGATGGGGTTGGCCACGGCACCGCCGAAGATGCCGGAGTGGAGGTCGCGGTTCGGACCGGTGACTTTGACGATCATGTTGCAGAGACCGCGCAGACCGGCGGTGATGGAAGGCGTGTCGGTGGCGATCATGCCTGTGTCGGAAACGAGGATGACGTCGCACTTGAGCAGGTCTTTGTGCTGCTCGCAGAAGCTGTAGAGCTGCGTGCTGCCGATTTCCTCCTCGCCCTCAAGCATGAACTTGACGTTGCATTTCAGACTACCGGACTTCACCATGTACTCAAATGCCTTGGCGTGCATGAAGGATTGTCCTTTGTCGTCATCGGCACCACGACCCCAAATCTTGCCGTCCTTGATAACGGGTTCGAAAGGCTCAGTGTTCCAGAGATCAATAGGATCCACAGGCATCACGTCGTAGTGGCCATATACCAATACGGTCTTGGCGGCGGGATTCACGATTTTCTGACCCACCACGATGGGGTTGCCCTCGGTAGGATAGACTTCGCACTTGTCAGCGCCGGCGGCCATGATCAGCTCTTTCCAGCGCTCGGCGCAGCGCACCATGTCGCCCTTGTGCTCGCTCTCCGAGCTGATGGACGGAATGCGCAACAAAGAAAAAAGTTCGTCTAAGAAACGGGGTTCGTTCTCTTCAATGTAATTTTTGATGTTCATATTTTTGGGGTTAAAGATTAATGTTCACGGGGTTATGTAGGGGCGAATAATTATTCGCCCTACAATAATTATTCGTCCCTACAGGTTATTAATATCCGAATAATTCCTGCGCCTCGTCCATCTTTTCTCTCACGGGCACGCCGAAGGGGCAGCGGTCTTCGCACTGGCCGCAGCCGACGCAGTCGCTGGCGTGGTGCTCGAGTTTCTTGTATTTGGCGGCGATTTCGTCGCTCACCACGCCACCGTTCTGTTGCACCTCGTCGAGCAGCTCGTTGACGGCGGCGATGTCAATGCCTACGGGGCAGGGGGCACAGTGTTTGCAGTAGGTGCAGCCGGTGCTTCCGCCTTCTGCTTTAGCGGTTTGCTTGCTGAGGACGGTGTTGTAGTCCTTCTCCTCGTCGGTGGCCTTGAGGTAGTGGAGGTCAGCTTCGAGTTCCTCGATGTTGTCGGCTCCGCAGATGGCCACGGCTACGCACGGTTTTGCGAGCGAGTAGGCGATGCACTGCACAGGGGTGAGGGCGACTTTCAGGGGCGACTTGTCGGCTTCGAGCAGTTTGCCGCCACCACCGAAGACCTTCATCACCGTGATGGCGATGTTATGCTGGGCGCAGTAGTCGTAGAGTTCCACGCGAACGGGGTCGATGCCGGGCAGCATGTGCTCGTAGCTGGCGGGATCCCACGGGTTGTTGCCCGAGAGCACGCGGTCGAAAGCCGGATTAAGGCTGAACATGATGACCTCGAACAGACCGCTCTTGGCGGCTTGCAACGCCACTTCCGCATTGTGGCTGCTGATGCCCAAGTGCTCGATTTTGCCCTGCTTTTTGAGACTTTTCACGTATTCAAGGTAGGGACTTCCTTCCAGGGCGTTCCAATCTTCCATGTTATCGATGATATGGACCATGCCCACCTCAATATGGTCGGTGCCGAGGCGTTCAAGCAGGTCGTTGAACCCGATCTTGCACTTTTCCACATCGCGGGTACGCTCATAGCTTTCACCGTTCCACCAACAGCCCACGTGGCCTTGGATCACCATTTCGTCGCGGCGGCCTTTGAGGGCGTAACCGATGTTGCTGCGCACCTTGGGGTCGGCGTCGTAGATGTCGATGTAGTTCACGCCGTGGTCAAGGGCGTATGCCATCAGTTTTCGCGACTCGGCAGTGTCCAACTTGCCGAAGGCGCCGCAGCCAATACCGATTTCGCCCACGCGGATGCCCGTGCTGCCGAGTGTGCGATAGTTCATGTCAGGGTTCTCTTTGAAGGTCTGTTTCTGATGACAGGAAACAAAAAAAGCGGCCACTAAAACAATCAAAAATGGAATGAAAAGTCTCTTCATAATAAACAGATTAAATGAAAGGGCAAAAATACGAAAATTATTGAAAAAATTGTATTTTTGCGCACTTGTTTGTCCGCAAATAAAAGATGGAAAACCAATCCAATCAGGCTACTAAAAAAGGACTTGTCCTGTTACTCGGTATCATTATCGGGATTCTGACAGGTGTGCTTGTTGCTTTTATCGTCGTTGAAAAATTCAACCTTAGATCCCCCTCTGTGGTGAAGTTGCTACCCACTCCTTCGTCACCTGCGAGTAAAGATACGGTATATCAATACATTGTACATCAATACGATCAGGCTCCAGATGATGAAATTGTATATCCTGTCAGCGACTCATTATTGGAAGATTCGGCCTATGTTCAGGATTATTCCATGGATTTCATGTTGGAAGATGAAGATTATCAAACATATAAGAAAAAGGAAGAGGCTAATGTCACTTCAGAGAAGTTGATATCCAAAGATGAGGTGCCAGTCCTATACTTCGATGCCAGCAGGAATGCGATAGCAGTGCCTGCAAATGCTCCCAAATTTATGGAGGTGCAATTCTGGAGCACTCCTTTCCAAAACAAGATAGTGTATTCGTTTGATAATAGTGTGCTTAAAATCAAAGGATTAAAGCCAAATGAGGTCTATTTGATTCATTACAACAAGCACTATTATCTTCAGAATGACAGGCATGTGTATCAAATTCAACCCTCATCGGAATATGTGAGGCTGACTGAAATTCATGATGTCTCATTCTTTTGATTAGAAGATTGTAAAAAAAGATAAGCCGCAGTAGGATTCCCTATTGCGGCTTTTTTTGTCAACTGTAGGGGCGAATAATTATTCGCCCCAGGGAGGATGGTTATTCGCCCCTACCTGACAACCTTCAGTGCTTTTTCCGTTGCGTCGAGCAGCGGCTGGGCGGAGAGTTCGCTGTTCAAGGCGCGCTGCATCCAGAGTTTGGGTGTCACACGGCCCTGCTTGTACATCCGGATGACCTCAGGACCGATGGTTTTGCCGTTGAAGTAGGCCTCCAGCTGATAGTCGATAAGATGGCCGATGGGGTAGGCGGCGAGGTAGAGCGGGTCGATGACCGCGTGCGAATAGACCGCCAGAATCGTTTGGTTGGACACTTTGAACACAGGTGCGTAATACTGGTTCCAAACCTCTTTGGCGATGCGGATATTCGCTTCTTTGAGCTCGCCGATGGATGTGCCCGGATGTTCGTAAAGCCACTGCCAGACCTTCAGCTCAGTGAGGGCGACACCCATGATTTCGTAGCAGTTCCAGAAGAGGTCGAGTGCGGCCAAATCCTCGCTGTGACGGTTGGACTGCTGTTTGACCCCGAGAAGTTCCACGTCCTTGCCTTGGAAAACGAAGGCCAATGCCTCGGTGAAGGCGGTGTTGGGCACGCCGCTCAGGAAATAGTTCGGAACGTTGTAAAGCGTTATGGTCTGCTCCACATTGTGCCCGAATTCGTGAACGCCGATGTTGTAACTTTTGTAGTCCATGCCGTTTTCGCCGATGCGCGTGCGCAGCATACACGGGTCGTCCTTCATTTTGGACTCGATGGCGTGGCCCGCACCAACGGAGGCATCCACATGTACGTTGTTGCACACTAAGTCGATGGTCTCTTTCGGGAATCCCAATTTTTGCATGATGTTAGGCAAATCCTGCGCAAAAGCCTCCTTCGTCGGGTATTTCTTGCGGACAACATCGTCCAGATAACTTTGGTCAACTTCGCTCCGGTTCTTGAAACCGTCATACCAGATGTCAAACGGTTGTAACTTTCTTCCTAATCTCTTGGAAATCAAGTTTCCCACCTGTTTTACGAGCGGAGAGGAGAGCAGGTCGGTGAAGAGTTTCTCGGCCTCTTCTACTGTGATTTCGTAGTCATCCTCAAATTTTCGGTCGATAAAACTGCGTTTGCCGAGGCAGTACTCGTCAGCCGCTTTTTCAGCACGGAAGAAGTCGAGGATGTATTGGTAACGCAGCGGTTTCTCTTTTCCTTCGGAAATATATTCTATCGTATTGAGCATGAGTTGGTTGGTGGATGGATGCCAGTTGAAGGAGATGTCGTTCTCGATTACCTCTTTGGGGACATCGCAGGCGATGATGCGGGTCATGGCATCGTAAATCACCTCTTGTTTTTTCACGCCGTTGATCGGATCGGCGTAGGCCGCTTTCAGCTCGTCGCGAAGTCCCCAGTGCGTGATGAGCGGCAGGGAGGTGCTCCAATAGAACTGGTTGGTGAAACTGCCTACTTGCTTCATGTTGATGTTGTAGTTGTCGATGTATTGGTTGGCGGCGGCCTCCACGTTGCTGATTCGCTGTTGCACATCGGCCGGAATCCGCGAGGTGAAGATGTCGCCGAGGCGTACGAAGCCCCATTCCAATTCCGACCATTTCTGTCCATTGTTGTTCTTCTCCTTCAACGAGAAATTCGGGAAGTTCAGGATGACGACAAAGGCGGTCTTGTTCGCGAACATGTCCTCCTCGAAATGCGCCATGCTGTTGTAGGCGCTGAAGAACTCGTCCACCATCGTCTTGGCATAGCCTGTCACCTGGTCGGGACGTTGCAAGTCGATGGAAATGCGGTTGTTGTGGCCGTAAATAATCTCGAAGTCCTGACAAAGCCGTTCGAAGAGCGCGGTTTTCTCATTGAGGTCTTTGCAGTAATGCTCTTTGCAGAATTTGGCGAACTCCGTGGCCGTGCCGTCCTTCTCTGTCCAGAAGGAGGCCGCCTGCTGCACGCCCCGTTCGATGATGTGTTTCGAAATCGAGGAGTGTTGGCTGAGATACTGGATGGTCTCCTGTCGCGCCGCCTCAGGCACGTTGCTCTGTTGTGCCCAGGCCATGGCGCTGACACCAATGATACCGAGCATAAGGAATAGGTTTCTTCTCATAATGGTTTTGGTTTTGGTTATAGTTTTTTTGCCGTAGTCTGTTTTTCGGTCGCACGTCACACGTCGCACGTCGCACGTCGCACGTCACACGTCACACGTCACACGTCACACGTCACAATGATTTTGGCGCGGCAAAAGTACTCAAAATAACTATAACTTAGACTTAGACTATAGACTAAACCAGGCTTACGCATCAACTTTTTTATTTGGGCGTTCCGGCGCGGCGGCAGTACCCTTATACACACCCCGCCGTCCATTTCCGCTTCCATCCCTAACGCACGCTCGTTCAAACCATTACGCGTTTCGCGGCGAAGCACCCAATCCCCTCGTTCCAATATTCTCCCGCGCCGCGATCCCCCGCATACGACTTTTCTCCGGTGGTTTCGCAGCCGCTCCATCATCGGCTACAGATATGCAACCGCTAACGCGGTTACCTCATCGTTTTTCATCGCCTCATTGTCTCATCGCTTCATCGTCTCATTGGGAGACTGATAATGCGAAGGAGGTTGCTACTGTTTGTCAATATGTTACGAACGGGTATGCGCCAGAGGTTGCTGCAGCGACAATTTTTTTGTCCGTGTATACTCATATTTTATATACTTTTGCTCCGAAATATCCCGTGTGCATATACGGACATATTCCAAAAAGGGCTGTAAGCCCGACCTATGTCAACCCAGGGTGAACGCAGCGATCCCGGGGTTGTAGAGACGCAAAATTTTGCGTCTCTACAGCGACCGATAGAAAGAATATTAATCAAAATATAACAATTATGAAGAAAATGCTACCCCTTATCATTATGCTGCTGTGCGCCGCCAGTCTCTTCGCGCAGACGGTCAGCGTGACATTCACGGGGCGCGATGCCCAAAACCAGTATCTGCCACTAACTCGCGTGGAGGTCAGCAACCTCACCAAGGGGTGGCAGGAGACGTTATATTGGCCAGACACGATGCTGACAATGACGGATGGGACTGGCATCGAGGATGTAAAGACGCAAAATTTTGCGTCTCTACAATTGTCGCAAAACAACCCCAATCCATTTGACGGCACCACGTTCGTGAACTTGAACGTGGCCGAACAGGGCGAGGTGGAATTGGTGTTAACCGACATTGCCGGACGTATCGTAGGGGCGAATAATTATTCGCCCCTACAACCGGGCATCCATTCGTTACACATCACCCTTTCCTCGCCAGGCCTCTATTTCCTGACCGCCCGTCAGAACGGCCGGGCCTCCTCGGTGAAGATGGTGAATCGTGGCAATGGCGGCGGCAATGCCATTGCGTTTGCCGGCATCGTAGGGGCGAATAATTATTCGCCCCTACCGCAACCCAAACACGCCCACCGTGGCGAGACCGACAACCCGTTTGACCTCGGCGACCAGATGGAATACGTGGGTTTCACTGACTTCGACGGCAGGGAAATCGTGAGCGGTCATTTGTTGCAGGTGCTGGAAACTTCACAGACTGTCGTGTTGACCTTCGAAGATGGTCTCCCTTGTTACGATATGCCCACGGTGACGGACCACGAGGGCAACGTGTATGCCACAGTTCAGATCGGACAGCAGTGTTGGATGCGGGACAACCTGCGGACCACCACTTCGCCGAGCACAGGGACGTACCTCATTCTACCTGCCGGCATCGGCGGCACCTACACCGGCAAACAGGCCCGTTGGTACAACAATGACTCCGCCACGTATGCCCCGATGAACTACGGATTGCTCTACAACTGGAACGCGGCGGTGGATACATTCAATACGGCGTACGGGGAGACGAGCGTGTACTTGAACAATGCTGTGTCGGTGAGTTTCACCGGAAACCGTCGGGGTATTTGTCCTGCTGGCTGGCACTTGCCGAGCGATGCGGAGTGGATGCAGCTGCAGAACTATGTGGGCTTGCAGTTGGAATACATCTGTGGCGGCAGCAGCGACATAGCGAAGGCGTTGGCCTCCGATACGGGTTGGAACAGTAGCACCAACACTTGTGCGGTGGGCAACGACCAAACAACGAACAACGCTTCGGGCTTCGGGGCCGTTCCCGCTGGCGACTACTGGTACAGCGGGTTCGACGGCGCGGGCTACTACGCCAAATTCTGGTCCTTTACGGAGAACGGTTCGAGCGACGCGTGGAGCCGCCACCTGAACTACTACGGCCCGAACGTGGACATTTACACCAACCAAAAGTACAACGGATTTTCGGTCCGCTGCCTCCGCGATTAAAAAATAAGGCTGAAGAATTGAGACTGAGGACTTGAGAGGGCGTGGCCGGGGTCTGCGCCCTTTTCAGTTAGCAGTTAGCAGTTAGTAGTTAGCAGGTTGATTAGATTCAAGCTTTCGGAGAGAGCAGCTTTCAGTAACTCCACACGGGAGTGTGGGGTCAAGGCGACTCGCGAGAGCGGTGTGAGACAACGATGGATGAGGCGATGGGGTCAACCGCGTTAGCGGTTGCATATCTGTGGCCGGTAACGAACATCGGGATTGGGCTCGGGTGCGGGGTTCGCGGCGCGGAGAATGGTTGGAACGAGGGGATTGAGTGGTTCGCCGCGAAACGTGTAAATGGTTGGACGAGCGTGCGTTAGGGATGGAAGCGGAAATGTTTTTTGGCGTGGTGATGTAGGGGCGAATCATTATTCGCCCCTACGAAAGGGGGCATTTGTATCATTGCAGGGTTATTATCGGTGCCAAAAATCATTGCAGCGGACAGCCCGACGGCGCGGCGGCATTGTAAAGGTTATCGGTTATGGGTTATAGAATGGGGTTGTTCGGAACGGTGGGGGAGGATGGTGCCGCCGCGCCGGAACGCCCAAATAATAATAGTAAGCAGAGGTGGTATGCTTGTTTGGTGCGTTTTGCGGTGACTTTTCCTAAAATCTGCGAAATCTGAAAATAATATTTACAAAAAATTATTAAAATATTTACATTAAAAATATTTAAATAATTGATTTTCAATAATAAAAAATTTTTCAAAAAAGTCTTGACAAGGGAAGATTTTTGTTGTATCTTTGCGGCATGTTTAGTTTAAAATTTACAGACCATGAAGGAAGAAGTATCACAATTAGAATTAGAAGTGCCGCAATTGCGGCAGATGGTGTTGGAGAACACCAAAAGAATTGACAGAAACGAATTGACGATCAACAAAATGCGTATGGAAGCCACCGAACAGACCCGTAAAATCAGCGAACGCGATGAGAGTTTGGAAATCTCCAGCAGGGAACATGATCGTCGTATGAAAAGCATTGATGAAAGGTTGGATCGAATTGCACAGCTTACGGAAGCCTCGAAAATCAAACAGGAAGAGCGCGAAAACGAACTCAAAGAAACTTGGAGGCTTGTAAAGGAGAACTCTGCACAGATGAAAGAGAGCAGGGGTGAGTTCGACAAACAGATGAAAGAGAGCAGGGAGGAGTTCGACAGAGGGCTAAAAGAGAGCAGGGAGGAGTTCGACAAACGGATGAAAGAGAGCGAGGAGAAGTTCAATAGGGAGTTGAAAGAGAGCAGGGAGGAGTTCGACAGAGGGTTAAAAGAGAGCAGGGAGGAGTTCGACAGAGGGCTAAAAGAGAGCAGGGAGGAATTCGACAGACGGATGAAAGAGACCGACAGGCAAGTCAAAGAGATGTTTGCGGAGACCAATGCATCGATCAGGCGCATTTCAATAGAATTCATCGGTGTCACGGGACACATGGTAGAGGGTCTGGTCGGTTCTTCAGCGGAAAAGATATTCCAGGAGGCGGGTTTCGACCTGCATGACCGAGGCAAAAACTTGATACGAGTGCTCGCACCTGGGAACAGACAGATGGAGGTGGATGCGATGCTCGGTAATGAAAGCATAGTCGTCCCGGTAGAGGTAAAGGAGCATTTCACCAAGAAGAAAGTGAAGCGGTTCTTGCATAAGATGGAGACGTTCAGGGATTTTTTCCCCGAATGCGCCGACAAGGAAGTCATCGCCGCCGTCGCCGCTATCAACTACGAGGCGGGTGCGGCCGAACTCGCCCACGAAGAAGGGCTGCTTGTCATCCGTGTCAGCAGTGATGACATCTTCTCCCTTGACCCGGTTGACGAGGAGAAGTTGCGGAGGTTCTAACTATAATTTGACGAATTTCCGGGTGATAATCTGATTTCCAGAGGTGATTCTCACAATATAAATGCCGGCGGGAAGCTGACTGATTTGCAAGGATGCCTCCTCGGTGTCAGGAGTCTCACTGAAGATAAACTCTCCTTCGGCATTGAAGATGTCCACTTGTCGAATGGGGGAGGAATGGACAATGCGTAGTTGGTCTTTCGCAGGATTTGGGTACATCGAGACTTCTTGGCGTGACAGCTCTTCAACGCCCACCTGGCCGCCTTCGTAATCAAGTGAGAATCCCCCCGCCGATCCGGTTTCGTCAGTTTCCAGAACCATAAGCAGGCGACGGGTCTCAAAGGTGTACCCTGTATTGGAGATATTACCGGTCAGCGTGAGCAGATGATTAGCTTCGCTCATCTGATTGTCATAAAAATAGAGAAAATCCTTGTTTTCTTCCAAATCTAAAGAGTTTATATCAACATGGATGGCGGAGTATGGCCCTAACACGATTTTGTACTTGCAGGTTGTCAGGTTGTTGTACTCATGGTCACCACTTCCGTCTTCGATGTGTCCGGAAATGCTGGAGAAGACTTTCGTTCCGCTGCAGAACACCGTGCGGTTTGCCGTGTAGTGTGCTCGGAAACCTTCGCTTGCCGAAGAGTGGGTCAAGAGGTTAACCGTCAGGGCGGCCGTGCCCCAATCAATGGTTACTGTACCCGTGTCTGCTGTCCGCATCTCGAAAGTGTTCACGTAGGGGTTGGTGACAAACAAAGTATCCCCTTCAGCGAGGCTGTAATGAAGGGTTA
>JAEEGI010028051.1_pt1 | contig 10735 bp, 16 predicted proteins | sample 8958751 | NCBI WGS metagenome assembly JAEEGI01 (sample SAMN16246545, study PRJNA631951) | gut metagenome | biome: gut microbiome; feature: rumen; material: KS-attached | host: Bos | place: Iran: Karaj | collected 2018-10 | reverse complement strand
AAATCTCTTAGCAAAAGTATATCATTAAGTTTGCCAATCGTCCAATTTTTTGTTATATTATTCTTGTAGTGATAACTACTTAAACTTTTTTGAAAGAGGATTCTTATGACGTTTATAATTATTGCCTTAGTTTTAATATTAATAATTCTTTTAACAATTATTTTTTGTTTTTTATATATCAAGAACAAAGCATCTGCGTTTTCTGAAACATGGTTTGGAACATCAGATTTATTTGAAGGATTAAAGCAGCAAAAGCAAGAACTTGAAGCCGAGCCAAAGGTTCCTTATGGAATGGACAATTTACTTTTGCCTGAGATTAACCGAGATTTTCCAAACATGAATATCGATGAAATGAAAAAGATTGCTGAAGAAAGTCTTTTAAACTTTTTTAGTTCAATTCAAACTGGCAACCTCACAAAGCCTCCAATGTGCTCGAGTGGCCTAAGAGACAAGATTTCAAATTTAATTGCACACAATCGCAAAACCAAAATTTCATTTGATAACTTAAACATTCACAAAACAGTAATTAATCAATACGTTAAAAATGGTTCTGTGTGCAAGATGATTTTCCAATCTGCTCTTGGATATAAAGAGATTACTCCAAAAGATTCAAACATAAAAGAAGAAAGATATAACACCGAGTTTGTATACATTTATGATACTAATGGCCTACATGGCAACGAATCAATTAGTTTAAAGTGTCCTAACTGCGGTGCTCCTATTAAAGGTCTTGGACACAAGGTTTGTCCATACTGCAAAGCAGGATTAATTGACCTAGCACCTAAGACTTGGAAATTAACAGATATTAATAAAGCATAAAAATAGAGGACGATTAATCGTCCTCCTTTAATTCTTTTCTATAAACGTTTCTCAAGCCACGTTTAAGGTCTACTCTAGCAACTTCATCAAAACCATTTTTCAAAAGATTTCTCCAAGAATATATGTTGTCTGGATGAACAGTTCCCAATCCAACTTTATATCCCATCCAAATTGAAACTTTTTCTAAATACTGAATTACGTCCGATTGAAGTCCGTTTCCGATGTAGTCAGGATGCACCATTTCTGGTCCAAAGTCTATGACATCTTTGACATTTAAGTCAGTCTGCAAAAAGCTGTCTAAGTCTTTTTGCCTTGCAGGAATAAGCATTCCAGCTGCGATGAACTCGTCTATTTCGGTAAGCGGCTGTGTAGGACTTAAGAAAGTCCAAACCATGATTACTGAATTAGTTGTGATTAGCTTTTCGAATGCCTCTCTGGTAAAGTCTCCAAGCCATTCTGGATGTTCCATGTGATCTTTCACGTACTGGTAGTACTCCATGTAGACGTCAAGCTCAGATACCTGGAGCTTACGTATATTTAGAAGAGATTTATCTATTTTCATAATCTCACCTCTATTATTTTTTGCTATTTTAACACGATTTAGAGGTTTTAGCAAGACTATTGTTGTGGTTGTCCTTGAGGTTGCTTCTTTCCTTTACTAATAAGTATGACAATTAATACAATTGCTGCAATTATTACAGCAAGTAGTAATAGCGCTAGTAGTGGTCTATACCTAAACCAAGCCATAATTATTATTAATAGTGAGTGAACTACTGCAAGTAAAATACAAATTAGTGTCAAGATTGAACGAGCAAGTGAACCTAAAACTGGAATCTTATTAGCAAGTCTTGTAAGTGGTCCTGCTAGTGATACATAGCCTATTAGAATCATAAACGCTCCAACTGCTCTTAGAATCCATTTAAGCTTATTGTTGTCGTCTTGTTGATTCTTTAATAATTGCTCACTTGTTAATTTGCCTTCGTCAACTCTGTTGATATGAACATCATATTTTGAAACGAAATCTACAAATGAATCTCCTGCAGGAACAGCAAGCACGCTTGCTTCTTTCCAATCGTTGTATTTCCAATAAATTCTCATATCTCCAATTTCTGGATGTTCAACGTCTTGTGCGTTAGTAATATATATTCCTTGTTTTGTATATCCTGGTACTGCTGCATCAATTGATACATTAAGTTCAGCATTAGTTGGTAAACCTTCAATTTGTTTTTCACTTAATTTATATGCACCAACTTTAACAGTATTTGCAAAGTATTCTTGAGATTTGTAATCCATAATTTGTGGATTTGTATGTCCAGAATTATAGTTATCTATGTCTAAAACTGTTTCTGACCAAACTTTTGTATAACTATATGATGTGTGTCCATCATCATCTGTATCTTTTCTTTCTTTCCATTGATACATCTCTGCTACTCTTTTTAGGCTTGGTGTCTTAACTGAAACGTTAAAATCTTGGTCTTGAAGTTCGGCATCTTCAACTACCAAGTCACCATTTGTAGCAACAAGTTTGCCCTCGTTTTCTGGTAATACTTGTTCACTTGAAATCTCAATAACTTCTTTTTGCATTTGAGTTACTGTTTTAATGTTTTTAACATTGTTGCCTTCATTCCACCAAAGAAGAGCTGTTCCTAGAAGTAATAAAATTAGTCCTCCAATAATGCCTGAACCCTTCTTTTTGCCATTAGAATTACTGCCTCGGTTTAAATTGATTTCCATTATTTTTCCCCCTTAAAAAATCTTTAATTTAAATTGTCTTTTGTAATTAATTAAAGGTCATCTTCGTAATAGCCGATGTAAGTGGCACCTTCATAAATGCCGTCGAACCACATTTCTTTTTCACCGCCATCATACTCCCAGCCGTCTTCTGTTGGTTCGCTTGTCTTTAGCATAAAATGCTTTGGAGTTTTTGCAACAACAAGAGTTTTTTCGTCTTTCATTTTTAGAACAACATCAACGTCAATATCTTGACAATCTTCAGAGTATTCTTCATAGAACTCGTCAAAATTGATGTTAACTGTGTTGCCTTTAATTGAATATGTTCCAGCATACATCATTCCATAACCATCATAGTAGTAAGCAAATTCATCGTCAAATGCAAAGTCGCACTCCATCTGGCCTTCTTCATTCTCAGCATCTATTATGAATATCATGGTTGTAAAATCCTCTTCGCTAATTAATGAATTACCTTTGCTTCCCTTTGGTCCTATTGGAATGATTGAGCATCCTGTAAGTAATAATAGTACTACAAGTAACAACAAAATCTTTTTCATAAGACACCTCCTTTATTTATTTTATTCCTTTTTCAATCGTTCTACACATCTTCCTTTGTACTTCGATGTTTTTGTCCAATAGGTTGTATATTCCGTCTTCTGAAAGCACTCCTCTTTTTAAATCTTTAGGAAGCTTTCCTTTTTCATCCGCTTCAAAATCTTGTTTCCATTCTTTGCTAGAATAATAACTTGCAAGTTCACGAATATCTTCTTGAGCTTTGTTATATTCTTTAAGAGCTTTTTCTAAATCTCTAATTGCTTTGCTTGATGCATTTAGCTTTGATTCCATTGCTTCAATACGTTTTAGTTGGGTCATGGTAAGGACTCCTTTACTATTTAAATTCATTAATTATTTTTAATATTCTGCTTCCAAACTTCTTACACTTTACTTCTAACAAATATTTAGATAACTCCGCCATTGTCTTTGGTTTATTAGCTACGATTAAATCAAGTTCATCGTTTTTAAAAACATAGTATGGTGGGACTTTATTAGTTCTTGCCATTTCAGTGCGAAAAGCAATCAGTTTGTTTCTAAGCTCTTCATCATAATTGGTTTTCTCATCATCTAAGAGATATGGCTTCGTGTAATCTATAAATCTTTTCTTATGGTGATACCAAACACCTTTTGCAAATTCTTCAAGATCTTTTTTCTTTTCCATATTAACATTTGCAATTGTATCTAGTGGAAGTTTCTTACTATCAAATTCTTTTAAATCTTTTTTCAAATAATCAATTAGTTGGTCGACTCTTATAGTAACATCTTTGATTTCTTTTGGTGCATATTTTATATTTAATAATCCTTTAAGATTTGCCATTATTACTAGTGGTTTATAGTATCTGTCGAATGAATTATTAGATAATGTGCTTACAACTTTACCCCTTTCTTTTTGCCATATATTTTTAAACATTTCAATATGTCTTAATGCTTGGCGATATGGAGAATATATTGCTTCTTTTTGCTTTTTTCCTCTCCAAGTATACTCTCTCCTAAACTCGCCTTCTTTATTAACTGAAATCGTTCCCATCATATTTTTACATTCAACAAAATAGCAATGGCATCTAGTTACTATTACAAAGTCAATTTGAGCACTTTCTCCGTTGTACTCAAGATTTATATCCCTTAAAACATAGCAACCAATATTTGCCGTCCTAAGTTCAAATGCAATTCTATCCTCACCCTTTAATCCATATTCTGCAAATCTTAGGTCTTGCTCATATTTTTCTTTCATATTGGGTGCTACTTTGTCTTTTATCTTCTTTAATTCATCGACCTTTTTTTGAAGCTCGCTATCTTCTTTTAAAAAAATTGTATCAGTAAATTTCTCAAAAATTGGCATGTTTTAACCTCCGATTTTTGTTCTTTATTAATTATTATTTTAACACTATATTATTGTCGTTGTCCAAGCCAAAAGTTAAGGAATATTGCATTTTCTGGTTCCGGTTTCATGTTATGTTAATATGGATTTTATAAGTTATCTGCATATATTTTTTCAATTTATATGCAGATAAGTGCCAGTATCTGCATATAATTTTCAATTTTATATGCAGATAAGTGTCAGTATCTGCATATAACTCTATTTTCTATATGCAGATAAATCGATTATTTTGTTTACATATTGACATTACTTAATACCCGTGATATAAGATTGCATACTAAATTAAAATTATTGGAGGACTAAATTATGGCAGGTCCGTCTACTCTCGTTCAGAGTATTCCTGGCACTTCGTACACCATGAAGGTTGATACTTCTAAGGCCGACTGTAATCGAGAACCCCCTCACTGTCACATTTACAACATTCACGGAACTCGCATAGCTCAAGTATGGGCGACAAGCCCAGCAACATTCGCAAGTATACCTGATGGAGTTTCCCGGCGTGACCTCAATGCTATTCTCGACACCGTCACAATGTTTGCCCCACTGATTGTCAAGATTTACAACATCAACAAAGTCCTAGGTTCAGACTAGAAAAGGAGGAGCATTTATGGAATTTCCCAAGAATCAATGGGTAGATCTCGTTGTCCAAGGTGTGCATCTCGGCAAGGTTCTCCACGTTTACGAGGAGTACTACAAAGATGAGCAAACCCCGCTTCGAGATTATGGCTATCTTGTAAAAACCAATGTAAGACGCGTCAATGAATACTACTGCATCGACATCGACAACCGCTTTACTGGTGTTTGGGCTCAGTCTATCGCTCTTGAAAAAGATATTTTTGAGAAGCTCGTTAACTCTCCCTTCACCAGAATAGTCGACTACTTCGTAATGGCTCGTGATATCATCTACGTTGGTGATGCTCATGGTCTAGGTTCAAAGGCATTTGCTCGCTCTGACGAAGATGATGATGACATTGCTTACTTCAGCATCCGTATCTCTCACGAAGGTGAAATTGACGATCTCTATATTGCTTGTACTAAGCAGTATAGTAAACAATAACCAAAAAGAGCCACCAGTTTAACTGTGAACTAGTCAAGAAAAAGTAGACACAAAAAAACACTATTGAAACCCTAATTGAGTTCTATACTCAATTGGGGTTTTGTAGTTTAATGCATAACTAGGTCTATATTCATTATTATCTCTAACAACATCTTCTATAAAGTCTTGAACTGTGCTATAATTGTTTATGTCAAAGTCAATATACATTGATTTCTTAAGCCATCCATTTTTCGACTCTATTACTGGGTTATCTGTTGGGGTTCCAGCTCTAGACATCGATCTGATGGTTGAAGTATTGATTAGTGTATTGTTGAATGATGCAGAAGAGTATATCGAACCTTGATCCGTGTGAAGGATAGTTTCAAGGTTTTGATATCCTCTTTTATTTTTGTTTTCAAGCATATCTAGTAAAGCAAGTTTGTGGTTCTTGGGATTGCTACCATGCATAGTTTCTCTAACATCTGAGCCAACTATTTCATTATTGAACACGTCTAGGTAATATGTCCAATCATATGCTTTCTTTTTGAACCAAAAAGTTGTTGTGTCCGAAACCACCTTTTCGAAAGGGCGAGCGGCATACCAATTTCCTTGTATTAGATTATTATATTTAATTGATTCTTCACCGGGTTTATTGTATTTGTAATGCTTAGCTTTAGACTTAATTTTTAGTCCTTTACAAATTTTGTGTATTAAATTATTTGATACTATCCAACCTAACTCTCTTAATATGATTCTATTAATGCTTCTATATCCATAACTAGGCTTTTTCTTATGAATTTCCACTATTAATTCACTTAATTGTAATCGATTAATTTCATATTTGTTTAATATATCCTTTGTTTTCAACCATTTGTAATAGCCACTCCTAGATATATTCATACATGCACATAAAGACTGGATATTGAACTCTGTGCTCAATTTTAACACTATTTCAAATTCCCAACACTTTATCCTTTGTACACTACAAACGTACCATCTCCTTTCATCATGTAACCTTTTTTTAATCGCTCATTCTCAATTCTTAGTTTCATGTTTTCATACTCTAATTGCTCAATTTCATTCAATTCTTTTCTATTGGCATACTTTGATAGTGGATTTCCTGGCTTTTTCATGTTTTCTAAGCTTTCTTCACCTTCCTGCAGATATTTTTTTATCCAATTGCGAAGCATCCCTGCAGATATTCCTTCTTCATGCGCAACTTGCATGCTTGAAAATCCCTCATCGACCACTTTTTTAACAATTCTTAGCTTTTCATCTTTACTCCAATACCTATTTTTACCACCTTTTGGTCTTCCCATTAATTACACCTCCATAAAATTATTTTAGCACAAAAAAAGAAAGTAGACTTTTTGTGTCTACTTTCTTTATACCACTTCAGAAATATTCCTCTGCTTTTTTTAGTTCTACATTTTCGTCTTATTGAGTAAAAATATATAATAGATGAAAAAAGGTTCTATCAAAGAGATTTAACTAGAAAGGGGAATTATTCTTTAAATCGAACCGCAATAAACGCTGGAGTTAAAGACTTAGCAAGGTTTCATAATTCTGGTTATAAAGGTTTATACAACGGAGAAACTGCTGATGATATAGCTAAAAGAAAAGGCTTAAGATATAGAGAAGAATAGCCAACAAAAGCCAAAAGGCTTGCTAATGTAAGATTTGTACCACCAAAAGTAATGTACTTTTTGGTGGTTTTTTATTGCAAATTTACGTAAACCGTGATATTATCACCTCGCGAAAGGAATCTTTGAAATTTGGCCGCTTTATAATTAGGGAGGTTATGATGAAAGAATATCGTGTTTTAAAGGCTGAACCAAATGATGGTATAAAACTAAAGTTTCGATGGAAAGGTAAATTACGTATTTTTAGTCACCAGACGACATTTCGTCTTATTATGGTAGCATTTCTTATTTTTACAATTGCTTATGGTTTGTTTTTATATTTTTCTTATAGGAAAGACCCAAACGATTTTTTAGAGAGCTTAATTTATATACAAATTGCGAAGATTATTTTCTTTACTTATAAAGTAATAAGAGGCAATGTGACATATAAGTTTGTCTCACCTGACTTCTAAAGCGCACTATGAAATTAATCATATAAATCCTTGAAAACTCTATTTTATGATTTTTAGGAGGTACTCAACATGAGTAACATCGATTTTTCTAATTTGACACTTAAGGATTTTGTGCTTAATAGTAAAGATTATATGCGTATGGGACAGTATGCAAAGGTATTGGAGAAAGTGGACCGCTCTCTTTTAGAAGAATATGGTCAAATGCTTTATACTTTTCCTCCTTTTTTAAGAGAGACGTTTGGATTAGTGTTTGATAGTTTATCTATTCTTGTACTTGAAGTACGAGCACTTGGATTTACAATTTTTGCTAAGTTAGATGATAGTGAGATTTACAAGTTAGAGTTTAAAAAAGACATTTTAGATGACGAAGAAGCAGATAAAGATGCTATCGTTATTTCTGTTGATGATGACGATGATTCTGAGTTTGTCTATGATCTTGTGGTACGAAGTCTTTTAGTTTTTTCGCACAAGGAAAAAAGGTACGTGTATAAAGTTACAAATAAAAAAGATTTTGTGCATCTTTCGACTTCTAATTTAAGTGAAGATGAAAAGGTAATAGCTCCTAAAATTGGAATGACTCCGTGGATTAAGGTTTGCTAAAAAACAAGGAGGAAATCAACATGGTACATGTGAGCGCTAAGGATATTGTTTTTGAAGAAGATGGTCAAAGAATAAAGTGTCCGTTTTGCTCAGAAATGACACACGTGGGGAATGCGAAATTACGGGATATTATTTCTGAACCTGTAGAAACAGTTGATCATCATACTGGAAAAAAGGTTACACAAGTCGACGTTAATACTCAACACCATTGTTGTTGTGATAAGTGCAAAAATGACTTTATCATAGAATGTGGAAGAAGTGTTTACAATGTTTATAAAACGCCGCTTCCACTTGCAAAGCCTGGAGAAGCTTGGCTCCTTGCAAAATTTGAAAGTCCCGTTTACAAGAGCTTTTCGATTTACAAGGCAGTTACCCCAGACAAGGCGGATTCCTGTCTTTATTACGTATTAGCTGATGGGTTTGATAGGCCCATATTCTTGTCTCAGAAGGATGCCATTGCGTATCTTTCTGACATTATGAGAGCAATGTCTTCAATTAATTCTATATGGTTTACATGGTATAGGTAATCTCGATAGTTGGAGGGCAACAATATGTTAGTACAAGTTGACTTAGAGAGAGTTTCGCCAGATGACAAGATAAGGATTATTGAGTCATTAACTTCATCTGCAGATTTGGCAAAACTTTCTAATGATTATGCTCCTTATAGGGTTTTAGTTGCTAAAAATCCTCACACATCTTTGAGGACTTTGTGGAAACTATCCAAAGATAAAGAAGATGATGTTCGAGAAGCTGTGGCAAACAATTCAACCGCCTCTGCACCGCTTTTGGCAAAGCTTGCAGAAGATAGTTGTTGGAAAGTCAGATTAGCTGTTGCGAACAACAAACATACTAGTCTTGACACACTGAATATTCTTATCGGTGATTCACAGTGGTGCTGTTATTCATATGGAGAAGAAGAAGAACATGAAGGTCAAATCCGAATAGCAGTATCGCTTAACCCCAATACATCTGAATATTTACTTTATAAGCTAAAAATTGACTTTCTTGATGCTGTAAGAGCTAACGTTGCTAAGCATCCTAATATGGATTCTATGAACTTAGGAAAAATGTATAGACCTGATGAGAAATACAGTGTTCTAAGGAACTTGGCACAAAACCCAAAGACCCCAGAAGAAACTATAAGGGAGCTTAACAAGTGGACTCATCCTTCGTATGGTAATCTTCATCTTTATTTGGCAGGGAATCCTAGCACTCCGGCTGACCTCTTAGAAAGCTATGCTAATGTATGTTCATTCGAGATGAATTCGCAAGAGAATCTAGAACTTGAAGAGGAATTGGAAGAAAATCCAAGTATATCTGAGGAACTAGAACTTGAACTGGCATTGGCAGATAATCCAAGCACACCAGCAGAAGCATTAGAAAAACTTTCGAAGAGTCCATACGAAGAAGTTCTGCTCAAGGTGGTAGCACATGAGAATACATCTTTGGGTGTCATCTCTTCATTTTTTCACAGTCCACATTGGCGAGTACAAAATCGGGCTTATGGCCAATTTGCTAAAAGGCGGAGACGTCAAAACAATGCTAATTTAAGAGCCGAACAAGGAGGACAATAATATGATGAATTCCAAAGAAGAATCTGTTTATTCCAATCTGACACTTGATGATTTTGATCTTAAAACAGATTTTCATCTTCAAATGGTAGCTTATTCTCTTAAGCTTCGGAAGATGAATGATAATTTGAAAGAAAACTTTGGCATTACCATTGAGGATCTTCCTCAGTTCTTGAAGAACCAATTGGGTTTCAGATTCAATTCTTGCTCTATTGAGATGCACAGGGAATGTGGCTTTGGAGCTGATATTCTCGTATCGGTAGGGTATGCCATCATTTGTAGGATAGAATTTTTCAGTGATTATTCGAGTGAATACCAAAATGATAAAGATGCCTACACAGAAACTATTGAAGATGAGAGAGATTTAGGTTTAACGCTCACGTATTTGAAGAAAATTCGTGTTACAACCCCAGAATTTATCAAGTTATACAAAGTCAGTAAGAGTAATGAACTAGATAATATTTCAACCCAGCTTAGACCTGAAACCGAAAAAAATTATATTGCTCCCTATGGTGTTACTCCATGGATTAAACTTTGTTAGAAACAAGCGGGGAATTTTTCCCCGCTTGCTTTAATGAAGTAGTTAAATAGTTGATGGTAAGGAGGCACTTTATGCAAAGAGATGAAAATTCATCTGATAAGTGTAGGATGAAGCCAAGAACTACTCGTGAACATTCAATGTTGGCTGCGCTGCATAATGATTTTTATGAAAAACATACTTTTGGTGGAACAGGAAAAGAATCCAATGTGTTAGGTGAAAGAGACGATTGTGCAGCAAAAGCTTTTTGTTATGATGCGGAATGTGAATCATTAGATGACGATGATTATGAGTTAAGTGACAAAGAAAAAGATATTTGGAAGCATTTCAAAGAGTAAACTGAAGTATGATAGTGTGGTTGGAGGATGCCTTATCGATATAGAGAGAGATTTTGATAGAAGGGTAGTAAAAT
>JAEEGI010028050.1_pt1 | contig 10735 bp, 11 predicted proteins | sample 8958751 | NCBI WGS metagenome assembly JAEEGI01 (sample SAMN16246545, study PRJNA631951) | gut metagenome | biome: gut microbiome; feature: rumen; material: KS-attached | host: Bos | place: Iran: Karaj | collected 2018-10 | reverse complement strand
AACCGATCACGAACTCATTGGGGATCGAGAAACCGACATATTCAGCTTCGATATCCACGATCCTGCGTGACGGCTTGTCCAGAAGAGCTACGACCTTCACGGTGTTTGCGCCCTTGGAATACAGAAGTTCCTTGACTTTTTCCAATGTCTTGCCGGTATCGACGATATCCTCAACAATCAGCACATCCATGCCCTGGATCGAACGGTCCAGGTCCTTGACGATCTTGACATCGCCCATCGACTCAGTGCCGGAATAGCTTGATACGGCCATGAACTCCAGTTCACAGTCAATGGTAATATACTTGATCAGCTCCGCCATGAAAGGTACGGAACCTTTCAGCAGACCGATGATGATCGGGTCTTTTCCCTCATAATCCCTGGAGATCTGATCTCCGAGTTCCTTACATCTCTCAACGATCTCTTCTTCGCTGATCAGCACTTTTTCAACATTATCAGCCAACATTGCAAAGTCCTCCGTATATTTCATAATTTTATCATAAAGATATCCTGTTTTTCGCAATAATGATTTCTGTCACAGCCCATTCCCGGTACAAAAATCACTTCGTTTTTCTGATTGGCCATGATTGGCCAGTTCAGCCTTTCACATAAAAGAATCTTTCTGTCGATCAGAAAACGGCTGACTCTTTTGTGACCGTAACGCATATGGATCCGATCCCCTCTCGATACAGTGCGTATCGTCAGCGGAAAATCCTCTTTAGTGAAACTGACGCCTTCGATCAGTTCACCGCTGTCCTTCAGTTCAAAATAACGGCATCGGAAATCCTTCATCTGTTTCAAAGAGTCAAAACGATATTCGTATGTTTCCGGAATTACGGAAACATGGATCCTTCCGTATTCCCTGAATATCATGATATCTTCCCCGTAAAAGGCACAGCTTTCACTTTCTTTCAGCTGCCGCTTCATCTCATCAAAAAAACGGTCGCTTTTGTTCAGGAAATGGACACGCAGCCAGTATTTCAGATACGGGATCTTCATAAATTCAGAGACACTGTAGGAATCCTTTTTCAGGAAAGATGCTGCCCTTTCGTAACGTTCCCGGCCTTTCTGATTGAGCAGAGCTATCTGATGGATCAGTCTGTCTTTTTCTTCCCTGGACATCTTATCCGTTTTATGATGACGGATGCGGTTGCGCGTATAGGAATCCGAAAGATTGGATTCATCGATCCCGTATTCAATGCCGCGATCATTGCAATAATCCAGCAGTTCCTGTTTCGTATATTTCAGTAGTGGCCTGTAAATAACGGCATCATTGACCGTGTTTCTTTCTTTCAGGCCGTAATAGGCGACACCCAGTCTATTTTCCTTCTGCATCAGGTATGTCTCGATCAGATCGTCTTTCTGATGGGCGACAAGCACTTCATCCAGCCCTCTTTCCCTGCGGAGAGCCGCAAAGAAATCATATCTTGCATTTCTGGCTGCCGCCTGGAAATTCCCCTTATACAATTCTTTGTCGAAATCGCAGCGGTGAAAGATGATCCCATTCCTGTCACAGTAAGCCTTCACGATCTTCTCATCGCGCGCAGCACTTTGCCTTTTATGGTAGTTCATGTGAGCCGCTTCCAGATAGACACCTGAATGAAAAGCCATATCTAAAAGGGCCATTGAATCCGGCCCTCCCGATACTGCGATCAGATATTTCTTTTGATTTGTCAATTCAAGATCCATGAATCAGTTATTGAAACGGAAGAACATGATGTCTCCGTCTTTGGGATGATAATCCTTGCCTTCCAGTCTGATCTTGCCGGCTTCCTTGAGTTTGGCTTCCGTCTTGTACTCCATGATGTCCTCATAGGTATAGACTTCAGCCTTGATGAAGCCCTTTTCAAAATCCGTATGGATGATGCCTGCGCACTGCGGTGCCGTATAGCCTGATTTGAAGGTCCAGCCGCGGCATTCATCCTTTCCTACCGTGAAGAAAGTCTCCAGACCCAGTGTCTGATAGGCCTTGACGATCAGCTCATCCAGTCCGGAATGATCGATATCCAGTTCCTTGAGGAATTCGAGTTTTTCTTCCTTGGAAAGATCAGAAAGCTCCTCTTCGATCTTGGCGGAGATCGCAACGGCCTGTGATCCTTCTTTTGCCGCATACTCCTTTACCGCAGTGAAATACGGATTGGAATCGGGATCATTGATCTCCTCTTCCCTGATATTGCAGACATAGATGACCGGTTTGCCGGTCAGGAAATGGAACTGTTTGAGATACTCGCTTTCTTCCTTGGAGAAAGAAAGAGAACGGATGTTCGTGTTTCTGTCCAAGGCATCCTTGATCTTCTTGAGCAGGTTGTACTCAAAGACCGCTTCCTTTTCCTTGGTATTCTGCGCCTTCTTTTCGACTTTGGCGATCCTGTTTTCACAGGTGGCAATATCAGCCATCTGCAGTTCATAGTTTATGATCTCGATGTCATCCACCGGATCGATACGGTCGTAGACATGAGTGATGCTGCTGTCTTCAAAACACCTGACGACATGACAGATCGCATCCACTTCACGGATATTGGCCAGAAACTTGTTTCCCAGTCCTTCACCTGTCGAAGCACCCTTGACCAGTCCGGCGATATCGGTGAATTCAAACGTCGTGAAGATGGTCCTTTCCGGTTCAAACAGATTGCTGAGATCGATCAGACGCTGATCTTTCACTTCGACGACACCGACATTGGGCTCGATCGTCGCGAACGGATAGTTGGCGGCTTCGACCCTGGAATTGGTTATGGCATTGAACAGTGTGGACTTGCCGACATTGGGCAGACCGACGATTCCTGCAGTTAAACTCATATCTTTTTACCTCATTAATTAGTTTAGCACTAAAGTATGCTAAAATGTAGCTATGGAAATGATCACTGTAAGCCCGGAAATGATCAAAGAAACCTCTGCGTTTGCTCAGGATGTTTTCATTGATTACTACAACAATCTGATCGGCAACGCCCAGGCAGTATACATGGCTGATCTGTTTCTTTCACAAGAGGCGATCGCCCAGCTGATACAGGACGGTGCTGTTTTTAGGATCGTCAGGGAAAATGATCAGATCATCGGTTTCTGCGAATATAAAAAAGAGGAAGAAAGAGTCTTCCTCTCCAAGCTCTATGCCCACAGACGATACCGGGGCAAGGGCATCGGCAGGCTGATGTTTGATGATGTCGTTTCCTACACAAAGAAAAACGGCCTCAAGAAGATCTATCTGACCGTAAACAAAGGCAATACGCCGTCCTATGAGATCTATCTCCATCTGGGCTTCAAAGTCATCGACAGTGTCGTCAATGATATCGGTAGCGGCTATGTGATGGATGACTACATCATGGAATACAGCATACCCGAATAAAAAAGATCTGTATCAGATCTTTTTCAGTTCTTCAGCTCTTTCTTTCAGCGCTTCGATATCCGGATAATCCAGCTTTTCATCGATCGACAGATCGGCCTCACATAAAGTAAGATAGAGATAGAGATCATCTCTGTTCTTCTTTTTCAGGGTGAATTTCAGACTGTCGGCGATCTGATCGATCTTTTTTCTGTCATAGTTTTGATCTTTCCAGGAACCGGTCATGTCCTTGCATACGAGATACTGATAGACAGAGATCTCTTCATCAAAACGAGGCAGGAGCTCTTTCAGAAGCGAAAGGAGTTTTTCTCTCTGCTTTTCCCCATAGGGAAACTGCTTCGCATTATATGCCTCTGCTTCCTTCTTTCTCTGTTCCTCGGACTTGTATCCTAATTTGAACATCGTATCAAAACCGACCATATGACCTCCTGCTTCATCAACAGAAAAGCCCTTCCGGGCTTGTTCTGTTCTACTTATTATTGGAAGATTGTTTAATGAAAAAATTATTACACTATCTTTATATCATCTGACTGTGAAAATATTGTGAAAACAGTTCACAAACGGATCATCATCATGCGGTCCTTGCCGTTGATGTCCTTGTATGTTTCGATCTCGGCTTTGGGAAAATATGACAGCGCGAGATCGCTTAAGGCATCCTTTAAATCAAAGCCCATCTCGAAGAAAATAAGCCCGTCTGGAGAAAGAATCCGCTTCGCCGATGCAAGGATCTCCCGGTAGAACTTCAGCCCGTCAGAACCCCCGAAAAGAGCCACATGCGGTTCATAGTCATAGACGGATGATTCGATCGTCTCCACGGTCTTGATATAAGGCGGATTGGATACCAGGATATCGACACTGATCTGATTTTCGATATATGGCTGCAGCATCGATCCTTGAAGGAAAGTGATCTGAGCATCATTGTTTTCCGCATTTTTTCTCGCTACATCAAGAGCCTTTTCAGAAATATCGGAAGCATACAGTCTGAGATTGTCCTCTTCCTTTTTCAAAGCGATCGCGATCGCACCGGAACCGGTCCCGACATCGCAGACTGTTATTTTTCTTCCCTTGAAACACTCATCATACCTGCTCAAGACAAGGGCGACAAGTTCCTCCGTCTCCGGACGGGGAATCAGGACATCGTCATTGACGATGAAACGGTAGCCGTAGAAGTAGGAATATCCCAAAACATAGTTCAAAGGTTCATTATTCAAAAGTCTTGTGATCCCTTTGGAAAAAGCAGTCATGACTTTCTCATCGACTTCTTCATCGATATCGAGATAGAGATTGATCTGATGATCATTGCACAGTTCAAAAAGAAAAGCCTTCACCGTTTCCGGTGAAAGACCTTTTTCACTGAACTGTTTTCTGTACTCATGAATGAGCTGATTATACGTCGCCATTGAGCAGTTTTTCTTTGTCGTCATTCTCCAGCAGAGCGTTCACGATATCGGAAAGCTTTCCTTCCATGATACGGTCCAGCTGATTGATCGTCAGACCGATACGGTGATCGGAAACGCGGTTCTGCGGATAGTTGTAGGTGCGGATCTTTTCCGAACGGTCACCGGTTCCGATCTTGGAACGGCGGATCGCACCTTCTTCTTCTTCTTTCTTCTGTTTGTAGTAATCGTAGACCCTGGCCTTGATGATCCTCATCGCCGTCTCCTTGTTGGCGATCTGGTTGCGGCCGTCCTGACAGTTGACCGTGATGCCGGTCGGCTTGTGAACGATCCTGACGGCAGAATCCGTCTTGTTGATATGCTGGCCTCCGGCACCGGATGCACGGTGAGTCTCGATCTCCAGATCGGAATCAGGGATCTCAACATCCTCATCCTCCACATCCGGGAAGACGATGACGGTCGCCGTCGATGTATGTACCCTGCCCTGGGTCTCGGTCTTGGGCACGCGCTGCACACGGTGCGCACCGGATTCGAACTTGAAATGACGGTAGGCATCCAGACCCTTGACCATGAACGAGATCAGCGCATAGCCTCCGGCTTCCGATTCCGAAGACTCCATGACTTCGATCTTGTAGCCTAAAGACTCGGCATAATAGGTATACATGCGGAAAAGATCTCCGGCAAAGATATTGCCTTCGTCTCCGCCGGCTGCGCCTCTGATCTCCACCAGACAGTCATAGCTGTCTTCCGGATCTCTGGGCAGAAGCAGTTCTTCGATATGCTTATCGAGCTTTTCCAGGTTCTCTTTGGCATCTTCGATCTCCATCGAAGCCATCTCCCTGATCTCCGGATCGGAATCCTTCAGCATCTCCTGACCGTCTTCAATGATCGCGGAATACTTCTTATAGTTCTGATAAGCCTCATAGGCAGCTTTTAAAGAAGCCTGTTCCTTGGACAGTTTCGTGTATTTCTTCACATCCGAAACGATGTCTTCATTCATCAGAAGATCATTGATCTCAAGATAACGCTTCTCTATTTCCTGCAGTTTGATAATCTTTGCATCCATATTACTTTCCAAATTTCACTTTCGGTTTGTCCGGGACTTCGTGACAGTGACGGCATCTGGCTTCATAGCTCTCCGATGCACCGACCAGGATGATCGGATCATTGTAGGAAGCCGGTCTTCCGTCGATGATACGCTGTGTACGCGTCGCCGGCGCACCGCATTTGTTGCATACAGCAGCCAGTTTGGTGACGAATTCCGCTTCCGTGATCAGCTGCGGCATCGGTCCAAAAGGCTCGCCCTTGAAATTGGTATCAAGTCCGGCAGCCATGACACGGATGCCTCTGTCAGCCAGCTCGTTGCAGACAGCACAGATATTGTCATCAAAAAACTGCGCTTCATCGATCGCTACGACCTGAGTCGTATCTTTGATGATATCCAGTATTTCCGCAGCATCGGAGATGACGTGGGATTCAACAGAAGATCCCGCATGGGATACGACTCTGGTATTTGAATATCTGTCATCGATCTTCGGTTTGAAGACCATGATCTCTTTCTTTGCGAATTCCAGGACCTTGATCCTTCTGATCAGTTCCTCTGTCTTTCCTGCAAACATGCATCCGCTGATCGTTTCGATCCAGCCGTCTCTGTAACTCTGATACATAAAACATTCACCTCATAACTAATTATAACCAAAAAAATAGAGGATTCATTCCTCTATTTGTTGGTCAAGCCATACTTCTTATTGAATTTTTCAATTCTGCCTGCGGATGCCGCAAATCTCTGTCTGCCCGTGTAGAACGGATGGCAGTTTGAGCAGGTATCGACCTTGATGCCGTCCTTCTTGGTAGAACCGGTCTCGAATGTCGTACCGCAGCCTGCGCAGGTAACAGTAACTCTGTAATAATCAGGATGAATACCTTTTTTCATCTTTAATCTCCCTTCCGCCTTGAGTATCATGTCAACCCAAAGTAAGTTTTCATGCTTAATAATTCTAACAATTATGTATCTAAAATGCAATAAAAATCGGCATTTTTATTCGATTTCCGCACCGATCGCCCTGAGCTTGCTGACGATCGAATCATAACCGCGGTAAATATGGTAGGCATTGTGGATCACTGTCTCGCCTTTGGCCATCAGACCGGCGATGACAAGCGATGCTCCGCACCTCAGATCGGTCGCAAAGATATCCGCTCCGTGCAAGGGCGTCGGACCGTGGACCGTCGACTCTCCGGTTTTAAAATCGATATTGGCACCCATTTCATTGAGCTCCCGGCAGTGTTTGAAACGCTCTGCATAGATCGTCTCCTCGATCCTGGAATCGCCTTCTGCCTTTGTCAGAAGCGCAGTCAGCGGCTGCTGCAGGTCGGTCGCAAAACCGGGGAACGGCTGGGTGATGATATCAACAGCCTTCAGATCATCCGATTTCAGGACTCTGACATAATCGGAACCCTGTTCGAGCCTGACACCCATCTCTTCCAGTTTGGAAGTCAGAGCTTCGATATGCTGGGGAATGACATTGCTGACGGTGACGTCTTCACCGCAGGCTGCGGCAGCAATGATATAGGTTCCGGCCTCGATGCGGTCGGGAATGATATCGTGGATACAGCCTTTGAGCCTGGTGACACCGTTGATCGTGATCTCGGAAGTTCCGGCTCCCCTTATCTGAGCGCCCATCTTGTTTAACATGGATGAAAGGTCGATGATTTCCGGTTCCTTGGCAGCATTCTCGATCGTCGTCCTGCCTCTGGCAAAACATGCCGCCAGCATGATATTGATCGTCGCACCGACAGAAGCGAAATCCAGATAGATGTCATCGCCTGTCAGTTCGTCGGCTGTGATCTCGATGATATTGCCTTCCTGGCTGATCCTGGCGCCCAGTGCTTCAAAACCCTTGAGATGCAGATCGATGGGTCTGGGACCCAGATTGCATCCGCCCGGCGAATACATACGGACATGTTTGAATCTTCCCAAGAGCGCACCCATGAAATAATACGATGCCCTTAACTTCATGACATCGTCATCGAGCAGATCGATATTGGTGATATTGGTCGGATCGATGGTCAGTTCATCGCCGTCGGCTCTGACGGACACATTTAAAAACTCCAGGAGTTTGATCAGGATCTGAACATCCTTGATATCCGGAACATCATACAGTTTGACGATTTCACTGGCCAGCACGACGGAAGGAAGTATCGCTACGACAGAGTTCTTGCATGAAGAGACTATGACTTCCCCGTTGAGCTTACGGCCGCCTTTGATTCTGATTACGTCTTCCATAATTCCCGCAGAGAATAAAGCAGGTCATCAACCTGCTTATGAATTGACCTCTTTGGCCCAGACTTCACCTTCAGTGCCAAGGCAGAAGTACACCTCATCGGCGATCTTTGCCCACTTGTACTTGTCACCGTAGTCCTTGTCATTGACGACTTCGATGACCTTGTATTTTTCACCGTTTTCGGCTGTGCTGGCACCGTTATACGTCGTGAGCTCGGCATCGGATGTCGGTTCCTTACGGAAATACATGCCGCCGTCAACGATCTCGTAGATCAGTTTTCCTTCGCCCATGGCGTCATCATTCTTCTGCATCTCCTCGATCTGCTTGCTCAATGTTTCAATGGTCGCAGCCTGATCAGCGATCTGCTTCTTGTAATTCTCTTCATTGGCCTGCATCTGCAGGTATGCTGTATTGGCCTTGACATAAGCCTCATGCTGCTTGTAGGCATAGAAAGCGGCACCGCCGCAGCATGCCAGCAGCAGGAAGATGATGAGAAGACAAAGGATCAGCGCACCGTTGCCTTTTTTCTTCTTCTTTGATTTGAGTTCCTCAAAATCATCTTCATAATCGGATTCTTCCGCCGGAACATCATCATAGAGCTCATCATCGCTCATCTTGAAGATCGACATATCGATACTGCTGTCGCTGTTTGTCTTATCTTCGATGAAATCGGGGATATCCAGTTCTTCCTGTTTTTCATACGGATTTTTACCAGTCATATTCAAATTACCTCACCTTTTTTCTATAAATCGTCTTCAAACAAGACGCGGTAGCCTTCATATTCGCCGTTGAGCAGTGCCGACTGATTCGCCACTTCAAAGATCGAAGTGATGATCTTGCCGTCGCTGTTGACATAGGCCTTCATGACATCGACGATCATCTTCTTCTCGTCGGCATTGATCAGATAGCCGTGTTTCAAGGCGATCTCGACATACTGTCTGAGATTCTCAACGTTGCGGAAAACGGTACGATGGAGAATAATGATATTCTCTTCTTCCGGATACTCGGAAGCGATCGATTCTTTTAGTTCATAGACATTCCTGATGAAACCGTTGGAAAGATACGGATAGGTCTTGCGGATACTTTCGTAAACCTGCCTGTAAGCCTCTTCCTCTTCCCTCTTGTCCTCATCTTCCTTGCTCATCTTGGCCTTGAGGTCATCGATCAGGGAACTGACATAACGGCTTTCCTGCTTTCCTTCGTTCTTTTTTTGCGCTTCTTCCTTTTCCTGAAGATCGATCAGACTCTCCACCCTGTTGTAATAAGCATCACTAAGAGGCTGGATATCCTTGATCAGCTGGATGATGTCGTTTTTCTCGACCTGTTCCGGGAAGACCAGATCCAGATCCGGATCCGGAATATTCATATCGACGAGCGGATTTTCAATATAGCCGTAAGCCTCGCCGTCAATCTTTTCCGGAACGACGGTGACCGGTTTTTCGATGTCGGTCTTCGCTTTTTCTTCCGCTTCGCTGTTTTTCAGTACTTCGTCTTCAGCTTCCACCAGTTCGGAGAAGATCGAATCCAGTTCCTTATTCGCACCGGAAAGAACATCTTCCTGTCTGTCATCCGGTTTTCTGTTGACGTTATTGGCGATCATCTGCAGCAGTTTGGATTCTTCTTCCGTCAGTTCGTAGGTCGTTTCCTCTTCCTGTTCTTCCTGATTCGGTTCTTCCTTTTCCTCTTCCTGCTTCAGTTCTTCCTTTTCCTCTTCCTGCTTCAGTTCTGCCTTTTCCTCTTCCTGCTCCGGGGTATCCTCTTTCTTTGTTTCAGGTGCGGAATCCATATGGTACATAGACAGCAGATCCTGCAGTGAATCCTTTTCCTCTGCCGGTTTTTCATCATCCAGGCTCACGTCAAAAATCCTGTCGAATTCTGACGACAGACTTTCACTCTTGTTGCGGTCGATGAATTTTTCAAACGCATCCGAACCGGCATTCAGCAGCGATTCCACTGTTGAACTGACAGAACCGTTCAGTTCTTCATCCAGCTGCTTTTTGAGTGATTCCAGATCGATATTTTTCAGTTCCGTCAGCGAGCTGTCGAGCTGATCATCCATATGTTTATTCAGATAATCCACTGCCTGATTGACAAAACCCAGCAGCATAACATTTTTAGGTTCCACTTTTCCTCCTGGTCAGAACGAGAATCCCGTCTCCGATATTATCAAAGTCCATTATATCAAAACGCTCATCATTATGCACCATTTCTGAAAACTTAACGATCTTTTTCACAAGGCTTTTAAGGCTTCTGGAAGTGATATGATCGATGTCGTAAACAAGTCCGTGAAAGATCATATTATCGTAAATCATGGCACCGTCCTCACTCAGATTATCAAGGAACTGTTCGGTGTATTTTCCATACTGGGCCTTGGCCGCATCGACGAAGATCAGGTCATAGTGCTTCGCACTCACAAAATCTTCGATCGGCATGAAAAAGAGGCTGATCTGATCCTCAAGATCATTCTCTCTGATATTCTTAATTGCCTGTCCATACATGTCCGGATCCTTTTCGATCGTATCGATATGGATATCCTTCGAAAGCTTTGCCATGCTGATAGCCGAATACCCAACCGCCGTGCCCAGTTCCAGGATCTGTTTACAGTGATGTTCACTGATGTAATTTAAAAGAAAGGCAAGCCCCTCATCTTTGATGATGGGCACGCCTTCCTTGATTGCTTTTGTCTTTATTTCATCGATCATTGCATCATCTGCCTGACGTAT
>JAEEGI010028048.1_pt1 | contig 10736 bp, 6 predicted proteins | sample 8958751 | NCBI WGS metagenome assembly JAEEGI01 (sample SAMN16246545, study PRJNA631951) | gut metagenome | biome: gut microbiome; feature: rumen; material: KS-attached | host: Bos | place: Iran: Karaj | collected 2018-10 | reverse complement strand
TTTTACCCGGGCCTACCTGCATCACCTGTACGCCGCCAACGAGATCCTCTCCGCCACACTGGCCGCCATTCACAACGTCCACTTCTATCAAAATCTGATGAGGGAATGCCGGGCCGCCATCGCCGCGCGCCGTTTCCGGCAGTTCAAGGCGGAGTTTCTCGAAGAGTACCGGAGACAGGAGAACTGAAAAAGGCGGCATTTCGCACCGAGGTGTTCCCCTAAAAATGGACGGGTATGAGAGCGTATCCTGCCCTACGAAAGGGGAGCAAAAATGGCAAAACGAAAAAGATTAACTTTTTACAAAGCTGCTCCCTATGAAACGACTCTTCATAAGCGTATTTTTTATACTTTTGCTGCTGGCCGGGGAAGCGTCTGCTGACACATGGGCAGTCTACATGTATTTTTGCGGAAGCGATCTGGAAACCAGATTTGGAGCTGCTTCCCTTGACATAGCGGAAGCTGCCGGGGCAACCCTGCCGCCGGAAGTCTCCATCGTTATACAGACTGGCGGAACCAAACAATGGAAGAACGAATTCATAAGCAGCCAGAGCCTGCAGCGCTGGACAGTGAGTGGAAAGAATCAATTGGAACGCGTTGACGAGCAACCGCAGGCCAGTATGGGCGATGAATCAACGCTCGCCTCCTTTTTGAACTTCTGCAGCAAAAACTACCCGGCCGATCATAAAATACTTGTTATCTGGGATCATGGTGGCGGCAGCCTTTGGGGGATCGCCAACGATGAAAACTATAAGAGGGATTCTCTTTCGTTGAAGGAATTGCGCGGAGCCCTGCGCCGCGTTTACGGCAACAAACCGTCCGCCCCGCCTTTTGAAATAATAGGCTTTGACGCATGTCTCATGGCAACGCTTGATACGGCCTGCGCCGTACAGGAATACGCCCGCTACATGGTCGCCTCGCAGGAGCAGGAAGCCGGAACCGGGTGGGATTATACCGGCTGGCTGAACGCCCTGGGCAAAAAGACAGCAATGTCAGGCATTGAATTAGGCCGCGTCATTTGCGATACGTATAAGCAATCCTGCCTCAAGGAAGATACACACGGAAAAGAGACACTCTCGGTAACGGATCTCGCCAAGATTCCGGCTTTGAATATGCTGTACAACGCCGTCGGCTTTGAGGCGCTGCGCAGGCGCACGAATGACGATAAATTCCTGACAACCTATGCGCGCTGCATCAACAATTCCGAAAACTACGTAAACTCAAAAACCCAAGGCTATACAAACATGGCCGATCTGGGATCCATTCTCAGACAACTGCAGCGGGAGCTTCCCGAATTCGCGCCAAAAACCCTGAAAATGCTCAGGGCTGCCGTTCCCTACCAGATATACGGGCCCCAGAGAAATCCTTCAGGACTGTCCTGCTACTATCCTTTTGACGGCGACAAAAAAAACTATTCCGCCATGATAAAAAACAGAACGATGACTTCGTTTCTGCTTCTTCAGGGATTGCAGTTCAACTTCATCGACAGAACATTTGTTTTGAGGCAGGCCAATGCGCTGACTGTAAGCATGGCATCAAATCTGGTAAGCCTTCCAACCGCAAGCAGGCAGAATCTTCAAGAGAGCAGCCCCCAACCGGGCCAGTCCGTTGCGGACGCCGTCACAGGCGGTGTCGGTTCACTTGGACCGGGCGCGGCAGCAAACAATACATCGGAAAGCATAGGAGCCATAGCAGGCTCCGCGCTCCAGGGTACAACCCAGGTGCTGGGTAGTAACGCAGCGCCTACCAGCCACGCGCATGAAAGCGACGTCTCTTCTCTGGTGCTTGCCGGCATAACCTCTGTCCTTGGCGCCCCCGCAGCAAAACATGTTGCCTCGTTTATTCAGCAGGGCATCAGCGACCTGTCCAATGCCTATCCCCTGCAAGGGCTCAACACGGCAAACCTGGAAGACCACGACGTAGAGATAGGCGAGGGACAGCATGCCGGCGCGTGGCTGAAACTGGGTCCCCGAAACTGCAAGTTCCTCGAAAGCGTGCATTGCTACGTCGCTCTCTACAGTGCCAAAGACGACATCATCCTCGGCCTGGGCACCGACCGAAACATCGAATCCGACTGGGAACGAGGTGAATTCAAAGACAACTTCAGCGGCACATGGGCGGCTCTTGATGGACATTTTGTCTATCTGGACATCATCGGGCAGGATGAACACTTCAATTTTTATTCCGTGCCCATTTTGCTCAACGGAGAAAAACGGAATCTGTCCGTCGTCTATGATTTCGACAAAAGCGAATATATTGTTCAGGGCACAAGAAGGCCCATCGGAGAAAACGGAGCTGCAGACAAGATACTTGTCCCCCTCAGAGAAGGAGACAGAATAACGACCCTGCTTCAAAAGATGAGCATCAGCGGCGATGACGATTTTGAAGAAGTCGAGGCCGATGAATTTACTCTGGGCAAATCATGGAATTTTAAAGACATGGGCATGGGCGACGGCACCTTTTTCTATCTCTTTGTCATGACAGACATCCAAAAAAACAGCGCAAGCTCTGAAGTTGTCCATATTGAAGTAAAAGGGAACAATATCAGCTATGAAAAAATTGCGGAGGAACCATAAACCGATGCCTCACATTCATGAAAGAACAGAGGCCCCACCGAAACGGTAAGATGAACAAGTTCCAGCTTGATCGGGCAATATTCCTCTCTGTTGTCTCTCCTGCAATTCGTTTTCCCACCATAAAAACAAAATTGGCTGCCCCGTTTGCTGGGCAGCCAATTTTTGAATCGCGCAGATAAAAGCTCAAAAGCCTGGAGTCCTAAAAAGTTGTTACTGAACTTCTTCCAGCGAATCAACGATTTTGCTTGCTGTATCTGTGTCTTTACCGGCCACGCTGATGCTTATGGCGGCGTCGCTCTCCTTGTCTACGCTCACAAAGCACAGAACCGGAACACCATTCTGTTCGGCAGTGATAGTATAATCGCCATCTTCGTCAGCTTCCACTTTTGAGTTCTGCAACTTCTCGGCAATGGCATCAGCAAATGCTTTGGCCGGAGCGCCATCGGCTTTATCCACAACAATAGTCACGGATGTATCCTTGGCATCATTGGCAAGAATGCAGCCACTGTCCAATGTCTGCGCTACAGACCATCCGGCCGGAATGTCCACAGAAAACTTGATGACAGGCGTGGTAAACTGCTGAACAGCTGCACTGGCAATGCTGGCAACGGCAAGAACGGCTGAGAAGACAAGCATTGCAAAAAGTTTTTTCATTTTTTTCCTCCTTATGTTTGGTTCAGTGTGGAATAAAAAGCATTGCAAAATAAAAAAAAGAAAAGCGGATCGCAATACTAAAATAGTGCATTTTGGCACTCACGTGGGGCAGAACTAAAACACCATCTTTTTCAAGACAGAGGAGGAGCGCATGTCTCCGGAAATCAGTGATCCCCTGCAGGCCGGTGTGCCCCTGCACGGCTTCCACCTCATTGAAGCCAGCGCCGGCACCGGCAAAACCCACAAGATCACCGATCTGTTCCTGCGGCTGCTGCTGCGCGAGCACTGGGATGCCGGCAAGATTCTGGCGGTCACCTTCACCGACGCCGCCACCCACGAGCTGAAGAACAAGATCCGCGAACGCCTGCGCGCCGCATTGAACCATCTCGACGGAAAAACGGAAACTTCGCTTGAGGCGGTTTTTTCCACGCTTTCCGAAGCGGAGCGCACCGAAGCCCGCCCGCGGCTGGAAGCCGCACTGGCCGCCTTCGACGATGCCGCCATTTTCACCATCCACAGCTTTTGTCTCAAGATATTGAGTGAATATCCGCTGGAAACCGGCACGCCCTTCCAGATGGAGCTGATGCCGGACGCCTCTCTCCTGCTGCGGCAGACAGCGGCGGACTTCTGGCGCCGCGAGGCGGACACTGCCTCGCCGGAGCTTTTGCGCCATTTGCTGGAAAAATACAGCAACCGAAATTATCACACCGGCACAAAGGAACCCCCGGACGATATCCCTGCCCATCTGGTCCGCTTCGGTCAGGTTCTGCTGAACCGCCACTTTCCACTACTGCTGCCCCAGGAAAAAGCGGAAAGCGCGGAAAGTTTTGCCCGGAAAAAGGCTGCGCTGCACGAGGCCTTCGAAACGCTGCGCACATGCTGGCCAACAACGCGCCCGGAACTTGCGGCGATCTTTTTCGGCGGTGTTTTGAACAAACGCTCTTACGGCGAAGAACAATGCGCCCGCTATCTGCAGGAAATGGATACCTGGCTTGCGAAGGGCGATCCATTGCAGCCCTTCGCGAATCTGGAGAAATTCTGCGCCACTCTTCTTCATGGAAAAGCGCTCAAGGGCAAAACGCTTGTCCTGCCGCCCTTCTGCGAGAGCTGCGAACATTTGCTCACGCTTGCGCAGGAAGCGCAAAAAGACCTTGAGAACATGACGCTTGCGCTGCATCGGCGTTTTGCCGGCCAGCTGGCACGGGAGCTGCGCCGCCGCGGCAATCAGCTGCACTTTTACACCTATCACGATTTGCTGACCCGTCTTGACGAGGCGCTTGTCCGCAACGGCGAGAGGCTTGCCGCCCTCGTCCGGGAACGTTTTCCGGTGGCGCTCATCGACGAGTTTCAGGATACGGACCCGGTGCAGTGGCGAATTTTCCAAAACATCTATCTTTCGCCCGCAGCCCAAAGCAACCGTTCCCTGCTGTTCGTCATCGGCGATCCCAAACAGGCCATCTACAGCTTTCGCGGCGGCGACATCTTCACCTACATGAAAGCCGCAAGAAAAGCGCGGAGCCGCTTTACGCTCGACACAAACTGGCGCTCGGTCGCTCCCCTGGTCGAAGGCATCAACCATCTGTTTTCCCAAAGGGAAAATCCCTTTCTTTTCAGGGAAATCCGCTTTGAGCGCATCAAAGCGGCTGCCAACGGTCCCGCAGAATATCTGGAAATCGACGGACATCCCGTCAAACAGGCCCTGAAACTCTGGCTGGACCGGACCAAAAACGGTGATGCCGCCATGGCGACCGCTATTCGCAAATTGCTGGAAAAGGCCCGATTACGCCAGGTAGACGGAAGCACCACACGGCTTTCCCCCCAGGACATCGCCGTCATCACCCGGACCAACAAAAAGGCCGTGGATATTCAATCTCTTCTGGGCCAACGCGGCATTGCGGCGGTTGTCCACAGCTCCACCAGCATTTTCGGCACGGTTGAGGCGAGAGATCTGCTGCGGCTGCTCAAAGGGCTTCTTGAACCGGCCCGGATGTGGCAAATTCTGCCCCTGCCGATGTTCGGCCTCAACTGGGAGAAATGTTACGGGATCCTCAACGATATGGCGCAAAAGGAAAGCTGGATGCGAAGATTCGGCATCTGGCGCGAAACCTGGCAAAACCAGGGGATTGCGATCATGGCTGCAAACCTCATGACGCAGATGGCGGTGCGTCCGCGCATTCTTGCCCTTCCCTGCGGAGAACGGCAATTGACCAATATCCTGCACTGTTGGGAGATCCTGCATCAGGCGGAACGTGCACATCATCTTGATGCAAACGGTCTTGCCAACTGGTTCGCCCGCCAGATCGAGCAGATCCCCGAAAAGGAGGAATACCAGCTCCGGCTGGAAACCGACGATCTGGCCGTGCAGATTTTCACCATCCACAAGAGCAAAGGTTTGCAGTTTCCGGTGGTGTTTGTCCCCGATCTCGGCGATTCCGACAAAAAAAGCGAGAGCTTCCCCTTTTTCCACGACCAGGAGGAAAAACCGGTTCTCTGGCTGGGGGGAAAAGAAAATGACGAATATGAATCACACATCCATCGGGAAAAAGCCGCGGAAAACATGCGCCTGCTCTACGTGGCGCTCACCCGCGCCCGTTATCTGTGCATCGCCAGCTGGAACGGCAAAAGCGGGCCGCTGGAGACCTTGCTTTCAGAAAGCGCCTCCGGCGAAACCAAGGGCCAACAGTCCAAAAAGACAAAAAACGAAGCGCCGCCTCGCGGCGACGAAGAAAGCGATGTTCAGCTTGAAACTTTGCACCGCCGCCTTGCACCCGACATCGCTGTCGAGTTGCTTCCAGAGGCGGATGAGCTTCGCTATGCCAGAGAAAATCGTGAAAACACTCCGCTCAACGAGCCGCCCGCGTTGCCGGAGGCCATCTCGCCAGCCTGGCAAAATTCCAGCTTTACGGCGCTGACCGCCCAGTTGCCCAGCCCTGCGCCCAGTTCATCAGAGGAAATGTCCGAAGAAAGTTTTCCCCGCGGCAAACGCGCCGGCGACTGTCTGCACCGTATCTTTGAGCAGGCCGAATTTTCCGCGGTCTCGCAGGAGAAACTCGTCCGGAACATGCTGCGTCATTACCGCTTCGACGAGGATGTATGGCTGGAGCCGGTCAGTGCCATGCTGCGCCAGGCGCTGAACTGCCCGCTGCCGGTTCCCGAAGGCGAACCTTTTTGTCTGGCACAGGTTCCGGAACAGGACCGGCGTCAGGAACTTCCCTTCTCCTTTGCGGTAGAACACTTTTCCGCGGAAAAGCTGGCGCGCGTCTTTGCCGGCATTTCCCGCTGGCGCGCGCTGGCGGACCGGCTGGCCGCCCTGCCCCGGGAAACCTGGAGCGGCTTCATGCGCGGAGCCATCGATCTGGTCTTTCGGCATCATGAGCGTTTCTACCTGCTGGACTGGAAATCCAACTACCTGGGCAACCACATGGAGGACTACCGACCGGAGCAGCTCGAAAAGGCCATGCTGCGCGAAAACTATCCCCTCCAGTACTACATCTACGCCCTTGCACTGCACCGTCACCTGCAAAACCGTCTGCCCGGCTATGACTACCACCGCCACTTTGGCGGCGTGTTCTACATGTTCATACGCGGCATCCAGCCGGGAGAAACGGGCATCTTTTACGACAGGCCACCGCTGGAAAGCATCAAGGGCATGGATGCTTTCCCAACCTGCAAAGACTGAAGGAAAAACAAAGGCGCCCTCATGCGCCTGTAGAAATCAAAAAAAAGAGCACACCGAAGAAATCATCCTCAGTGTGCTCTCTAAGTTTTCATCTTATTTGAAAACTCTCAAACGAAGAGCTTTCAAAACTTCTTTTTTTAATCCTGATGCATGATCCGCATCTTCTTGCGCAGACGACGCTGGGCTTCCTTTTCCTTGCGTTTTTTCTTGACGCTCGGCTTTTCATAGTACTTGCGCTGTTTCATTTCACGAAACATGCCCTCCTGCTGCAGCTTGCGCTTCAGCACCCGGATCGCCTTTTCCACGTTATTGTCGACAACATGAATCTCCAACTACACTCACCTCGTTCCTCGGCCATTTTCGTTCTTCCATACCGGCCATTGCATGAAAAATGTAATTTTATAGTGCCGGGCACGCTAAAGGTCAAGCGGGAATTCGCATGTTTTTCTGGCGCAGCACCTTGAGCAGCGCCACATTGAGACCTCCATGCGCAAGCAGCGCCACCTTTTCAAGTTTCAAACCGGTCTCCCGCGCAAGAGCAGGATCCGGGCACAGAAAAGCCCCCTCCCAGCCGGCAAACGCGCCTTTCAACGCCCGCCCCAGCGCACGGTAGCTCCGGACGAGATCGTCCCCCCGTCCCAAACGTTTCCCGTAGGGAGGATTGGCGATCAGAAAACCTCGCGCCGTTTCGGGTTCAAGAGCCGACAGTTCGGCGCAGGCAAAGTGCACCGCGTCTTCCACGCCCGCGCGATGCGCATTTTCTTTTGCCACCACGATCGCGGATGAAACCCGATCCATCCCAGATATGGGGACAGAAAGCGGCCGCCGCCGGGATTTCGCTTCGTCAAGCAGCACCTGCCACAGACCGGGGCGAAAGTGCGGCCAGCGCATGAAGGCAAAGTCACGCCTTTCGCCCGGTGCAAACCGCATGGCCAGCCACGCCGCCTCAATGGGAAAAGTGCCGGAACCACACATCGGATCGAGCAACGGCAGCGTGCCGTCCCAGCCCAGAAGCTGCAGGATGCCCGCAGCCAGCGACTCCCGCAGGGGCGCTTCCAGCTGCGCGGTGCGCCAGCCGCGCCGGTGCAGCAACTCACCAGAACTGTCAAGGGAAAGCAGCGCCTCATCCTCCTCCAGCCGCACCACCAAAAGCTGGGAAAATGCGCCCTTTTCCATCTCTTCCGGAGCAAGCCCCAGACTGTGGCAAGCCGCGGCGGCAATTGTCTCTGCAATGCGCTGGGTATGGATGAGCCGCGACGCATGGCAACTGGCCCGAACGGAAAGCGCCGTTCCGGGACGGACAAAAGCCCCCCAGGGCAAACGCAGCGCCCGTTTGTAGAGCGTGGGAAAATCCCGGCAGCCAAAGCGCCCCAGGCGCACCAGTACCCGGCTGGCCGAACGCAGCATCAGATTGGCCAGGTAGAGTTCCCCAAGACCTCCCTCAAAGGCGACGCCCCCCGGTTCCAGCTGTACCCGTTCCAGCCCGAGCGTCTGCAGCTCCCGCGCACAAACCGTCTCCAGCCCCGGCGTCACCACCGCGAACATCTGCAATGTTTTCATGGCACTTTCATATCTTTTTGCAATCTGGCAGTTTTCCCGAAAATATGGCACAATAATATATTGGAGAATATCTTATCATGTAAAATTGCATCACACTGCAACCCCCATAAAGGAGTCCATATCATGAAAATTCTGGTCATCGGGAGCGGCGGCCGGGAACATGCGCTCACCTGGAAAATCGCCCAGTCTCCATTGGTGGAAAAGATCTGGTGCGCCCCGGGAAATCCCGGGATCGCGGAATTCGCGGAATGTCTGCCCATCGCGGTCACCGCTGTTGACTTCCTGCTCAACTTTGCCCTTGAACACGAGGTCGATCTGACTGTGGTCGGGCCGGAACTGCCGCTTACCCTGGGCATTGTCGATCGTTTCCGCGAAGCCGGGCTGGCCATTTTCGGTCCGGACAGCAAGGCTGCGGAACTGGAGGGAAGCAAAGTCTTCGCCAAACGGCTCATGGCAAAATACAACATTCCCACCGCAGCTTTCGCCACCTTTACCGACTACGACGCGGCCACCGCCTACATTCACCAGCAGGGAGCACCGCTTGTCATCAAGGCGGACGGACTGGCAGCCGGCAAAGGGGTAAAAATTGCGCAAACCGTGGACGAAGCGCTGGCCGCGGCACGCGAGATCATGGTGGACGATGCCTTCGGCAAGGCGGGCAGACAGATCGTCGTCGAGGAATATCTCGCCGGCGAGGAGGTATCTTTCTTCGCGCTGACCGACGGTAAAACGGTTGTGCCGCTGGCCACCTGCCAGGATCACAAGCGGGTATTTGACGGGGATCAGGGTCCCAATACCGGCGGCATGGGCGCCTATTCACCGGCGCCGATCGCGACGGCGGAGTTGCAGGAACAGATCATGGAACGCATCATCCGCCCCACCATCGCCGGCATGGCGAAAGAAGGACGCCCCTACTGCGGCGTGCTGTTCGCCGGCCTGATGATCACCAGCAACGGTCCCAAGACTCTGGAATACAATGTCCGCTTCGGCGATCCGGAAACCCAGGCGCTCATGGCCCGCATGGGTTCGGATCTGGTTCCGTTGCTCATGGCCTGCGCCACGGGGAATCTGGCCGGAAAAACCGTGGAGTGGCTTGACAACGCGGCGGTCTGCGTGGTCATGGCTTCGGACGGCTATCCCGGAAGCTATCGGAAGGGCTTTGACATCTACGGGCTGGAAGACGCCGTCGGAATAGGCGACCTGGTGGTCTTCCACGCCGGAACCTCCCAGCGAAACGGCCGCCTCATCACCGCGGGAGGACGGGTGCTTGGTGTGACAGGCACCGGCCCCAGCATTGCCGCCGCCATTGAAAAAGCCTACGACGGCGTGGAGAAAATCTACTGGAGCGGCGTTCACTACCGGCTTGATATCGGCCACCGTGCCTTGGCGCTGGAAGCCGCTCCGCAGGTCGGCATTGTCATGGGCAGCGCAAACGACTATGACATCATGATTGAAGCCGCCCGCGTACTGCGCCGTTTTGGCATCCCATTCGAAATGACGGTCGCCAGCGCGCATCGTTCGCCCCACCGGGCCGCCCGTTATGCCCGCTCGGCCACGGAACGCGGTCTGAAAGTCATTATTGCCGGAGCCGGAGCCGCCGCCCATCTGGCCGGAGCTCTCGCAGCGGAAACCACGTTGCCGGTCATTGCGGTTCCCCTCGACTCCAGTTCGCTGCATGGCCTTGACGCGCTGCTTTCCACCGTGCAGATGCCCGCCGGCGTACCCGTTGCAACCATGGCCATCGGCGCACCGGGAGCCAGGAATGCCGGCGTGCTGGCCGCGCAAATCCTGGCCTTGAGCGACACCGGACTGGAACGCAAACTCCGTCAGTACAAAACCACATTAAAAGATGGAGTCGAGACCAAAGCCGCATCCGTTGCCGAACGGCTATCGCGCGAAATTTGGGAAAACTGAGATGCAGATGCGGGCGCGCTGAAAAAGGTTCGGCGTCGCCCGCGCATGGCCATCCCAAATGAGTTCCATGAACCGTATCGCTTTGCAGATTACCGCCGCACTGTTGGGCATGGCGCTGGTCTCCGGGCTGCTGGCACTCATTTGGCCCGCGCGCTTTCCCAAAGCCTTGCGCTGGAGCAAAGGAGCACAGTATGGGGCTTTGGTCATGCTGAGCGTGGCATTGGGAACATGGTGGTACACCGATGGCAACGCCAGCACCCTTTGGGGCAGCCTGCCAGGCTGCTTTGCGGTTCTGGGCTGGGTTCTGCTTGTTTCGTGCGGAATTCCGGGGATATACTTCCGCAGCGCGTTGCCGG
>JAEEGI010028047.1_pt1 | contig 10736 bp, 7 predicted proteins | sample 8958751 | NCBI WGS metagenome assembly JAEEGI01 (sample SAMN16246545, study PRJNA631951) | gut metagenome | biome: gut microbiome; feature: rumen; material: KS-attached | host: Bos | place: Iran: Karaj | collected 2018-10 | reverse complement strand
TTGGCAAACGCGTACTGCACCGAACTGATATTGGGGAGAAACTCCAGCCGCGCCTCCGGCAGGTTGCGCAGCAGGGAACGCCCGCTGCCAAAAAAGAGCGGATCTCCCGATGAAAGCACCACAACCCGTTGCGTGGTCTCGTGCAAAAAGGTCATGATCTCCGTCGGACTGTCTTTGAAGGCAATTTTTTCTCCGGGAAAATCCGGAAACAAGGCCAGATGTGCCGGACGCCCCGCCAGAACCTCGGCCTGCCGTACCGCCTCCAGCGCCTGACCACTAAAGCCCTCCTGCCCCTGCACTCCGGCTCCTACCACCACTATCGCCGCCATCGTTTCCCTCCCAATAGATCTTATGCTTTCAAATATTGGTTTCCGTCCATCGCTCCGCTTGAACCCGGTTACAATCAGACCGGCATGATAACGTATCCCATTCCGGGGAAGAAGAGCGAAAATGGAAGTATCCTGTTCCGTCCTGCCGCCTGGCAAGCATGTGAGGAGTCCGGCTACTCCTTCTGCACGATCAGGCGCCCCGCGGGGTGGGCATACCGCTCGTCGACCTTGCCCTCCAGTGCGGTTTGCAGGTAGTTGGTCAGCGCGTCCACATCGATGTAGCCAATGCTCCGGTAGGCCTGCCGGGCGTCCGGTCCGACAAGTCCTCCGTAGGCATCGCCGCCATTGCCGACAAACTCGGCCGTTACAATGTTGTAGAGCGCATCGGACATGAAAGGCCGGCCCGCCACCTCGTCAATGGCAACCCGGCTTCCCGGACGGAGTGGCGCATAAAAAATCGACTGCTCATAACGTGCCCCCTTTTCGTAGGGAACTTTAACATTCACCCGGTACTTTATCCCCGCCACCTGCGGCAGCGATCCCATTGCGTCCGGCAGCGCACTGGTGGCCGCTTCCAGAATCTCCAGCAGTTTGGCGCCGGTGATCTTCATCACGTACAGCTGATCGTTGTACGGAAACACACCGTGCAACTGCCCACGCGTAATGTCGCCCGCCGGAATGGAATCGCGGATGCTCCCCCCATTTACAATGGCCGCATGCACCGTCTCGCCGGTAAGCGCCTGCGCCTGAATCGCCTGCCACAAAAAGGCATCGGCGCAGAAATTCGCCAGATTGGTCTCCTGAGTACGCACACCGGGATCGCGTTGGCCATCAAGCATGAAATCGGTTTTGCCCACCTTGGCAGCAAAGTAGTTTGTGATTTCCGCCGCCGCCTCATCGACAAGCTGTTTGACCAACGGATCCTCCCGCTGCCAGACGCCATAGGCAAGCGGCATGCTGCGCCACTGCCCGTTCTCGTGGCGAAGCTGACCAATGTTGTTGGTATGGCAGCCGGTTTCCACCAGCAACGCGCCATTGATACGGCGATCCTTTACCTTGTGATCATGGCCGTCGATGAAAATGTCGATACCCTCGACATGCTGCAGCACATCGTCGGAGCGGCTGCCCGCACAGGACGCCTCGCTGCCCAGATGCCCCAGGACGATGATCAATTCGCAGCCAGCCTTTTTGAGCTGGTTTACCTGCTCCTGAGCCAGTTTCCAGAGCGCCTCATCGCCTATAAAGGTCAGGCCCGCGACATTCTTGGGATTGGTGCTCACGACAGTTTCCGGCGTGGTCAGGCCCAGGATGCCAATCTTGATGCTTTTCTTTTCAAGAATGACATGGGACGGCACCAAATTCCTGCCGGTCGCCTCCACCACGACATTGGCCGAAACTACCGGATAGTTCGCCTCAAGGATGCGTTGCTCCAGTACCTCCTGCCCATAGTCGAACTCGTGGTTGCCCAAAGTTGCCGCATCGTAGCCGGCAGCATTCATGAAACGTATCGCAGTGCGTCCCTTGCTGAAGTTGACCAGATTATTGTCCTGGATGGCGTCTCCCGCATCCAGCAGCAAAACGGCATATCCCCTGCGTTCCAGATCCTTTTTCAATGCGGCAATCGCCGCCATGCCGTTCACACCCTCTTCCCGCCGATCGTAACCATGGGTGTCATTGGTGTGCAAAATGATCAGCCGCGAAAAATCCGCAGCCCAACTCGCGGCGGCAAAACTCGCCGCCGCAAGAACCGCGCCTGCCAAAGCAAGAAAGTGCTTCATGCTTTTTCCCCTTCTCTTTTCTTCGTCTCATGCCCTTATTTTTATAAAACCGCTTTGCGCCTTTTCCAAAGACTTTATGGATGAGGGACGGTTTGCTATAGTGTACGAAAAACCACGGGAGCATTCGCCATGAACAATTTTCCCCCAACCACCCTGGACGAAAGCATCTCGGAGCCTTCCCCTCTTGTCATCCCGCGTGCGCAACATCCCATCTCGCGCCGCCTGATCGATGAAGACGCGCTGAAAATTCTCTATCGTCTTCACCGTCATGGCTACCGGGCCTTTCTGGTGGGCGGCTGTGTACGGGATCTGCTGCTGGGACGCCCTCCCAAAGACTTCGATATCGGGACGAATGCCACTCCCTCGCAGATCAAACGGCTGTTTTCCAACTGTTTTCTGGTTGGCAGGCGTTTTCGCCTGGCACATATCCACTGCGCCAACGGGAAAATTATTGAAGTTGCCACCTTCCGCCGTCAGCCCCGCCCGGAAGAAATTCCCGCGGAGCCGACCCAACAGTTCCGATTTGTGGAAAACGTGTTCGGTACCCCCGCGGAAGACGCCTTTCGCCGTGATTTTACCATCAATGCGCTGTTCTACGATATTGCCACCTTTGCCGTTCTTGACTATACCGGCGGCATCGCCGATTTGCACAGCCGGACCCTGAAAGTGATCGGCCAGCCGGAAATCCGTTTCCGGGAAGATCCGGTCCGAATGCTGCGCGCCATTGAACTGGCCAAACGGCTTGACTTCACCATGGATGACAAACTGATCCGGGGCCTGCACGCCTGTGCAGCATTCATCGCGGACGCGGCCCCGGCCCGCATCCGTGACCGGCTCTTTGAGCTTGCGCAGCGCGGCGTTCTGGGAACAATCCTGCGGGAAACTGAGGCTTTTGGAATGCTCGCTCCGCTTCTGGCTGGCTATCAGGGTCATGAGGCGACGTTCGCCCTGCTGGAGCGGCTGGATGAACGAAGCGCCGCAGGTGTTCCCACCGAGGAACCAATGCTTCTGGCTGCGCTCTTTCTGGAACGTTTTCTGGCCGAAAGCCCCCCGCATAACGGCGTGGTCAACGCGCTCAAAATCACAAACGAACTCTTGCAGCCCCATTGCCAGTACTTTCGCATCGCGCATGGCATCCGTCATCAGGCCCAGGAAATTCTGATTACTGTCGGACGCCTGCTGCGAGGCCCGGACGCGCGCGGTGCGCGGCGTCTCCTTCTGCATCCATTTTTCGCCCCGGCGCTCGAACTTCTTTCACTGTGGAGCCTCGATCATGCCGATCTCGAGACGCTGATCCGGTCATGGCGAAGCGCCCCCCTTTCCGGCGGAAAAAACATGCAGGAGAATGCCCCCCGGCAATCTCCGAAACGATCCGGACGGCACCGCCGGCGCCGCAGAAAGCACCGGAAAGCGCCCGGCGAATGTTCCGCCCCTGCCTTGTCACCCCCTTCAAGGAGCCAAGAACCATGAAGACCTATCAACTGACCATCACCACCACCCGGCACATCCAGACCCTGGCCCAAACCACGGCCATTCTCGCCCGTGAAAAGATCAACATCCGGGCAATCACTTTCTCCTGTCATCCACCCCAGACCACCATCAACCTGCTGGTCGACAATCTCAAGCGGGCCGAAGAGGCACTGTCCGCGGCCGGCATTCCGGTGGAACGCCGGGAAGTTTTGGCGGTGTTGACCAAAGATCAGCCCGGCGGACTGGACAAACTTATGCGGATTCTGGAACGCGAGCGGATCGTCATCAAAAGTGCCTGCGGTTTCGCTGCGGAGAGCCGCATCGACGCCGTCTTCGTCATGGAAGTCGACGAACCGGAAAAGGTCCGGGCCCTGCTGAAAAAGGAAAAATTCCTGTTGCTCTCCGTGGAGTCGCTGTGCGAAATCGAGCCGGTGCATTATTGCTGAAAAAAACGACTGCCCAAGCACTTGCAAGAATGCCTGCAATTCAACTATGTATTGAATTGTTCAAATTTCCTTTTTGTTTGCTTCCCTTCCCGAAAAAACGGAGCTCGGGCGGAGGGTGACAAACGTTAAAAGGAAGAACATTTTCATCAATTCGCCGGAGAAAACCGGCATTTATCAATAGATAAACAAGGAGAACCGGCCATGGCCCAGCCCCCCTTTCCGCGCCCCAGCGACATTATCACCGATCTTGATGCTTGCACTCTCGAGGAGGCTATCGTCGAAATCCTGCAAAAAACCGTGGGGCGGGATCCGGAACTGAACGTGGACGAAATCGTCCAGACAGTGCTGGCGCGCGAACAGATGCACAGCACCGTCCTGGACAACGGTGTCGCCCTGCCGCACGCGCACTGCCCGGCCATCGGACGGCCGCAGGTTCTAATAGGACGTTCCCGAAAAGGTCTTTCCTCTCCGCAGGAAAAAACACCTGTCCATCTCGTCTTCCTGCTCCTCGGCAACAGCGCCTCCACCTTCCAGATACTGGCCCAGATACGGCCGGCACTTGACAATGCGGCAACACGCGAGGCGCTGATGGAGGCGGAAACCGCCGCCCAAATGCTGAAACTGCTGGAGCAGCATCCGGCGGACAAGAAACCGGAAAGCCAGGAAGAGCCGTCTGGCAGCCAGCCGGAAAGTTTGTGGAAACGCCTGCTCGCCAATCCGGTTATTGGCGACTTCGTCTTTTTCCTCAGGCAGCTTGCCATCACCGTCACACTCTCCAAAAAGCTGCTGCTTATCGCCATTTCATCGGGAATTGTCGGCGGCGTGGGCGCCATTATGTTCAACTTCTGCATCGACTCCAGCATGCACATCTTTGAAGGGCTGGCCGGCATCATGCCGCACCCCTGGCTGGTCGCACTGGTACCGGCACTGGGCGGCGTGCTGTGCGGACTTATCAAACAGTACGGAGGGCTTCCCTTTGACGTACCCTGCGCCACCGACGGCTACGTCGAGTGCGTGCAGCACGACGGGAAGGTGAAACCCAAAACCCCGTTTCTGCTGATCCTTGCGGCATCCATTACCATAGGTTCCGGCGGCAGTTGCGGACGCGAATGCCCCACCGCCTATATCGGTTCGGGCCTGGGCGCCATCGCCACACGCTGCTTGCAGTTCCTGCGGCTGGACAAGCTGCTGGGCGTCAAACTGGGACGGCGCGACTTCCGGCTGCTGGCCATCTGCGGCGCTTCCGCAGGCCTGGCCGCCATTTTCCGGGCTCCCATCGGCGGCGCGATCTTCGTCTGTGAAGTGCTGTACGAACACGGCATGGAGGTAAAAAGCATCATTCCCGCCATCTTCTCCGGCGCCATTTCCTACATTGTGTTTTCATCGGTGTACGGCTTTGAGGCGCTTTATCAAATGGATGCAGTCTGGCAATTCGGCGTGCACAACCTGATCTTCGCCATCTCCGCCGGCATCGCCAGCGCCGCGGTTGGCTGGTTCTACGTCCGTTTCTTCTACAAGATCTTCCATATCGCCCGGGCCTCAACGCTCCCGGACTGGACGAAACCGGCCATTGGCGGACTGTTGCAGGGAATGATGGTGGTCTTTGTCGCCAAAGAACTGTGGGGACTGGGCTACAGCGGCATCCAGGAAGCGGTTAACGGTCATTTCGGCATGTGGACACTTCTTCTGCTCTGCTTCGGCAAAATCATCAGCACCGCCTTTACCGTGGCCAGCGGCGGCAGCGGCGGCGTGCTGGCTCCCAGTCTGTTCATCGGCGCCATGCTGGGCGGATTTTTGGGCAAGGTGTTCGAACTGTGGGTTCCAAGCGGAACACCGGCGGGCGTCTATGTGGTCATCGGCATGGCCGCGCTCTTTTCCGCCGTGGGCAAGGTGCCGCTTTCCCTGCCGATTCTGCTCATGGAGGCAACCCGCAACTTCAGCGTAATTTTGCCGGTTTTCGTCGGCAGTGCCGTCGGCTACGCGCTTTCCGGTCCCTTCAAGATCTATGAAAGCCAGGAGCCCTATCCGCAGGCTGCGATGGGCGGCGGTTTCAACGCCCTTGGCGAGACCGAAGGCGATCTGCTGGCGCCCTACCCGGTCTCCGCCGCCATGGTGCGCACTCTGGACGTTATTGACGAGGAAACGCCCATTTCCGGCATTTTGAAAAAATTTACGGAAAGCGACCATCTCTTCTTCCCGGTCCGCAGCACGGACGGTCACTACTGTGGCACCATCGCGCTGGAGCAAATACGGCCCCTGCTTGTGGACCAGGAAGCGGATCACTTCCTTGTTGCCCGGGATGTGGCGGACACCGGTTATCCCACAGTCAGCGCGAACGAGAGTCTGGGAGAGGTCTTGCAATTTTTCCAGCAGGAGGGCGTACGCTATCTGCCGGTCGTGGATAACGACAATCTGCTGGTAGGACTTCTGGACAAGCGGGAAGTGCAACGGCTGCTCAAGCGGCAGATCCTGCAGCGGACCGCCGGCGTGGAATACATGGGCGCATCTCCCTGGAAAACCGGAGTGGAAGACAAGTAACCACAGGAAACTTACCGGCGATATTTCCACTCCGCGGCCGGCACATGCCAGTGAATGAAGTTGTGCATGATGCCCGAAGGCGAAGGCTCTATGCCGCGAAACCGCGCCGCCACCACCGGCAGGGCATCCGGCACATAGAGAAACAGGTAGGGCTGCTCCTCGGCCAAAATCTGCTGGAAACGGTCATAAATCCGTTTACGCTCCGCCTGATCCAGCGTACGGCGTCCCCGTTCCAGCAGATCGTCCACCTCCGCGTTATGAAAACCGACAAAATTGAGTTGTCCCACCGCTCTTTTGCTCGAATGCCAGACATCGTAACAATCCGGATCCACCGGCACCGTCCAGCCCAGAAGGGTCGCCTCGAAATTGCCCGGATTGATAAATTCCTTGAGAAAGGTTGCCCATTCGATCACCCTTATATGGGTGACAACCCCCACTTCGCGCAGGCGGCGCTGGATAATCTCCCCTGCCTTCACCCGCTGATCGTTGCCCTGGTTGGTGACAATGGTGAACTCGAAGGGCCGGCCGTCACGCACCAGCACGCCATCTGAACGCGGCTTCCAGCCAGCTTCTTCAAGGAGTGCCCGCGCCCGCGCAGGATCGTGCGGATAGCGCCGCACATCGGCGCAGTACGGCCAGGTGCCGGGAATATAGGGGCCGGTCGCTTCCCGCCCCAGTCCCAAAAGCACGCCGCGCACCAGTTCGTCACGATCGATGGCGTGGGAGAGCGCCTGCCGTACCCGACGATCCTGGAAAAGCGGATTGCGCAGATTGAACCCCAGATAGCTGTAGGCCATCGCCGGATAACGGTACTTGTGAAAACGTTTGAGAAAAATCTCGCGGGAGGTCTGCCGGGCATATTGCAGCGGCGTCAGCTCGATCTCGTCAATGCCGCCGGTCTGCAGCTCCAGAAACATGGTTGTCGGATCGGGAATGACCCGGAACACCACGCGGTTGATCCATGGCCGCCCCTCGTAATAGGCGGGATTGGCCTCCAGCACCAGCCGTTCTCCGCGCCGCCATTCCCTGAAGAGATAGGGGCCGGTACCAATGGGCGCGGAGGCCAGCGGACTGCGGGTCACCGGCGTCTTTTCCAGCAAATGGCGGGGCAGAATATTCACGCCCCAGCTGCCCAGAGCCGAGGCCAGCGGTTTTTGGTAGGTCACCACAAAGGTATGGGGATCCGGGGCTTCGGCACGCACAATCTGGCGGTAACGTTCGGAATAGGCGGTAGGCGTGGCGGGATCAACATAGACCTGATAGGTGAAAAGCGCATCGGCGGCAGTAAAGGGATGACCGTCATGCCAGGTAACGTCGCGCCGCAAATGAAAGGTCAGCGTCAGGCCATCGGGAGAAACCTCCCACGACTCGGCCAAATCTCCTTCTATTTCCAGATTCTTGTTGTAGCGCACCAGCCCATTGTACACCAGCTCACACACACCCGACGATACGGCATCGGAGGCCAGAACCGGCAGCAAGGTGACCGCATCGGCGCCGCCACCAAACACAATGGTATCTCCATAAACCGGGTTCCCCACCTCGGCCGGCGGAGCGGAAGATGACTCACCCGTTTCGGAGGAACAGCCCGCAAGCAGCACAGCCAGCAGAACCACACCCGCCAGAAGACACCTCCATCCCCCGGGGCGTCTCACAGGGCCTCCCGCCGGAACCCCTGCGGCGCCTCCAGGCAAAAGAGCCGCTCCGCAAGCGGCGCATTCAATTCAGGTTTGTCCATCTGAAGCGTGATGCGCGTCTTTCGGGCCGGAAAGCTGACCTGCCAGCGCGTTGGAAAGGCAACTGTTTCGCCTGCAAGCACAAAATCCCGAAAAGCACCGTATTCCACATCCAGCCGCGTTTCGCCGCGCGCAAGATAGGTGATCTGGATCAGACGGCGCCGGGAGTCAAAACGCAAACGCGCCGTCTCCCCATCTTGCATCACGCCGCTTGCCAGATAGCCATCCGTCAGGACGCTTACCTTAAGCCGGGAGGTTTCGGGAAGCGGTGGACGCATCAGCATCAGCCGTGTCAGTTCGGCGGGATCCAGACGCAACCGCACCAGGCGCTCCAGATTTTCCGCGCTCGCTTCCCCCTCGTAGAAGGCACGATGGGAAATGTCCATGGCGAAAAGGTCGCGACCGTTGCTGGCCGTCACCAGCGCCGGCTGTCCCAGAAGACCAAGGATCTCCACTCTTGCACTTGCGGGCCACTGCACCAGCAAGGCCTGACTGCTTTTGGCGGGAGAACGGCCCTCCTCCCGCAGGGTGGCCCGGCTCAAGCCGCGCAAGCTGGTGATCAGCCGTTCGCAGCGCCGCTGTCCCTCCAACAAATCATCTATCGAAAGTTCCGGCAAAAGAGGCGCCGGGTTTTTCTCCGGACGTTCCGGAACGCTACAGGCGCAAAGCGCAAAGAGCATCAGCAACGCGCTGATTACGAAGCGTCTCATTGATGTTTTCCCTCCAACCTGCGCAATTTTTCGGAGACCCGCACATTTCCCGGCTCCAGTTCAAGGCTGCGACGATACGCGTCAAGCGCCGCGCTGCGCCGCTTCAATGCCGCAAGGACATCGCCCAGATGCTCCTGAACCGTCGCATCGTCAGCCAGATGCTCGGCGGCTTTCTGCAGATGGAACAAGGCCTCGGAATAACGCCCCAGTTTAAAGTAGACCCAGCCTACCGTATCGCGAATATGGGCGCTGTCGTCCAGCGCCAGCGCCCTCTTGCCCAGCCTTAGGGCCCGTTCCAGATCCCGTCCCTGTTCGGCCAGAGAATAGGCAATAAAGTTAAGCGCTTCCGACTGCTTGTCATCCAGACGCACAACCTCTTCCATAGTGGCCAACGCCTCGGAAGAGCGCCCTGTGCGCTCCAGCAGCACTCCCTTGCGATAGAGCAGATCCGGATTGCCGGGAAAACGGTTGAGGCCGTTCTCCAGCGTTTTCACCGCCTCGGACATTTGATCCGCGCGTTCATACAGGAAACTCAAAGCACCAAACAACACCGGAGATGCAGCCACAGTCTCCAGATGCCTTTCAAAAAACGCTATTCCTTCCCGATACTGATGCTGGCGATCGCTCAGCATCCCTACATGCAGCAGCGCCTTGCCAAAAAAGGGCGTATCGGGTGTAATGGTCTGGAATGTTTTCAGTGCCTCGTCGCCGCGCCCATCGTTTTCCTGGGCGACACCGATATGGAAACGCGCCAGATCCGCCAAATCGGGACGCAGCTCCAGCAGGGAAACAAATGCTTTCTCAGCCTCACGCCAGCGTTCCTTTTCCAAACAGATAAGCCCAACCACCCGCAGCGCCTCAACGTTCAGCGGTTCCAGCTCCAGCACCTTGCGGTACTGCGGCAAGGCCTCATCCAGCCGGTTGTCATGTACCAAAACCCGCGCCAAACGCAAACGCAGAGGTACGCTTTCCGGATTGTTGCGCAGACCTTCGGCCAAAACCGCCTCCGCCTGCCGGAAATGCTTGCGTCGCTCCAGCAGATCCCCCAGTTCCGCGGCCACCGGCTCCAGATCCGGCCTGCGGGCCAATGTCTCACGATAGTGTTTTTCCGCCCGCTCCAGCTGCCCAACCTGCTGGTAGAGCAGCCCCAGGGCCAACAGCGCTCCCAGGGAATCCGGCTCACGTTCCAACTCCTCGCGAAAGCACTGCTCGGCATGGGCAAAATCTTTTTGGCGCAAATAGGCAATACCAAGTTTCAGCCGGGCGCCTTCCATCTCCGGTTGCAGCCGCACCACCCGCCGCAAGAGCGGAACAGCCTCTCCCGGGCGGTCGTGTTCAACGTGCCACAACGCCATCAAAAGAAGCGCCTCCACCGCATCCGGATCCAGCTTTAAAGCCCTTCGCAAGGCCTGGACACCTGCCTCCTCTTCTCCCAGCTGAAAATACAGCGCCCCCAGATGACTGTGCAAAAAAACCGCCTTCGGATCCTTTTGCAGCGCTTCTTTCATCAGATCCCGCGCTTCTTCCGGCCGGCCTTCATTTTCCAGCAGATTGGCGCGCGCGGACAGGGCCAGCGCGTCCTCCGGCCGTTCCACAACCGCGTCCCGCGGTCCTCCGGACAGCCAGGTGCAACCTGTAACAAGCGTAAGCAGTATCCCTCCCAAAACGCAGCGAACAGTCATGGACATCCATCCTTGCATACAGCCATTACGGGGGCAGAGGCCGCTGTTTC
>JAEEGI010028046.1_pt1 | contig 10736 bp, 10 predicted proteins | sample 8958751 | NCBI WGS metagenome assembly JAEEGI01 (sample SAMN16246545, study PRJNA631951) | gut metagenome | biome: gut microbiome; feature: rumen; material: KS-attached | host: Bos | place: Iran: Karaj | collected 2018-10 | reverse complement strand
ACACTGGCAGATACAAAGCCCATGGCCGCGATTGCGAGACCGAATGATGTCCCGTGTTCAAAGCCGTGCTGCATCTCGTATGTATGTCCCCAGTTATAAGCCTGTCCGGGCCCTTGCCCGTAGCCCATGGGGAGTATAATTCCTGAAGCAAAGAAACTGCCGATAGCTTTATAGAGAATTATCGTGATCAGAAGTCCAAGAACCGCCTGCAGCAGATAGCCGTTTACCACTGTAACTCCCGAATCAAAAGCACCCGTCTTGGAAACGCCGTCCGTTTTTTTGGGGGTATTCCTTAGCGCGAGAGCGGCAAAGCCCAGCCCCAGTCCGTGATAGGTTAGAATCTCCAATGTAGACGTTTTATATATTTCTATCCCGAATGCAGATTTAAACAGCCAGTGGACCAGCAGAAGCAAAAAACCTCCCAGAACCGAACTCGGGATCATTGCCTGTTTTATCAGTTTAATATTGTTTCTCAGGATCTGTGCAACGATCATGGCTATCAGAAGCTCAGAAATTGTAAGAAGAAAAGCCCAGACATTAAAATCCCAGAAATTCATACCGGTTGTCATAGAAACACCCCCGCGGAAAAGTTAAATTATTTGAACTAATTATAATCTTATGCTTGGATTAAGTCAAACAAAAAGGCAGGGCATTTGCCCTGCCTTTTTGTTGTGGCTTCAGTGTTTAATTCCTTTTGCTCCGATACCGAAGTGCAGTTCTTTCATGCCTTCGACTTCATCACAGACATCTTTTAATGAACATACGGAGCAGTCTGTAGACAAGCCCTCAAAAATATGGGTCAGCGTCTCAGTGACATCCCTGGACTTTTTGGCTATCTCCTGCATCTTTCGATAGTCGGGGGCAGGGTCTGTGATAAACATAACCTTTACCGCCAGTACATTCAGATTCTTTTTGTACTCGGTAATATAGTTATTCCCGAGCGCTTCAAAGCTGATGCCTCTTCTGACAGCCTGTTTTGAAATTCTGACCTGCTCGCGGTAGTTCTCAGAAGACATGCGTACCATGTAGCCTTCCGGATACACATGATATTTCGAAAACTCGATGTCCTTCAAGGTCCTGTATACGGCCTCATCCTCCATCTCAAGTGCTCCGACTCTGAGGATCACTATCCTTGCAAAGTCAGAATCTGAAGAGATGGCATTAATATCTCTGCCGTATACACAGATCTCATCCTTTTCGACCAGATCCCCGGACGATGTGAAAAGTATATAGTTGGCGCTCCCCTTCCCTGAGGCTCCGAGCTCGAAAGCAGCGTCTCTCGAGAGGACGAGCTCATTAGAACCTATATCCTTCCAGGCTTTGGAAGGAATATAGGGATATGACTTCGGGGTAATGCCGTTAAGCAGGTCATTTGTTTCTTTTATCAGAGAATTAAAAAGCTCCATGGAAAAACACTTTCAGACTAGAATTTAATATCTACCTTCTTGCGGTTGAACATTTCATTAACCTGCTGGTAGGCCCAGCCGAGAAGCTTCTCGTCAAGATTCCAGAAATATACGACGAAAAGAACAACTACAACAATAAGAAGTACCTTCAGCAGGCCGAGTAAAAACTTAACAAGTTTCATCTGAAACCGGTGCTCCTTCCGTTATTATTTCTTTGCAAGGCCTTTCTGTCTTGCATATTCTGCTGCGCCGAGCGCTCCCATCAGCTGCGGGTCTGTCTTCAGGTTGATGACCTTGAGTTTCAGCACATGCTCGATCGCTTCCTTAAGTCCGTCGTTCTTCGCACATCCCCCAGTGAGCGTTATGCTGTCCGTCGCGCCGGCCTTCTTCGCCATGACAAAGCATCTCTTCGCCACTGCCATCTCTATGCCTGCCGCTATCTCATCCATCGGCTTGCCTTCTCCGACCAGCGTGATGACTTCTGACTCAGCAAACACCGTGCACTGTGCCGTTATCGGGATGACGTTCTTCGCTCCCAATGACAGCTTCGAGAAATCTTCAAGGCTCATCTCAAAGCTTCTCGCCATCGCTTCAAAAAATCTTCCCGTTCCGGCCGAGCACTTGTCGTTCATTGCAAAGTTCTTGACCGTTCCGTCCGTGTCTATGTTGATGCCCTTTACGTCCTGTCCGCCGATATCTATGATCGCCTTGACTGTAGGATCTGTTATATGCACTCCCATAGCATGGCAGGATATCTCGGATATGTTCTCGTCCGCAAACGGAACCTTGTTTCTGCCGTATCCCGTGCCTATAAGGTATGCAAGATCTTTCGATGATTTCAGCTCCGGAACCTGATTTATTACTTCCTGCATTGCCAGCTCCGCGCTCTGCTGGGAGTTTATCTTGCTCATGATCGTGGTATCTGCCACCATCTTTCCTGTCTCATCGAGTATTACTGCTTTCGTATATGTCGATCCTACGTCGCAGCCGCCAAAGTATTTCATGTTTATTTCCCTTCTTTAAAAATAATGGTTATATCAGTCGCGTGCCGGATATTTGCTTATATCGTAAGGCGTCTTGGTCTTATCTTCTCTCTCCATATTGTCATAGTGGTTCTTAAGAAACGGCTCAACAACATTGAAAAGCAGTTTTCCGTCGAGATCGAAGAAGAATATCGCAAAAAGCACTCCGAACACAAGCACAAGAATTCCGACAAGTTTCAGAAAAAATCTGCAAACTTTATTCATAAATATTTCCTCCTCTTACCAGGTCATAGAATCGTCAAAGTCAAGCAGTGACGGATCGAGCGGTTCTTCCTGCATAACGGTAGACATGAAGTCGTTTATGCCGCGGCGTATCTCTGCGCGGGAAACAGTTCTGCTGTCCGGAAGAGCATGAGGAAGCCAGAAGGCTTTGACATTTCTCTTGCGGAATTCATCCTCAAACAATCCGTGAACGCCCTGCATGCCTTTGCACTGGAGCTGGTCGTACATGGCGACCATATCGCAGTTGAATCTCTCTTTATAATCCCACAGCTCGAAAATGTGGTGCATTCCGCCTACTGCCATTCGGCGCATGGGAGCCCACATATGGTACGTGGCTATGTCTTCTAGCGTATGCTCATATTCATCTGTGCGGATCTCCATGTCGAACATCAAAGAGTCCATATTGATTATTACATTCAGACCCCAGCAGTTGTAAGCCCATACGACCCAGTTGGAGTAGTAAAGCGGAGCACAAGACCAGGCAATGACTCTGTGGCGAGTCTTCGGGAAAGTGTTGATCTTCTTGGAAACGCACTTTTCCATAATCTTACGGACCTTGGCATCAACTTCATGCCATATCGGCAGATCGCCGTACTGGGACTGGTAGATACGGTAAAGTGCCTGTGCGACGCCGTTTATGGGGTACGAGCTCGTATTGGCGGCAACATCCCATTTCTCCCACTCAAAGCGTTGGAGCTCGTTCTGCTGATTGAGACGCTTGCATAGAAGCTCGTAGTTGAACGGAGCACCTGTCTGTTCTTCTATAAATTTCCATGCGCCTTCTATTTCCTTCATGCAGTATTTCTTTGCAATTGGGTCGTCAAAACGCATCGGCTGGGTCATAGCGTAGAGAGGTTTGTCCCAGAACCAGTCCTGGATTATGGATGTAGAAACGGAAGCGTCGCATGCTTCATTGTCTGACAGCCAGAAATTGGCGTAATCGGGAACGTCATCCAGAAGGAAGATGCCCGCTTCAGCCTGACACATCGGGCAGGGGTCTCCGGGGAGACCTATGGACTGAATGGCGTCGATGTAGTTAAGAACCGTATGGCTGTTAACGTGACATGTGACAAAATATGGAATCATTTCTATTGCCACATTGCGGTACTGATCGCTCCAAGGATAGAAAATGCCGCCCCAAAGAGTCTCATTGTGCGCGATGGTGTGATCGTGCCAGTAATTCTTCTTGCCTTTGTTAAGTTTGGTGTCAGCTACGAACATGTACATGAACTGTACTATACTGGCATTGACCATACCTCTGTAATGCCATGCGGAGCCTTTAAGAGCTTCGCCTCTCATGCCCTGCAGGCCTCGGTCGAACCAGTGCATGACCGGCAGGTAGGTCTGGCCTACCCAGCGGTATCTCCATACACCTTTGGCGAAGGGGACAAGGCCGCCGTATTTCATGATGTCGATCACCATGTGGAGATAGTTGTAGCACCAGATGTTCCAGAAGTAGTACATGGTGTCTTTGACACCGCGCCATTCTCTGTGCTTATACAGGCCAGTCTTGTCTTCCAGTATCTCGCCAAGCCTGCGTCCGCCTTCCTCGGCCGAATGCGGTTTGCCGTACCAGAAATCATTGAATCCCTTTTTAATCTTATTTATATCCATTATTTATTGCCCTCCTGGATCTTCTTGATCTCCAAACTCTCAACAAATGCCTGGAATCTTGTCCTGAGCTGGCCGGAAGCAGAATTGATGTATTCCTTCTCGATCGAGCAGACAGGAATACCGAAATCACGCGGCATGACAAAAGAATCTATAACGCGCTCGTAGCTCCAGTACTCGCAGAATTTGTTAGAGACAACAATTATTCCATCCGCATTGTATGCTTTTGCAAGATCCGCAAGATTCTGTTTTCTTGCTCTCATCTCATCCTGCGGCATATAACGCGGGCAGTTGGATGTTTCGAGGTAGTGGCGGGCAATAGCCTCTATCGGCCTTTCGCCTTCCTTGACCTCTATGGGAACGCGGGATTCAACCGCTCCGTAGCAATAACGGTCGCAAACTACTTCAGCCCCGCAGCCCTCTATCATCTTTGTGAAATCAGGGTCGTCATTTTCGGAGCCGGCCAGGAGAACCTTGCATCTGAACGGCCATTTCTGGTCGGGCTCACGGGTCTTCAGCTCTTCAGCCGTCTCACGAAGCTTGTCAATAATCAGGTACTTCGGGCATGTGAGCGAAACGAGCTGTATAACATGGAATTCGTAGCCGGTGATTGTCGGTTTTTCAAGCTTACGGTAGTCTCCTATTTCGTTGATGAGATTTGAGACCTCATTGTGAATATCGATTGCTTTCATGAGTGCTTCATCGGAAGTGTCGATTCCAAAGTGCTCTCTGAGAGGTCTTAAGACATGATACTCAAGCTCTTCCGCAAAATATGCCTGGCTGTTAGGCGTTTTCTTGAACGGAACATCAGTAAACTCCACGAAGAAATCATCGTTATCTACGATACGCATGTCTTCGACAGAATCAAGGTGCTTCTGCTCCATATGCTCCTGAAAACGCGTCGTTGCAGTGCAGGTTTCAGTTGCCATATCGGCGTCGAGAAAATTATACCCGCCCTCAAGCGCACGCTCCATCAGGCTTCTTGCGTAGTGGCAGGTTCGCGACGACAGATAATATGTCGCCACATCAGGTGAAGTACAGCCCGGAGCTCTGAGTCTTACCGCAAAGCATCCGGGAAGATCGAGGAGAACCTCAGGCATGAAGTAACAGGTGTAGCCAACAGCTTTATTGCCGTCAGCTCTGCCCTTCTGGACCAGCTCATTGTTGGCCTGCTGAAGAAGATCCTCAAAGTAAATGAGATGTTTCAGGTCTTTCAACTGTTTGATAACCCCCTATACCAAAAATAATTCCGCTTTTCGGGCATGCATTCTAAGCCCATAATACGTATAAATTATAAAAGGATGTCAGATAATTGTCAAATCAATTATCCGCCATCCTCAGTTTTACAGTTAGCCAATTTATCAGGTTTTGTCTAAAATTCTATATGAGATCTTCAAGTGCTTTTACTATTACAGAACGGTCTGCCAATGCCCTTCCCGAGATCATGGAGCTCTTTCCGCTACCTTTGCCGGAGACCTTTTCATTAATCAGCGGAGCTAGTGTTCTTAGATCTTTATGCTCAGACCCGATAATATAGCGATATGGGGCTCCGTCTTCTCCGCAGAATACGGCAGCAAAGCCTTCGCATTTTACAGAAAGCAGATTTACAAGTTCTCTCTGGGCAGGTTCGTCAAGACAGCTTTCAAAAAGAATGATATTTCCTTCATTTGCAGGTGTGCTTTCTGCTCTGAGCTTAACATATTCCATCGCAAGTCTTGAATGCTTTTCTTTTGCGGTTTCTTTGTCCGAAAGAAGCTTTGAAACTGCAGGTACTATTTCTTCTCTCTTCGCCGAAAGAAGTCTTGAAACTCCCGTAACTGAACTCTGCATCTCACGGCAATATTCAAAAGCATTCATGCCGCAAACAAGAAATAGCCTTGTACCGCCTCTGTGTCGCATATTATCCAGAACCTTGACAAGACCTACCTCTCCCGTGGATGAAACATGCGGCGCACAGCAGGCACAAAGATCCACGCCCGGGATCTCCACAAGCCTCAGATCTGAAAGGATCTCTTTCTTGCTCCTGTAACTCAGGGTTTCCTGCTCCAATGCAGTCGGGAAAAAAGTCTTAACGGGAATATTATCTCTGACTTTTTCGTTGGCGCTCTTTTCAAGGAAGCAAATATCCTCTTCTGTGAGCTCCCCGCTGAAATCAAGCGTCATAAAGGCAGGTCCCATATGAAAGCCTACATTCTCAAATCCGAAGTATCGGTGAACAAGGCCGGAGAAAATGTGCTCGCCGGAGTGATTCTGCATCCTTCTCCATCTTTGCTCCCAGTCGAGAGAGCAACGATACTCTAAGCCGGGTTCAAGCGGCAAGTTTACATAATGAACAACAATCCCGTCCTTCTCATGCACATCCGTGACCTTTGAAGCGCCGATAGTACCAGTATCTGCAAGCTGACCGCCGCCTTCGGGGAAAAAAGCTGTTTTATCAAGGATTACCTGGTATTGTCCTTCACGCTTCGGAGAAGGCTCACAGGATATAACATTCGCAAGAAACTCATGCAGATGACTATTTACATAATATAGTTTATCAGTCGACATACAGAACCCTCAGTCTCAGTATATCTTCCATGCTGCGCATTTCTTCAGCTGTCTTCGGCCCTATCTTCTTGCCAAGGTCAACAATAGTATACGCATATCCTCCGCGCGGTTTGTTTATCATATGTTCTACATTGATGTTTCTCGCGGATATGAAATCAAGTATTCTGGTGATCATGCGTGGCTTGTTTCTGTGTAGGACACACAGTCTGCAGTTTCCCATGCGCTCAAGGGATGCGTTCGGGAGATTGACGCTGTTTTTGATGTTGCCGTTTTCCAGATAGTCGTACAGCTCGTTTGCAGCCATTACGGCACAACGGTCCTCGCTTTCAGGCGTGCAGGCTCCCAGATGGGGCATAGCTATCACATTCGGAGCTTTGAGTATAGTCTCATTCGGAAAGTCCGTAACATATTTTGCTACTTTTCCGGAATCAAGAGCCCTTGTCATTGCGATATCATCCACGACCTCTGCCCTGGACTCGTTAATAATGCGTATGCCCTGTTTCATTTTTGAGAAGGCTTCATCATTCAAAAGATGATGTGTATTCTCATTATAGGGAATATTGATGCTTATATAATCGCTCTTTGAAAAGACTTCGTCGAGATCATCAACATGTTTGACTTCTCTGGAAAGCATCCAAGCAGCTTCAACAGACATGAACGGGTCATAACCCAAAACCTTCATTCCAATCTCCAGCGCTATATTCGCGACCAATGCTCCTGTCGCCCCGAGGCCAAGGACCCCGATGGTCTTGCCCATAAGCTCAGGGCCAGCGAAATCAGACTTGGCTTTTTCTACAAGTACAGGTATTTCGCTGCCCTTGTCTGCGACAGATCTGACCCAGGCTATGGAGCCCAAAACATCACGCGAAGACATGACGAGAGAGCAGAGCTCAAGTTCTTTGACTCCTTCGGCATTTGCTCCTGGGGTATTGAATACCACTATCCCTTTTTCTGCACATTCATTAATCGGGATATTGTTGTAGCCCGCTCCCGCCCTTGCTATTGCCAGGAGATTGTCACCAAACGGAGTATTGTGAAGATCTGCGCTGCGAAGTATTATTCCTTCCGGATCTATTATATCCGGCCCTACATTGCAGCCTTTATCCTTCAAGACACTCAATCCTTCATCGGATATCTTGTTGTAAGTCTTTATATCAAACATTCTTAATCTCGAACTCCTTCATAAATTCAACCAGCGCTTTAGCTCCCTCTATCGGCATTGCGTTGTAAAGGCTTGCCCTTATGCCTCCCGTCGATTTATGGCCCTTTAGGCTTAACAGGCCTTTTTGCTCCGCTTCTTTGCAAAAAGCAGCATCAAGTTCCTCTGACGGAGTTCGGAAAGTGACATTCATAGGGCTTCTGGAATTAACCTCTGCCCTTTTAACATAAAAGCTGCTTTCATCCAGGAAATCATAGAGAAGTGCAGATCTTTCGCGTGCGTTTTTCTGCATCATTCCGATCCCGCCCTTTTCCGTTATCCAGTCGATTGTCAGCCCGAGCATATAGATGCACCAGCAGGGCGGAGTGTTCAGCATGGAATCCTTTTCAATCTGGACCTTATAGCTCATTATCTTGGGCGTTATCGGCAGTTCGCGGCCTGAAAGGCTCTTTTTAACAATAACTGTTGTCAGCCCCGCCGGAGCCATATTTTTCTGCGCTCCAGCATATAAAAGTCCGAATTTGGAGATATCCATCGGCTTTGAAAGAGCACTCGAAGAAATATCGCAGACAAGCTCCGAATTAACATCCGGAATATAGAACCACTGCGTGCCATAGATCGTATTGTTGTCACAATAGTAAAAGTATTTTGCTTCATCAGACAGCCTCAGCTCACTCTGCGAAGGAATTCTTCTGAATCCTTCCCCTTTCCCTGAAAATGATATATTGACATTTCCGTATTTTTCCGCTTCTTCGGCCGCAAGGGATGAAAACCTTCCTGTCACTGCATAGTCTGCTTTTCCCCCCTCGATAAGATTCATAGGGATAGCAGCAAACTGGGAAGTAGCTCCTCCCTGAAGGAAAAGGATTTCATAATCGTCAGGTACATTATACAAAGACTTCAGTTTTGCCTTGGTCTCGTCAAATATCTCTTTAAATACAGGTCCGCGGTGGCTCATTTCCATGACGGACATGCCGCTGCCTTTGTAATCGAGCATCTCGGATGCTGCTTTTCTAAGCACTTCTTCAGGCATGACTGAAGGGCCTGCCGAAAAATTATACTTTCTCAATTCTTTCACCTTACCTCTTCACACAGAAGACATTTTTTGTCAGCTTTTATTGCCCTTACTTTTAAGAGCCTTCCATGCAATTCTTTGCCTTTCATTTTGCAGAGTATGTAATCGGCGCTGTGCCCTTGCCACACGGAGTCCTCTTCATTTTCGAACAGCACCTCAAATTCTTTGCCAACATGTTCTTCAATAAATCCCATCTGCATCTGTCCTGCAACTTCGGTAGCCTCTTTTGCCCTCCGGTTTTTTACTTTCTGACTGATTTGATCAGGCATCTTGTCTGCAGGGGTCCCGGGTCTTCTGGAATACGGAAAGACATGCATGGCCGAAAAACCAATAGATTTTATGAATTCAAGAGTTGTCCGGTGATCTTCCTCTGTCTCTCCGGGAAATCCGGTTATTAAGTCTGCAGTAAGCGCACACCCGGGAAAATAATATCTGAGCCGTTTTACTGTTTCTGCGAATTCCCCTGTTGTATATTTCCTTTTCATTGCTTCAAGCGTACGGTCACAGCCTGACTGAAGACTCAGGTGAAAATGCGGACAGAGATTTCTGCATTTGGAGAGCGTGCGGCAGAAATCCTCCGTTATTGCCGTCGGCTCAATGGAACCGAGTCTGATCCTTACATCAGGCACAGCTTCGCTGACCGCAAAAACTATATCCTTGAGCGATATTCTGTCCTTAAGATCCAGACCGTAGGATGCTATCTCGATTCCTGTAAGTACTATTTCCCTGTATCCCTTTTCCGCAAGATCTTTTGCTTCTGAAACAGCCCTCTCTGCCGGAAGGCTCAGGATCCTTCCTCTTGTATACGGTATTATGCAGTAACTGCAGAAGTTGACACAGCCGTCCTGTATCTTCAGCATTGCTCTGGTCCGGCCGGATACTGCTCCGGAAGGGAGCAATTCAAGCGTCTTTCTTTTAAACGGGTCATCGACACTCACACTGTTTTCTCCGCTCTCTACTGCTCTCTCTATTGCCTGAACAAAAGCCCCCCTATCGCTGGATCCGAAAACCACTTTTGCACCCAAGTCCTTAACGTCTTCAGGACTCAACTGTGAATAACATCCTCCGACCGCTATTACAGCATCTGGATACTCTGAAGAAAGCTTTCTTATTGCCTGGCGGGATTTTCGCCCGCTTTCAGCTGTAACTGCGCATGTGTTGACTATAACACAATCCGCTTTCTCATTTTCTCCGGCAGGAAAATGTCCGTCTGAATTCAAAATGGTCTCAATTGCCTGGGTCTCGTACTGATTGACCTTGCAGCCGAGGGTTGTTATAATGTATTTCATAAAACAGCAGGATCCTCAAAGGAAGATTATCTGATGGAACACTATCTTGACAACAGCGCAACTACTCGCGTTTGTGATGAGGCCGCAGAGGCCGCTCTCAATGCCATGCAGAATATTTACGGAAATCCGAGCTCTACCCATACAAAGGGCAGAGAAGCCAAAAAGCTTCTGGACTCATCCAGGAAAGAGATCGCCCATGCTCTCGGATGTGCTCCCGAAGAACTCATTTTCACCTCATGTGGCACGGAGAGCGACAATACTGCGATCATAAGAGGGGCGGAATCCCGGCAGCGCACGGGAAAACACATAATCAGCTCAAGTGTCGAACATGATGCCGTGAGGCGCTCTCTCAGCCTTATGGAAGAAATAGGCTTTGAAGTAACA
>JAEEGI010028045.1_pt1 | contig 10736 bp, 6 predicted proteins | sample 8958751 | NCBI WGS metagenome assembly JAEEGI01 (sample SAMN16246545, study PRJNA631951) | gut metagenome | biome: gut microbiome; feature: rumen; material: KS-attached | host: Bos | place: Iran: Karaj | collected 2018-10 | reverse complement strand
TTTATTTTTTCATAGTTATTATTATTATTGTTATCATTTATAATATTGTCATTATTTATATTATTATTTTCTTCTTTATGGATTTTATTATTGGGATAATTAATATTATTTTTTTCTTGGCTTAATTTGAATTCTTTAGGTTTCATGATGTAATTTTTTTTTGTAATATTAAGAGAAGTACGATGTCTGTTTATTTTATTTTTTAATATTATTTTAGTTTTTTCTTGATTTTTTTGATTTATATGCATATCATCTTTTATAGGAGAATTTTTTTCAATAATGCTTTTAATTGTATGATAATTTCTATTTCCTATTAAACATGAATTTCCAGTTCCCTTACATTTTTTATAAATTTGTTTCTTGGTTATTAAATCACTTTTTTCTTTCTTTGAATCGCTTTTATTAATATTATTGTCATTATTTTTATCACTAATATCTCTTTCTGTTTTATTACTACTTATATGGATAATATTTTCTTTTATATTTTCTCCTGATTTTTTTGAATCATCATTTAATTCTTTTTTTACCAAAGTAACATTTATTTTTTCCTGCGTATTATTATTTTTTATATTATTTTCTTCTTTATTTTGCTGCTGGTTTTCTTTTATATTAACTTTCGTTTCTTTTAATTTTTCATCTATTATATTTTTCTCGTTTTTTTTAGCTTTGATTAATTGCAAAAGTTTTAAAGTTCCCTCTTTTATACTTGAAACTTCTTTTACTTTATTTATTGTTTTGCTCCTTTTTTTTTCTTCATTTTCTTCATTTATTTCTGGTGTTATAGTATCCTTTTTTTCTTTAATGTTATCTATGTCTTTATCTTTATCTTCCTTTATTACTTTGATATTATTTAGTTTTTCATTTTTTTCCTTTTTTTCATTTTCTAATTTTATTAAATTTTGACATTTTTTAGCCATTAATTGTTGATATTGTATCTTATTTTTTTCTTCTTCTAATTCTTTTTCTTTTATTTTATTTAATTTTTCCATTAATTTCATATCTCTTATTCTATCTGAAGTCATTTTAATTTTATTATTTGAAGGTTTTGATAAATCTTTCATTTCTCCATTATCATCTTTAAATAATTTAAATTTAAATTTATCTTTTTTTATATTTATCATTTTAGGTAATTTAACATTTGAATCTTCTTCTTCACTTTCTTTAAAAATATTTCTTTCTCTTTCTTTATTTCTTTTTTTAATAAGATATTTTAAATAATCTCTTAATTTAGGAATTTTACTCATTATTCTTTTTCTATCAAATATATTTTCTTTTTTATTATAAGATTCAATATCTTTTGAATCATCATTTTTTTCATTTTCAAAATTACTAAAATTATTCAAAGCATATCTTTTAATTTTTGAATCTATTATTTTATCAAAAAAATAACTTCTTTTAACAATTTCTCTTATTTGTTGATGTTTAAAAAATTTAATACTTGATTGTGAATAAGGTTTATTATATGCGTTTTTTTCTTCTAATAAAACTTTCTTTGGATTTAAAGAAAAATTTTCATTTGAAATTAAACTATTATTTTTATCTGTATAATCATTTAATCCATTTGTTATTCTAAAAATCTCTTTATTTGAAAAACTTCTTTTAAAATGAGGATTAAATTTATAATTTATTATTTTTGACTTATCAATTGGTTTTTCTGGGTGAATAGTTCTAAAATCTAAATCATATGCATTTCTAAATTTTTTTAAAAATATAGGAAATATATAACTATTTTTTCTATAATATTTTGGATATATAACATTTAAATTTTCCGAATATTTATCAGATAAATTTATTAAATTTGTATTATATGAATCATTCAAAGCATTATTATTATTAACAATATGTTTCATTTTTATTTAGAATATAAATTATTTGAGTAAAAACAATAAAAATGGATAGAAGACCAATAAAATATAATCCAAGTGGAAAATATAATTTAGATTTTATAGATTGGAATAATGAATGGGAAAGAGTAGGTGAAATTGCAGCTAAATTAGAAAATGGAGAACCGGTTTCTGATGAAGAAGAAGCTGAGAGAGTTAGAAGACATATGGAAATTGAAGAAAATAAATTTGGTGTTAATATTAATAGTTTTGAAATTTTAAAAAAAAGTGATATTCCTACTAATAAAGAATGCTATATTTGCTTAAAAAATTTTAAAAAAAGTGATACAATTAGAAAATTACCTTGTGGACATTTTTTCTGTGAAAAATGTATTAAACCTTGGTTGACTAAAAATTCAATTTGTCCTATTTGTAAATTTGAATTAAAACCTAAAAATGATTTTGAGGATAATGATGATAATTATGAATATTAAGGATTGTTATTATTTATTCTATTAAAATTTTTATTTATTTTTAATTTTTTTTATGATTATGTTTAAATGAATATTTTTTTTTTTAATTTATATTTCTCAATATGATTATGAATAACTTATTTAATTAATTCAGACTCAAAATATCCAATTAAATACTTATTTTGTTATTCTTTAATTTATATTGATAATTTAATTTTAAAAGAAGAAGTTTTAATTATTGATATTAAATATAATTTAATTTCTTTGGATTTAATAAAGGCACTTTTTTATTTATTTTTTTCTCAGTTTATGTTGTCTTTTATTTCATTTGAGTCTTTGTAATTTTCCTTTGTATCGAATTTATCTTTAGAGGTTTTTAATATTAATTTAATTGAATTTATATCATCAAAAGTAGTGTCTTTATGAAATAACATTAGAAAAATAATTGATTCTACTTTATAAAAATAAAAAGTAAAATTTGAATCGTCTTTAACATAAAATTCATCAGTCATTTCTTGTGAATTTTCTTTTAAATTATCAAATAAAATATTAGAAAAACAATTATTTAAAATAAATTTTTCAAAAACAGGAACTAAGGTTTCATCAAGCATAACTTTATAAGTTTTTAAAATACTATTATAAATGACAATACTTCTAGCACAATTATCAATAATAGTATTATGAAAAATAGAAATATTTTTCATATTAATAATTCTATTAACAAAGAAATCATCAAAGACATTCATATCAATTTTATTAATAGTACATTCATTATCACTTAAAATTAATATTTTAGTATCTTTAATTAAACTAATAAGAAACAATTTATAAGGAACTTTTCCTAATCCTTCATCTTCTAAAGGAGTACTTGAAAAATAAATAGGAATTTCATTAAAATCTCCATCACCATATAATTCACTTATTACTAAAAATAATATTCTATCCATTATATCTAAATTTAACCAATCACTTGATGCCCAAATTACTGTGTTTTTTAATGTTAAACATATTAAATCTACTTTTAATTTTGATTTTAATCTCTCTAAATAATACTTTACACTATATATTAAATCTTTATCTATTTCATATTTTTTCTCAGCACATAATAAAAAATTTAAATTGGAATGATTATTTAAAATATAATAAATACTTGGTAAAATAATTTCTAAATATCTTCTTAATTTTTCCATATCATTTGAAGTTTTAAAAGAAAATAAATCAGTAATTCCAATATGAATAAGACAAATATGATATAAATAATCGAGAATATTTTGAATGATAGTATTACATAAATTTTCATCAGCATAATAATTAGGAAATAATAAAGCAAGTAATAAAATATTATCTTTATAAATAAAAGGTTTATAACCTAAACATCCTAATTCAGTTGTTAAACACTGGAAATTACATTTTAAATCTAAAGAAGAAAAAAAAAGAGCTGAAATTATTCCTTGCATTGCTCCTATATCATTAAAATTATTTGCATTATTTTTTGATGAAGCTCTAAAAATACATGAGCCTGTGTCTGTGAATATAAAAAAATTAAAAAATGGAGTTGATGTGGTTTCTATATTTACATTTGTTGGAAGAGTTTGATTTACTGACATTTTTTTAAATTTTATTATTTTTTTTTGGAGTTTAAATTTTATTTATTTATTTTTTATATTTGTTATTGTTTAATAATTAATTTTTTTTTCTTTTATAAACAATCACATATAAAATTTAAAAGAATTATCAATGTCTTCATCTGCAAAACCCACAATTGATAAGTCCAAACTTTTAGCATTAGCTAAAAATGTTACAAAATCAAAATTAATTTCAAAAAATAATAATAATTCAAGTCAACCTATAAAAGTTCATAGAAGAACTGCATCTGAACTTATTTATAATGATATTTCACTTTCAAAGGAAAAAACAAAATTAGTAAATGCAAGAATTCAAAATATTATGAAAAAAACACTTTTAAATAATAATGATAATAATAATACCAATGAAAATAATGAAAATAATGATAATCATTTATCAATTAAATCTGAATCAAATACTGATAGAACAACTACAATATCTGAAAATGTGAATATAAATAAAGGAAATGTAAATAATTTAAAAAATGATTTAAATCAAAAAAATATAATATGTCAGACTGAAAGATATAATGATTATAAAAAAGATAAAAATAATAAAAAGAGTTATTCTAATTATTATTATAATAAGGAATATAATAATTTTAATACTACAAATGAGAAAAATGATAATAATAATGATACTGATAATGAAAGTGATAATGAAATATTTAATTCAAATAAAACAAGTCATAATGGATTTATGATGAATTATTTAAAGAAAAAAAATTTTGCAATAGAAAAAGAATTTGACATAAGAACAAAACTAAATCACAATTCACAAAATAATATAAATAAATTTTTAAAAAATTCATTTTCAAATTCAAGCTTTAAAAACATATATTTAAGTAGAGTAAAATCATTAAATGAAAGTGAAACAAATAAATCATCATATAGAGAATTAAGAAAACTACCAAATTTATTTTCAAGTTCTCCTCATTTACCTTTGAAAACTGATAATAGTACTTCAAGTTATTTTCCAACTGAAGAAAGTATCAATAATAAAAATATTATTATTATTAGAATTGAAGATTTAATTGTTTTAGAAGAAAAAATGTCAAAAATAATTGATAGTTTTAAATGTATTAAAGATATTAGAAAATATTGTATTGATTGGTATACGTTTTATAATTATACTTCTTTTAAAGGAAATTTTGAAAATTTTTTTGATTGTCAAAGTACTCAAAAAATTATATCTCATGAAACTTCTTTTTTAGAATTTTTATCTATTATTATTATTTATGAATCTTTTGGTCAAGCCACTATTACTCAAACTGCAATTTCAAAATTGAATAATTTAATTTATTGGGTTCATCAAAATTTTTTAATTGAATGTGATTATATTTTAACTATATTTTATAATAATAATAAAAGTAATGTTTGGGTTAATAAATTACAAAATATAGTAATATCAAAAAAAACTAGAAAAATTTTAAAAAATGAACATATTAATATATTAAAAGAAGGAAATTATAATATTATATTAATAATAAAAAATTTATTAAAAATGTTTTCTCAAAGTGAAAAAATGAATATAAGCACTTTTACATTTTATTTAAAAAAAATAAAATCAACTCCAATAAATACATTAACAGAATATTTTAAGAAGAAAATTAACCAAAGTATATTTCAATCATTTAACTATATAAAAGCAAAGAACAATCAAAATAATATAATAACAAATATGTATCACAATGATATAATAAGTATTCCATATCTTCAAAACAGAAAAGATAAAAAAAAATATTTTACATTAGTTTTAGATTTAGATGAAACATTAATAAGTTATCAAAAAGATGAATATGGAAGAGGAATAATGAAGCCTCGTCCTCATCTTCATTCTTTTTTATTAGAAATGTATAAGTATTATGAATTAATTGTTTTCACTGCAGGAACTCAAGAATATGCTGATCCTATTTTAAATATTATTGATAAGAAAAATAATATTTTTGATAAAAGATTATATCGCCAACATGCTATTATTGTTGATGAATCATTTGTTAAAGATTTAAGTCTTTTAGGAAGAGATTTAAAAAAAGTTATTATTTTAGATAATAATCCTCATAATTATGATTTACAAAAAGAAAATGGAATTTTTATTAAAAGCTTTTATGGTGAAAAAGATGATAATGTTTTAATTGAATTAATTCCTATCTTAAAAAAAATTGCTTCAAATAAAGATAATGATGTCAGAGTAGAATTGTTAAAATTGAAAGATGAAATTTTTACAAAAATTACCACAAATTTAAAAGAGTAATAATAAAAGCTTCTTTTTTTTTTCTTTTTTTGAAAAAATAAAATTGTATTTTAATATAATTTTAGAATAATTATAAGAAAAAACTCAACAAAATATATAAATTAATTAAATGAAATTTAATATAAAAAACATATATGATTAAGTAAATTTAAATTAATAATATTATTAATTGTAATTACCTTTTATATTTAAAAATCTAATTAAAAAAAAATTAAATAAAGAAAAAACAAATAAAAAAAATTTTAAATGGAATCTAAAGTTTAACAACAATACAACTAACATTATCCTTAGTTCCATCATTAATACTTTTATGAATAATTTCTTCACAAATTTCTTTAGAAGATTTATTATAATTACAAATATGAGAAATATCATTTTGATTAATAACATCCCAAACACCATCAGAAGCAATAATAAAGAATAAATCATCATCATTAATTTTATTTAGGTTAATAAAAGGAATAGAACAAACACCATAATTTTTCATTTCTCTATCACCAATACTTCTAGTTAACATTAAAGAACCAAAAACTCTATTATTAAAAACCATTCCTCCATTTTTTTTTATTCTTTCTACTTCTTCTTTATTTGAACATTTATGATCTTTTGATAATTTAATCACTGAATTTTTTTTTATTAAATAACACTGTGTATCACCTACATTTGCACAAGCATAATATTTTTCATTTAATTTCTCAAATATTAATAATATTGTTGCTGTTGATCCTGATTCTTCATTATAATCTTCTTTTGATATTTCATCATCTATTTGTTGAAAAGATAATAATAATGATTTTTCAATGTTGAAATCATTTAATTTTAAAGTGTTTAATAATATTTCATGTAAATGATTTTGACAATAAATTGCTGGTTCTTCTCCACTGTGACCATCAAATATTGCAAAATATGATATTATTGGATTTTTAGATAAATTTGGAATTATTTTGTGAAAGTCTTCCATTTTTTGTCTTGATAATATATTTGGATCTTCTTTGTAGCAATAATCCAAATATAATTTTTTTATTTCTTCTTCTTCTTTTTTTTCTTTTTTTGCCCTTGGAATTTTATTAAATTTTTTATTTTCTATATTTAATTCTTTTGGAGATTTTAAAGTTTGATTTGATATTATGTTTTCTTTACTTTCATTTTCACTTTCATTTTTACTTTTATGTTTTATTGATCTTGATAAATTTATATGAATTAATGGAACATTATTTCTTATTAATTCTTTGTTATTTACTCTTTTATATATTTCTACATAATTTACTTTTTTAAATTTTGGAATTGATTTATTATTTATTACTTTTTTATTTATTATTTTATGGTGATTATTATTATTTTCTGCTGTTTTTATTCTATTTGATGGTATGTTATAAAATAATTTGTTTTGTAATTCATTTTTTGAAGATAAATCTCTTATATTTTTTTTATTTTTTGGTAATATATATTTTTTCTTTTCTATATATGGATTTTGCTCTTTTTCATTTTTTTTAACTGGGACAGATCCTCTTATTTGTTCATTATTATTTTTAAATAAATTGACTTTTTGAATGAAATCTTTTTGAAAATTATATTGAGGTGTAGATTTCCTTTCTTTATATTTATATTTTTTATTTTCTTTTTTATTATATTTATCCATTTATAATTAAAAAAAATTTATATTTTTTTCAATATTACTTATGTTATCTTATAATATTAAAAAATAAATAAATAATTTAATCTTTTGCTTGATATTCAAAATGATCCTCTAATTCATTAGCTCTTCTTTTTCGAGGTTTATGTGATAAGATATAATAAATAAAATATCCCATACATATAATAATCAAAATCAATAAGCAATAGATGAACAAATTTAAAGAGAAAGAAAATTTTCCGCCTTTTATTTTATATAATCCTATTGTTTTCTTATCAACATCAAATACAAAATTATATTTTTGGAAAAAAGGTAAACCTAATTTCCAATCATAAGGATTAAAATTATTAAATATAATCAGAAAATATTTCATATCATTTAATTTATAAAATAAATCTTTTAAATCAATTTCAAAAGTGAAATTTAATTCTTTGTGATAAAAAGTTAAAATTCCTAAATTATCAACATTTACATTTTCTTTACAGTAAAAATAAATATATTCAGTATAATCAACTTCATCTTTAATAGTTTTTGAAAAGCACGTTCCTTCAGAAATATACTGTTTAAAAAAAATATTATTTATATGAGTTTGAAAATTAGTAGAGGCTATAATTACACCTAATTCTGGATATAAATAAAAGTGCCTTTCTTTTATAAATTTAGTGTCACCATTATATTTTATTTCATCAAATTCAAAGGCCCATTCTCTTTTATCATGAATATTTATAGAATTACAAAAAATATAATTTTCTTCTTTATAATTTGAATCATATTCATGAGGTAAATTCCCAAAAATTAATTCATTTTTTTCAAAATTTAAAAAAAAAGTATATGAATTAATTAAATTTGATTTTTTTAAATTATCAACAATATTAGTTCCTTCATAACCAATAAAAGAACCATAATTATTTCTTAAACCAATAGCTCCTCCTTCATAAATATTTTTAACAGGATTGAATTCATCTGCTAAAATAAAAGGAAAATTAGTAATTTCTTTATTATCAAATAGAAAATTTTCTGTAGCAAGATCACATTCAAAAAGCTCATCTTCAGTATAATAAAATGCTTTATGTTCTATTTGATTATAAGAAGTTGATAATTTTTCATCAAAATAATAATCTTGTTTTACTTTTCCATTCTTAGATATAATATAAAAAGGATAATTTTGTAATTTTATTGCTGTTGGAATTACTTGTTTTGGATTTCCTATTGTTATATTTGTATATATATCATTTATTAATAATGTTTTAAATATATTATCTGAAGATATATGTGAAGGAAGTCTCCTATTAAATTTCATTTTTATTTCTCCTTTCACTGAAATAAAAAAATATGTAAGAAAAATAAATATGAATTCCATTAATTACAGAGAATAATTAAATTTTATTAAATCTACTATAAATTATAATTTAAAATAATATTTTTTTCTATTCAATTGGATTCATGTTTTAATTCATTGTTAATAATATTGAAATAATAATAAGAATAATAATTATAGAAGAAAAATGAATAAATTCACAATTTTTTCAAATAGGAAAATAAATAATTAAACTAAAGAACTTTCGTCACATTTTTTTTAGAATTCTTAATTTCTATATATATTAATTTCGTGAATAAATAAAAAAAATAAAATTATCAAGGAAAAATTATTTTTTTTTGTAAAAAGTATATAAATAGTTATTATTTAATATTTAATATTTATTATCATAAAATGAAAACTACTTTCCAACCAATTCATTTTGATTTAGATATTAATTCCTTTTCACTTTATTTAAATTCAGTTGGAGGTCATTCTCTTTTTATTGAAATATCCCCTCAATATCTAATCAAAAGTTCCAATGAAAATGAAATTAATTTTTATTCTTTAACACATAATAATTTTAAATTTAATTATTATCCCAAATTTTTAGGAATTATTTCACAAGGAACGGAACAATTTCAAATCATTGAAAACTACGTTTTTCAATGTAAAATATTTTTTAAAAACTTTATTTTGAAAATGAACATTAAATCTGAAGATATTAATATTGAAAATGATATAAAATTTAATTCAATTTTTGAAACTTTCATTCAAGAAAATTTTCAAAATATTCAAATTAATTCTTCATTTAATAAACTTGAAAAAAGACTAGTAAATTATTATAAAAACTCAAGAAATAAATTAAAATGGATTTTATTTTCTTTCGTAAAATGGAATAATTCTTTTTTAAATAATAATTTTATAATAATGAAGAATTTAACTTTTAATATGGAAAATCCAGCAATATTAGATATAAAATTAGGAACAAGTCCAAAAATTTCAAAAGAAAATAATTTAATTAAAAAATACGATGGTGCTCATAAAGAAATTGGATGTAGAATTATGGGAATTCAAAAAGGAAATGTTTTTAAACATAGATATAATACTAAAAATTATTCTTTAAATGAATTCAAAGAAGAAATTTCTCTTTTTTTTAAAAATAATCATGAATTAATTAATAATACTATTGATGAAGCTTTGAATATTATTAGTGAAATTATAATTAAAGTTAAATTCAATATAAAATTTTCTTCTTTGCTTTTATGTTATGATGAAAGTAATAAATATAATAAGGTTTATGCTAATTTAATTGATTTTACTTTTATTGGAGAAGACAGTAAAAATAATAATAATATTAATAAAGATCTTATTTCCTCTATCAAAAATTTTGTTTTTATTTTAAATGAATTTCAATAAATTATCTCTTTTTTTTTTAGAAGTAATGAATAGAATAATGTAAATGATATAATACTATTAAAAGCATTTTAAATATTATTTGACTTTCGACAGAATTAAATAGTTATATTTTATATAGACAATTTTAATATTTTAATATGATAAAACAATGAAATCTTTTTAATTTTAATATAAACTATTCCTAATAAATATATTTTAATAATTATAAAATT
>JAEEGI010028039.1_pt1 | contig 10738 bp, 7 predicted proteins | sample 8958751 | NCBI WGS metagenome assembly JAEEGI01 (sample SAMN16246545, study PRJNA631951) | gut metagenome | biome: gut microbiome; feature: rumen; material: KS-attached | host: Bos | place: Iran: Karaj | collected 2018-10 | reverse complement strand
CTGGGGAAATAGCACGCACTTCCGCGCCAATCTTGACAAAAAAAGGTCGGTGAAATACCTCTACCGACCGAAAAACTTGCGGATGAGTAACTTTCTAAACAATGCAGTTAATCATCATCATCAATCATTTGCTCTTCCCTCCATCTTTCCTCTTCTTCGTAAAGTCACCAAAAATCTTCCTCGTATTGTCGTTGGGCTTCATGATGTCGAAAACTGTCGCATTCTGTATGCGTTTTCACCTTACTAGAAGGGATGTCATGGCAATGTGAACCATGACAACATGTCCTACAAAGCAAAGGCATGTGACTTGTTAATAAAACAATTCCCCTTGTGTCCTTAGTCATTGCTTAACCCTTCTTTACATGATGTTTCTGATGCGTCTTGTAAACATCAACCGCATGACGGTACTCCCTAACCGCTTCCCTGGCCCGCCGTTTAAGAACCTCAACTCTTTTAGGGTTGAGAGGATTTAAGTCCCAACCTCTTTGACCGTTCGGGTTCGTTCTGCCACCGGAGTGGCTCAAAGAAAGGCAATGATAAGCATCTTTCTTCTGGGGCATGCCGCGTCTAATACTACTTTCAGACATGTCAATCTCCTTGTCATTCATAGGTGGCGTTACACATTTTAATGGTGTAACGCCACCGTGCTTGTTTGACAGCCCTTACCGTCCGTGGCTTCCGGGCGGGTTGTTACCACGTCCTCCGCCAGATGGGTTTCCTGTTGTGGACGGCCAGTTGCCGCCATTACCATTACTATTGTTCATGGATTTCTCCTATTTAACGACATGTAACCTCCCCCTGAAGAACACCATGTCCTTCAAGTGGTTGCGCGGATAGTATATACTAATTGGGTGCGACGAAATACCCACGTATATCAGGAAAAATCCTGGTACGCTAAATCCGCACATTGACGAAATTCAGCGTAATGCTCCATGGCTATCTCCCTGAAATTTAGCGCGGAATATTCGCCTATCTTGTCCATTATGACTGCAGACTGTATTACAAAGTTCCAGATTTTAGACAACACTTCCCTTAGTTGTTCTGACTTCTTATCTTCATCTAGAACAAAATCATGATAAGTCTCCGCCAACCTTTGGACAAAGTCTGGCTGGATGATACGCTTCGAGTCGTAGAGTCGATTTTCAAATGACTTTGTTGGCGATTGATCGCGTGGGAACATCTTTCCCGCAAAATATTTAACCTTTTTACCTCGTTCTTGAATGCGGTGCATAATAAGCTTGACAAATGACCTTTGTAGACTATCAGCATCTCGATAAAGCACCTCGTGAAAAGGTTCAGCCTTCAGATTTGGGTTTGCATCGAATAACACGAGTGAATACAGATAACATTTACAAAATGACACTGGTTCTAGGTTGCCATGTTGGGCGTATTGTCTCACCACTTCAACAATTGATCTAGGAACATGTAAATGGTCAGATTCTAGTTGCGTCTTAGACTCTGCAATCTTAAAAACCTCCATGTCGACGGATCGTATGATATTTTTATATTCAGCGAGTCCTGTCCAATCACCAAGACACGAACTTGCCCAATCAATACGTGTTTTGGGATCATCAAGGGCACCCATCAATTCGCTATAACGCAATCCCGCTAAACCATATTCCCCGCTGCGCATCCGGGATAATGTCGATTTAGTTGGAGTTGATTTTCCATCCCGCCATTTTCTTACAACATCCAATAGACCTTTTGTAGCGTCATCTGCAGGAGAAAGCCCCTTTGGAAAACTCAACCGCCCTTTGCGCTTTTGGCACAAAAACATTCGCGCATACAAAGCTGATACTCCTAGTAACATGCCAACCTCAAAATTTATCTCACGACCCATCGGTCAGACAGTCTCTCAACGTTCCGCTTGTTGCGACATTATATCTCCAATAACCGGACGAAGGATCTGAAGACGGCAGGCAGGGGATGTGATACGATTGCGCCTGTACTCCCGTGAGCGGACTCCCATTTGTAGTGGCGAACGTCACCCGCAAAACCATGACCGCATGTCCGGCAACCTTGATTCCAACTTGCCGAATCCGCGCCGGTTCCTTCCCCTGCGCCTTCAACTCGGCAACTGGAATCGCCAACTGCGATGCCTTACTGACATTGCTCCACTGGCTCGCTGTAATCATCTGGTCAAAGTCAAGTATCTCGGATTCTCCAACCGCCTCGCCAACCACCACCGTCGTGCCACGGGTTGGGAGGTCCTTTTCCAAATGTGCTTGCGCCGTTCCCTTTGCGAGAATCGTCCCGACAAATTCCTTGAGCGCAACTCCTCCCGCCACACCGGGGAGAAGCGGTATCGCACCTATGTTTTCATTTTCTATCAACTCGGCATAGTCGTAACTCTGGGGTAATGGCCGGCCGGGATAAAGCACATACGCACCAACGATCTGCCGAGACAACTTACGGTCATCCTCTTGTGAACGATACAAAATCGCATCTCTGTAACGATGCATGTCGTTGATCGGCTCCGCTGGGGAAGCATCCTTCCCACCACGCTCATCAATGCGGTATTTGGCGTCGAACAGATAAGTGAACACATCCTTCCCGCGTTCAATCACTAGCACAATGTCAGGCCGTTGCGGATTATAGTAAGCCAAATCGCCATCGACAGTCTCCTTGCCGTAGTTCTGCTGATACAGTAGTTTAATGAAAACCCCATCTTTTTCGGGAAACTTGTACGTCAGTGCAGAGAGCGTCGTGGTGTCAATTTTGTCAGGGTCCGGTTCTTCGAAGAGGTCGTCATAGACCTTAGCTCCGTCTATCATTCCCTCCGGGCGTCCAAATCCGAAGTCCTTCTCCAGCAGATCTGCCATGCGCAGAAAACACCAGAACTCGTAGAGCGCGCTGATCGGCCTGTGTCCAACCGCCAGACCCGTTTGCGTTGTGTCGAGAGTATGCTTGAGCATCAACCATGTCGCATAGATATCCGCATATCCCTGCCGCCGCTGCAGAACCATGCTCTCTTGGCGCAAACCCGTGAAACGTCCCACACCGGCGAAAAAAGGATTGCGCATCGTCTTGGCAAGTTTCGCCGCCCGCGCCCGCAGGTCCTTTACGAACACCTCGCTGACCGTCTTGTGCCCATCACAGACAGACGCGAATTTCTCCAACCTTGCAACGACACTCCGCAAGGTGAACTTGACGAATCTATTCTCTACCGTATCAACCTGCGGCGATATGTGTTCCGTCCTGAAAAGAGCAACCGCTCGCCGCCCCTTGCCCATGGTCGCATAACTGTTGACCAAGCCCGGCGTCCATCGCTTGACCAGTCCTGCTCGCCGATACTCGACTTCCGAAATGTACTTGAGGTGCGGTCTGTTCACGATCCACTCGCACGCTCTCTGATAACGGTCGCCGATCTCGTTGAAAATATCCGCCCAAATTGCGTCATTGGTGTCGTCGCGACGGATAAGCCCCGCCGCTCCCTTTGACTTCGCTAGAAACGCCCGCACCAGCCCAGGCGCATTCTCCTCGATAGTCGTGACGATTTCTTTGTAATCACTTTGGACGTTAAGCTTCTCAGACACAACCATCCAGTCAAATGCCGCCGATTCGCGAATGCCGCCGCGATACCAGACTATCTCAAAGTGGAACTTGCCCGGAGCGTTCACGAAGTCAAGCACGCCCACCAGCGTCTTGCCGTCAAAGTCGAATGCCTCCGACACGCTGGCCATCTTATGGAAGAACACTGCGTCGCGGACAGACGCATCTTTGAAGTCACACCGCAAGAAATAGCGTGTCTCGAAGAAGGGCGGCTCCATCTGCTCCACTCCGTTGGGAGAAGATATGTCCACACGGCTCTCGTCGGAGCCTTCTTCCACGCCGATGCGCTTGCAGTACGCCTCGTATCGGCCGACGTTTCGGCCCATCACCTTCAGCGTAAAGACATCGCCATGCGTATATGTGTAGACAGTTTCAGACATTACCGCAGGAAGTCTCCGATCATGGCCAGAACGTGATGTACTGGGCGTTCATGTCATTGGCGCGTTTCATGATCTCGGCAATTTTCTTAAGCGAGACAGACTTCCCCTCAAGCGCTTTCCGAAGACCCTCGTTATCGTTCTTGCCATAGACCTTCTCAATGTAATCCTTCTCGCCCGCAACACGCGGCAGAATCTTCATGAGAACGGCCTGGTCAAGCGCGTCCAGCTTCATCGTACTGTCCTTGTCGAAGCACGCAATCGCCCTTTTCAGAAGCGTGTATTCGTTTGCGAAGCGATATGCGACGGCAAACGCAGTTGGTTCCAGGGCTTTCTGCACCTTGACAAGAGGCGCACCCTCAGCGACATCCTCGTCATCAAGCTTATCCACGAACTTCTCCCCATTGAGCAGTGCCTGTATCTTTTCTTCCTCGATGGTGTCGGCATAACTCGGCTGGGTGACATGCCCGTAGTTCTTGAAATCGACATCCGTCATCTCTATCGTGAAGGCACGGTCGAGGACCTTGCGCGAGAACTGGTTGGTCGTCTCGTCCATGTTGACGGTACCGACGATGAACAGATTCTTCGGGATAGAGAAGCCATTCGCCGCCAAGTAATCGTAAGCGGCTTTCCATTCGCAACCAAGATCGAAAAGATTGTCGTCATTCACGGTGATGTCATTAAGCGGAACAGGTTCCGCAGACTCCATCGAACTCAAAAACTCGGCAAAATACTGTTCAACCGGCGCAAGGTTCATCTCGTCAAGGCAGAGGAAGAATGGCGTGTCCTTGAACTGATAGGCACGGAAAAGGAATTCGATAAGCTTGGTCTTCTGGTAGCGGTCGCCGTCCATCGCGTTGCGGAAACCAAGCAGTTCGGTGGAATCGTGCCAATTGGGCTTGACCTGAAGGAGAAGATAGTTACCCGGCAGCTGGTTTTCGTTACGCAGCTCGTCCATGTTGCAGGTCATGTACGCAAGCTTCTTCACATAGCGGCTCTTGCCAGTGCCGGAGTGTCCGGCGAGGATGGCGAACGGCTTGGCACGGAGCGCGGCAAGCAGACGCATAAGAAGCTCGTCGTCCTTTGAATCGGACTTGAATTCGAGCGGCTTGCGCTTGCCTTCATCATACTTCGTCGGCGCATCGGTCTTCATCTTCTTGCTCATGACTTCCTCCTGAATTAAATCCTTGTACTCGCGGACGAACCACAGAAACTCGTTCACGGTGATGTAGTCCGGCGGCTCGTCGTTGCCGGGATCGGAACGGCGCGACAACTTCATTTGCTCCATCTTGAGCAGGATGGTCGCGCACTTGCCCATGAAATCCTGATAGACGGACGGCGTTTTCGGCCAGACGAAGTCCCCTTCCGCCATGTGTATCGTAACAAGGGCCTCGTGGATGAGACTCGCGTTATAGTTGCAGCACGACTTCGGCCAAAAGCGCATCATCAACTCCGTAAGCACGCCTACGCCCATGCCGTCGGGACATTTCGGATCGGGCGGGAAGTAGGAGTCAAAGCTCTTGAGCTGCGTCTTCAAATCAACGACGAACTGCCGATAGGCTTTTCTGCCTGCCTCGTCAAGCTGTCCATATCGCCGACTACCGCCATTCTTGAACGCCCAGATCTTCAACAGGAAATTATTATAGAAATCATCAAGCGATCCTGCGGCAATCTGCTCCGGCGTCATCGCTACCATGTCGTAGATATTCTGATAGCCATCCTTGCGCGTCTTGTCCTGCCATTCCGTCTCATACCGCTTTTCGGCAAAGACCCTCAGCGCAATCGTGAGTCGATCAGCGGCAGGCAAAACCGGCGGCGGCTCTTCCTTTTCCTCCTGGGCCTTACGCCATTGCATAAACCGTTTATACATACCCCAAGCCGCGCGCACACTGTTATGATTATTTGGGCTGTCGACCCAATCTTTACACTCCTTAAACCTGAGAGGGTCAAGGTCTCCGGCTTCGCCATCTTGTTGAAAAATCCTATCTAACCCTCCATACAACTCATCAAGCTCCGCAAGGCTATCAACGGCATATATCTTCTTCGCTGGCTTTTCATTGTAAAGGTACTCACGCAATCCATGCCACACGCTCGCTGTTCGCGGCGCTAAATCATCTGAAATCGACGGAAGATATGTCCCCGACGTATCCTTGGCTGTTTTGGGAGACTTTTTTTCAACCCGAAGCATCCAATCGTAAAACTCGTTTCGCCGTATCTTTTCCTTATTAGGCCGAACAACAGAAATCTGTCCTAAGACCATCTTAGCCATTTTGGCCAAAGTGCCAGCATAGCCATATTCAAAACGATCTATATCCGACTTGCCAACTAGCTGTTCCCTTACGGCCTGCGACGACGCATTAGGTGTTTTCTTGTATGCCTCAACCCATTCCGAGAGCAAAGCCTTTGAAATTGTGCGAATACCTACGCCACCATTTGAAACTGACCTTACGCTATAACAAAGCCGATCCTCATCAAGAATGATGAGCGAATCATCTTGGATCTTATCACCAACCTTTAGCGTTAATGTAATCGTTTCACTCATCGGCAATCCTATTCTAGTTATCGATCAACCTGCAACCGCAACCATTCAGATTCGGTCATTCCAACATGGGAAAACTCCCTCCCAACATGTTCAGACATATGTTGCACATGCAACGGTTTCAATTCAGCAATCCATTCGTACTCTTTAGTCTTACCGTTTGGTAATGATTCTTCAAAATCGATATACTTGCCTCGACATTCAAACGGATCGTTGAACTCCGAAGGATGACTAACCTTGTAAAGGCCCGTCCACAACGACTCCTCCGCGTAATCAAACTTCAGGTAGCGACAGTACCGCATTGGGCATTTCCATCTCACAAACTCAAGAACGACGCAACCATTCCGACTCCGAGACGCCAACACGGCCAAATTTAGAAAGATACTCATGAACAATTCTCAAGGCATGCGTCTCTGCCAAATCTCCCACCCAAACATACTCAATAGATTTTCCGTCCTTATCACTTTCGTCCGATGTAAAAATAAAAACCTTGTCTCCCGCCTGTGTTGCCCTTATGATATTATCAGCTGAACCTGCTATTGGCGTGAAATGCAATTTAGCTAACTCGTATACATCCTTGCAGGCTTTCAAACCCAACACGCTTTCGTCATCTCCTTTGAGAACTAAATCAAAATGTTTTTCAACTCGAACCAGAGGCAAAAACAAGAAATCACGCCCCGCATCCTGAATTCGGAACGAGTCACACGAAGGCTGAACACATAGATAGTACGTTCCGCTATTTCTTCGCTTCAGCACAGTTCCAAGAGTCAAAAACGGAGCTGACTCAGACTGCCCTGCGGTCCGCTTCCATTGTGATAAAATCGCGTAATCGAGGCACATTATCAAAGCTTCGGGCTGTCGCACATCTTTAGCGGTAAACAACTCCATCACATCATCTCGGAGATTTTCCCGATCATAGCAATCAATCTTTTTATCTTCGTCAACCCCTTCTGGCCACCTTCCTTTCATTTTTTCAGATATAAAATTTTTATACCCAACAGTTTGCCAACGAATCAAATCGCAAATGCCGATTGCCTCATTCTTCAAGTATTGAAACCCTTTCAATTTTACACACCTTAATCCGGCACCATATTTTTGAACCATCCACTTTTCAACCAGCTCCAACTCATTACTCCATGGCATTTCCTTGTCATTGTTGAGAGCAGACACAGAGTTTAACATCATATCAATCAACATCCGATCTGCGTCTAATGGCTCAGGTGTCATCGCACGATCATTAACGAAGGCCTGATCCAGTCTTGCATTAAACTTAGCCATCAATGGCCGTGTATTATCTCTCACAGTAGACAACAAGCGTAAAAGAGTGATTGGCAAGATCCCCTCATGCAGCTTTGCATATTCTTTTAGCACAAACTCCGCCAATTGGGCCTCCGTCAGAACACGAGATTGATCTACTCCATGGTTATCTTTCAAAGACTCCTTGAAGTATGCGCAAATCCGCATGTTCCCATTCGCAGAGACCCACTCTAAGGCCTCATTACGCTCTGTTATTGGCCGAGTCTCATCCATTGCGTCTCTCGAAAGTTTTTCTTCCGATTCTCCCCTCAAGGTTGCAGGTTCAACAGTTTCTCCAGACCGACGCTTTGGCCCCGAAAGGTTTTTAATGTACTTTACAACCTCATCAAATTCCGATGTGTATATAAAAATCAACCTCGGCCCTAAGGACTCGTCCTCACGAAGCGCCTCTATCAATTTTTTCGCGAAGAATCCTCGCTCCCCATCAGGATCCGCATCTGCATCTGGATTTTTCTCTGCATTAGCACGTTTTACAGGCATTTTCCAATCCAAGACAAAAACATCCGTCTTGCGAATAAGCGTGAGTATCTTCTCGTATTGATTTTCATGGCTGCATGCATAAAAACTCGGAACTATCGACTCTGCGGCAAATGCATCCGTGATGTTGGTAGCAGAAAGCCCGTCGCCCGTGCTATCCCCCATCTTAATCTCGTCATCAACAAACAGAACCGACGACAAGAATTTTTTAGAAGCCGAACAAGCCTCGTCCATTAATGTTCCGCTCACATTGGTTTGCTCAGGCATTTTCGTCTCCCTCTTCAGACAACGGATAAATCTTAAAGCACACCGTTTCATCATCCCGTAAAGGCGTACAAATGCAAATTCCATAACCAGCATCCTTTAACACTGTACGCGAAACCGCCAGTCCGATGCCTCGTCCTGCAACCTTTCTAGTAAATCCGTAGTCAAAAATCCTTTCTCGATCGGCGATCTTGACTTGCGGACCGTTATTGGAAACATACAAATTCCCTCCCTCATCACAGTTCAGCCGGATCAGTTTCTTATCTGATTTCGCCATCGTCAAAAGCCAATGGATCGCATTGTCAACAATGTTGACAAATACTGGATACAGTACGGATCTATATGAATCAACGGTTGCGAGAGTAAACCGATTCGTCCGAACGCATTCTATCCCATGCCGTTCAAGACGTCCACTGAAGACATCCTTCACAAAGAAGAATATATCATCTGTTTTTATAATCTCTTTTTCTTGGCTTATGCGCCGACTAAACGGTGTCAACAAAGACAAATAATGATCAAGATGAGCGAAGTTAGTCTTCATCGTTTCATACGTTGCCGCCAACGCATGATTGGCCTCCGACATTTTCTTCAATCCCCGAATGGCATTCCTTAGGGACTTAACCGAATTTGCGAACTCATGATGAACAATATTCACCGCTAAACCAAGTTGAACCAATTCGGAATCCCGGACATTTTCGTTACGCAGTTCTTCTATTTCACCTTCCGCAGCATCTAACAGATCTTGACTATTCAAGAGCTGTCCATCCGGCATCTTCTGCCAATCGATTCCAGCAAGCAAATTGGTCACAAACGAGAAAACTTTCTCCGCCTCATTTTGCTTGTCTTGTAAAGGCGTAACAATCCGTTCCACAACCGTCGCAACCGACTCCTTGCCCAATTCCTCTTCCTTCAACGCACTCAGATTCATCTGTGCGGCCGACAGGGTATTCTCCATCTCCTGCATAACTTCAGAGATTTTGCTCCTAATGTTTTTAACCGAATCAGCAAGTGAAGAACGCACATTCCGCTTGCCAGCTTCAGCCTCCTTTCGTACCCGCTCAACTGCCGACGTGACAGCACCAACAACTCGTTTCCTCGTACTCAGTTGTATTCCATACGAGTTTTTCAATCTGTCAACAAGATCAGCCAACCTTCTCTCATAATTGGGAAACGTATCCGCATTCCACTTTGATATCACATCCAAATACGCATCCCAATCCGCCCGCTGATCTCGTTTTAGAGAAATGCCAACTGGCATTTTCACTATTGTGCGCGAACGAACTTTTTGCAACTGATCTCGCGCATCTGACTCCACCTCAATAAAAGCACTTGCCGCATGATCCTTATCCTGAACAGATGCCGCGACCTTCAACTTGTTTTCGGCAGACTTCAGAATCTGTTCCGCTTCATTATCAAAGGACCCTGCATTGTACACAGTGAAAAATGAATTTAGCGACGTGAGAAATTTCTCTTTCTTCTCTGCCGTTCGCTTAGCCCTTTGCTTAAGGGCTTTGTACATCTTGTTGCGCTCCTTCTTGAATTCCATCCAAAACTCCGACGACTCCTTTCCTCCTTTTTCAGGATCTCGAAAGAAATCTGCGGCCAAATTAACAAAGAAATTTTGAAGGATATCTCGCAATTGACGATACGCTATGTTTTCAATTAGCCCCTCTCGTCCAGCCTTCTCCTGTAGCGCGGCATTATATTTTCTGGAGATATTGACAGCCCCAAACATATTTCGGTACGAAAAGAAATAATAACTTGCGCTTTTTGTCCTGTTCAATTCTATGTCAAGAAAATCATAGTCATTGTTCCCGTAAGGCAAAATGCGCACTCCATCACGATAAATATACAATCCCGCAAATCTCTCGAGCTTGTGCGAAAGAATCTCATATCGTTCCATTGAAAGCGACGAATCTTTTACGTTGCCTTGCAAATACGAAATTTCAACCGAGAACGGACCGCACTTTGTCGGTTTATAATCATTACCGCTCCATGGTATCTGCACATCCACAGTTTTGCTATTGAAAAGCGTTACAGTGCCCTTAAACTGTCCACATTCATCAAACTTTCCCGAGAAATGATGGTCAGCCGCTTGGAAGTCATCCGGAGTGAAGAACCCCTCCTTGTCAATCACTTCCGCAGGCAGTCCAACGTCTGCATGCGTTCTAAACGCAACGTCCATTCCCAATTCGGGATGACCTGGTGTCAT
>JAEEGI010028035.1_pt1 | contig 10739 bp, 9 predicted proteins | sample 8958751 | NCBI WGS metagenome assembly JAEEGI01 (sample SAMN16246545, study PRJNA631951) | gut metagenome | biome: gut microbiome; feature: rumen; material: KS-attached | host: Bos | place: Iran: Karaj | collected 2018-10 | reverse complement strand
TATATCGCTGGATTAGAGGATTCATTGAAGCGTGCCTTTTACGAACAAGAGGCAATCCGCGGCTGTTGGACTTATCGGGAACTTGACCGCCAGGTGTCCTCACGTCTGCAAAATTAAACAATTATCTCGAATTATTGTATTCTAAATTTTAATTTGAAGTTCTTCTTTCCTTCATTGCAAGCATTTCTTGCGTTGCAATCCTCAGCAAGCCTGCTTTGTATCTTGTTGCCTTGACTAAATAATCTTCAAACTCCTTGTCGCTAAGAAACTGCATCTCTTTCCCATCGTATGCAAGGTTGATAACTGGATCGGCTTTCGCATCAAAATAAAGTGCGGCCTCAGTAATATAATCCTTATGCTTTTCTACAAAGCCTGTAGACCCATCAAACAGGATAATCAACGGAACTATCATCTTGAAAAACGCGGTGGACTCCAGAAAGCAAGAAGCCTGAAACAATTCTTTGTCTGTTAACTGCCCTTTGCAGGTTATACTATCCAAAGCCATTTGACATAAGACACTGTAGTTAAGATCCCTATCCTCGTATTGAGGTTGGCTGTGCATACCGTTCAACGTATAGAACAACTGCATATTCAGTATAGATTCGAATCTTATGATATTCCAGGTCTTAATACTTTTATAATCATCTGCAATGATTGCCTGATGCAGAGAGTCGCTGCTGGCCAACATATCCTTCAACACATAGCTGCATAGCTTTTGGGTATCATGTGGAAGACCAACAACCGCATTAAAATACGAAATTCCGTAAGCGATATAGCTTTGCATCAGATATATGTCTGCCATACTCTCCAAGAAAGACCGCTGTCCCTCCTTTACTCGTTTTGCCATCACATGTACGGTATCTGCAGCCCAAGTGGATTCCGTATCACCGCCAATGATAGGCATAGCCAGTGCAAATGAGTCAAGAGCGTTGACGTAATCCTGTACAATAATTTTCTGTGCTGAATTAGAGATAGACAGCCAATCACACTCAATAGACTTTCTCGAGTTACAATGTGCTTGCGCACAATACATTATCCATAAGAAGACAAGGAATATACCTCTGGTCTTTTCCCTCTTACTCATATCGTCAACTCAACCATTATAGTATTGTTCATAAACGTCAACATCTAATTATATTTATAGTGGTATTCTTGAACTATCACGACTTTGCAATTTACAAAGAAATGACAAGATGATGAAAATTGGTATCGAAAGTATACCATTGGAAATACCAAACCCCAAACAACATCCTAATCCAATATCTTTTACCCACAGCCATCCTGAGAAGAAATTTGCAATGACGCAAATACAAAGAAACATAAGCCACCCTGGAAAGTCAGCCAGTTTTGGATTGTCGATAACATAATAGTAGACAACTGTAGCAAATAGTGTCACACACATCATCACAAACGCAGCAGCAACAAACATGTTGCCCTGTTGTATAAACACAGTGTGACTATTCAAATACACAGCCAAATTGTGACCGAACAAATCTTCAAAGAAATTGCAATACAAACTGCTGAAAAACTGATTCATATTTTTTCATTTACGTTATTGTTTACCAAACTCTTCCCCATGTGGCCTCTGGATCATCTTCAAAGGCATCGCGATAGTCAGATTCCCAATCATTATCTTCCATATAAGAACCATCATAATCTCCCCAAGAATCATCATCGCAATCATCCCAGTCATCACCATCTTCATCATACTCGTCATTCAAGTAAGCTAAGGATGCTGTCCACATATTAGTCTCAGAGACTTTGGAATCTTCCTCTACATACATGTCAATATAGTCCCAAATGTTATCGATGTCCAAAAGGCTCATTCCTGGCTCCATTGTCTTCTTTGCAGGGATTCTCACTGTACTCATTTTCTTATCCGATTAAATTGGTTTGACATTTACGCTTATATATCACCTTCTGGGCAAAGTCGAGTGTCCAACCTTGTTTGGCCATAAAGGGCGATCCAATCATTCCTTCTATGGGCTGGCTTACATCATCGTTATAGACATATCCTTCAGCAACAGGATGGTTGATGACCATAAAGGAGTCATGGAAAGGGATGCTTTCCGCACAGTCCTCCCTAAGTGTCAGCAGATTAAAGCTCACATTAGCCCATCTCGCCTCAGAACTCCCTTTCAATCCATTCAAGGTTTCGTTCTCGTCTTTGTATTCACATTTCAAGTCGCACTGGCTGATACACTGTGTTGATACGACGTTTGCCGAACTGCCTGTATCGGCCAAAACTGCAGCGTCTGTTTCGTCATGATGAATGGCCAGCACAGGAAGGCCATAATTCTTCAGACCTACCTCCATTGGAAAGATGAAATCACATTCACTTGCGCAAAGGCCAGTGCGAGAAATATCAGACGTATGCACAGTAAAGTCGCTATAGTCAATGACAAGCCCATGCTGCTGCATAAACTTATTACCTAACAGACCAATGATAGGCAAATCCTCTACATTCCCAAGGTGGCAATCCTTATCAATACCAAAGTTCTCATTAAACTGCTCCCCGCCAAAAGCAAACGAGAAGTGTACATAGTCGGCTATCATTGTCTCGCCAACACTATCTGTTATCTCCAGCTCTGCGTCGTCATGCCTGCACATGTTGCCAATATATCTGTCTGCCTCGCATGAAAGTAAGTTCACATTACTTCCAGAGTCCAGCATCATTAACCCTGTATGCTCTTCTGCATCCTTATCCACAAAGCCCACCTTGACGAACGGATTCAAATCGCCCACCACTCTGTACATTTCCACATTTACGCTCTTTTTGTTCTTCATCTTGCTTTCGTTTTATTTCACGATGCAAAGATAAAAACAGACAGCGAACTCAATGTTCGTTGATTGGAACAATTTATAGATCTTTCATTTTTACATATCAATCTACAAAGTTGCCTAATATCATTCTTACTTCAGGTTTGTTAAGAAATTAGACTCTCCATCCCCAAAAATTGGATTTATTTGAAGTGTGCGTGATTCATCTATTATCTCTTGAATGTCATCAAGGAATCTCTTAGCAATCTTATTATGCTCATCATCAAATAAAGAACAAACGCCAAACCATATTCCTCGGCTTATGAATTCGGTTGATATTGAACTGTCATATGTTTTGTCCCGATAATATTTGAAAGAATCTCCACTAAGAAACAATTTGTAATTCGTAAATATTGCCCTGTCATGTATTCGCTTATTTCTTGGATCATTCTGTCGGGCAACAATGGTAATGTTTGCTTCATAGCCAGTGATTTCACTTGTGATTCTCTTTAGATTCCTTGTTATTGAAGGTATTGATATTTTATATTCAACAGATGTGTCTTTGTAAGTTCCGTCTTTTTGTTTTTTCTTTTCGTTCATGTTGTGACACATTAGGGTAACAATTACTATATTTAATCGTAGACCTTTTGATTTCTTACATAATTCTTCGATTAGTTTGTAAGAGTTGCTTTCATACTCAAAATCACGTTGCGCAAACATGTACAAGTCGTTAATGATAATATCAGTACATGGAGAGACATTTTTTGATACAATTTCCCACTTCTGAATCTCCTTATCTTTTTCGGGACGAGTATAATAAAACTTGGCAGGAATGCATTTGTTTTCAATCAACAGATTCCTTAATGCGTCAATTCCGCTACAACTCCTTGATGTAATAAGTCCATTAGGTATATAAAATTCATTATTTACCAAAAATACTGATTGAAGTTCGTCTTTTGGGTGTAGTGTACCATTATCATTCTCGCTAAAAAAAGGTAATTCTGATTCATAGCAAACACCCTTTCCCATTCTACCAGAAGACAAGTTCTTTTGCCAATTTTCAATCTTTACTATTTTTTGTCGCTTTTCTTTCTTTATTTCTCCTCCATCAAAAGTATAGAACACATCGAAGTTCTCCCTGATGAGTTTCAATATTTCACCATCTTGGTTATTAGCCAAAGATTTCAAGTTCTCCAAATCTATGTAAAGTTTCATAACCTAAACTATTTCTTCTGTTAATGATATGGCTTCGTCATAAAAGCCTTCTCCAAAATCATCATAAAACACGCCACTATCTTGGTAGCGAATCTCACGAGGCTCTTTTCCTTTTTCCATATAGAAAACAGTAAAAGGATTGGCATCTGTTTGTTCCCTCTTTGCCACAAGTACCTGAGACTTCCTGACCAAATACTCAGAATGAGTCTCTATAATGAAAGATATTCCCCGACTATTCTTGTTTTGTTTTAGAGGATACAGATAGACCTCTCTAAAAAGATCTGCCAAACAACTTTGCAACTTTGGATGAAGATTCTGCTCAGGTTCTTCTATAATCACCATAGGAGGAACAGAAGCACCTCTGTTCTTGTGCATAATTGTTGCCAGCTGTAACAGTAGAATCATTATTTGATTACTTCCAACGCCTTTGTCCAACAAAGGCGTTATGTTTTCAGGATGGTCTACATCTTCAATGATTCCCAATTTGTAACATTCTCCACCTATTGATTCTATCTCAAAATCTTCGCCAATATCATATTTCATCATCCAATCCTCAACAAATTCTTTTTCAGGGTCATTCTCTCTGATGTTTTCGTTTAAATAATGAAGAATTGTCTGCGCCATGTAATCATTTTTGTCAGAACCATTATAAACGATAGAATGTGTAACAGAATGAGCCTCTATATATTCAACCTGTGCTTGATTAATAAAATGAGTAAGATCATCCCTTGTTTTTGTAAAAACATCTTCTAAGAAATCATGGCTATAATCAGTACCTGTCTCCTGATCTTCCATAACATTGCCCAACTCGTGCAACATGGAATTCTCTTCACAAATATGATAATAAAAGGCTAAACTCTCTCCACAATTATACAAAGCATATTTAAGTAATGTAGGATAAAGATAAAAAGAACAATCAGAACCACAATCAAATGCATCATCGATAGATCCTTCGAATGTATCATGTAATAGGTCTATTTCAAATTTAATAAATTCTTTATGCTTGACCGATAGATAAAGATTAAATCGATCAATTCGCCATTTGTCCGTTTCATCCCATATATATCCGTCGGGACGTATACGTCTGTATCGGCTTTGTATCTCTTCAATATTCTTTTCCCACACTTTATAAAGCACACTGTTTTCTCTTGCATCGATTTCAATGGTTTGAATATGCTTCTCAAAATTCAAGATACAACGTGATGCCATATTGTCATCACTGATAGTAATCTGCGAGATTGGTGCAGATGATTTGTTAAAGCAGTCAACTATGTTGCCATCATCACCACGATAGTATCTTGACACTATTGTTTCAATTACTATATGACCAAAACGCGCAGAAAACAAAATATAGTCATCTTTAGACTCTTTTGAAAATGCTCTGCCGTATGTTCCCAAATGAGGATTATTAAAGGCATTAACCATCCGAAAGAATGGTGTATAACGACGACCGATGTACATATCCTTGCCTGATTCGTCTTTGGCTTTGGTAGTATGAATGTCGGCAAGATTTATCTTTAAATTCTTTAAGTTATCAAGATATAAACGAAGCCCTTTTGTCAAAGTAGACTTACCAGAATTGTTCTTGCCTACAAGAATATTAATATTCTTCAGTTCAAAGGTCGTTTCGTCTTTAAACTGTCTGAAATTCTTAAATGTTATGCTATCCATATATCTACCCTACTTTAATTTGTTTAAGTCTATGTATTCCCAATTGTCATCCTTACTCTTTCTAACCTTCGTCGTAGGGTAAGGATAATCATAGAAATCGTACATTTCAATATACTTTGCAGGCAAAACTTCCTCTCCTTTTTCATTAATTATTCCCCACAAATTGTTTCTATGAATTCTTGCAAATCCATATCTAAAACCACAAACATAAGACAGTTCCTTCCCTCCTTTTACATATTGTAGTGATTTGGGATTATCAACATTTAATATAGCTTTGGAGTTAATTGTAATCATACGCGAGTCTTTACTTGGGACCATACTATACTTTGACCATTCAGACAACAATTCGTTGCCATCACTATCAATTACATTCCACAATTTGTCTTTGCAAACTGCAACAATACTATCCTTGCATGAGAACGTTCCTTTTATAACATCATAAGTTGGTTCTACTACAATATTACATTTTTGATCAACAAACCCAATTTTAGAGTCTGTATTAACAACCGGAATTAAAAATAATGATAGAATCCCATTACATGAAGCATAGAAGGATGGTGTTAACTTCTCGCTATACTCTGACTTTGTTGTAGAGGCCAATAACACAGCTGCATCCAGATAGAAACTGATGCCTCTATTTCTAAGCTTTTCAATATTAGCTTGAAGTTCTTGCATCAATAGCTTCACTTGGTAATAGTGCATCCCTGGTGAATATATTTTATTCTCTTCCATAAACATTGTTTTTATTTTGCAAAAGTACAAATATTTCACGAAACTTATGTTCGTAACTTAGAATATTCTTCCCTCATCTCGCAAACTCTCTTGTAAACGTCATCTTTAATACTTCCATCGGAATGTAGCACCAAAAGGTCTTTACCGAATGAGGTAAGTTCGCGGATGAGTTCCTTATTGGAAATGCAATCCAATGTGAAGAACATACCGCCTTGCAAATGAGGGTACTGTGAACGTAGTTGCTGTTCAGCTTCGCCCTTTATCTGCGTCTGGGTTGCATGGATAGGTTTGGTATCAACATACCCCTTTGACTCGTCGCTTACCCAACAGAGGATATGCTCTATAGGACGGTCTTTATACAAAGACACGCCTACAATGTCATCAAAATGCTCTGACAGATCCTCAGAACATTCGCGAAACTTCATCTCCGGCAAAGACCGTACTTTATCCAAACGGTCAATAGCAAAGTTCAAGATGATGTTTGGATTATCATCTGGTGAGCATAACAGATACCAACGATTGTTGTATTGCTTCAGTTGATAAGGATGAATGATGACGGAGCGTTGTTGCTCATCATTGAACTTATGGTAAATCAGTTCAACGACTTGCTTGTTAGCCGTAACATCAAACAGTTCAGCAAGCATACTGCTGTTCTTCAGAAACGGATTGTTGCTGAAGCAGATAACCTTCTGGGGCTCGTCCAGTCCAAGCCCTATTTTGAATTTTTCTAACCACTCGAAGTGGGCAAGGCCCTCGAACTGACCAAGGGTACCTAGCACCTCGCGAAGAAGACTACGCTCTTCACGACTCATTTCCTCCTTAAAAATAGAAAAAGAGTATTTGCCGTATGTAATACAATTCTTGCCATTCTTCTTAAATCGCTCAATAGGCGCAGAGAATGGTGCATACTCCAATGTATTCAGATCTTTCTCGATACAACGCTGAGTTACCTCTGGGAAACCATCATCGTAAAGCATGTCATTCACTTTCTCTGTCAAGTCGTGAATGTCATAATAATGATGATGGTCAGAGAGCAGTCTGTCCAAATACTTATATCTTATGAGTGCATTCTTGTTTGTAGGCATATATTTGATTTTTGCTGCAAAAGTACAACTTGCATACGAACTCATTGTTCGCTGATCTGCTTTTTCTTTCGTATCTCCATATTGCTTTTAGTTATTCTTGCCCAACATTGAGCGTTCTGTGCGCAAATATAATTAAAAATATCGAGGATGTGATAATTCGTGAACACAAATTAAGAAAAAAATGTAGCAGTTTGTGGGCTCACAGCTTGTTCCTATGTGAGCTCCAAAATTTCTATGCTTACAGGATTTTGACAACCTTTGCCATCAAGATGGCGAAGTTCTTTGACCTAAAGGTGCAAAGTGCTAAAGAAATCCTCCGTCTCGGCAAAAAAAGAAACAAGTTTCTTTGTTTTGCTCTCGACTTTTCGTAACTTTGCGACAAATTAGCATAACGAAGATGGTTAAGACGCTGTTACGGCAAATCAAAACATATCGTACGGCATCGCTGCTGACGCCTGTATTTACGGCATTGGAGGTTGTGATGGACGTGCTGATACCATACGTGACGGCCTCGCTCATAGACCGTGGAATCAATGCCGGGGACATCGGCGAGGTGTACTATTACGGGGCATTGATGATAGGCATGGCTTTCCTTAGTTTGGGTTTCGGCATTCTGGCGGGACAATGTTCGGCATACGCCTCGACGGGCTTTGCTGCCAATCTGCGCTCAGCCATGTACCGCAACATCCAGACATTTGCCTTCAGCGACATTGACAGGTATTCCACATCGGGGTTAGTGACGCGCATGACGACAGATGTCAATGCCTTGCAGAATGCCTACCAGCAGATACTGCGCATCACAGTGCGTGCCCCGTTTCGCCTGTTGCTCAGCATCGTGATGTGTCTGGTGATCGATACGCGTCTGTCTGTGATTTTCATTGTGGCACTGGTCATCCTGAGTTTCTCGCTCTACCATATTATCTCGCGAGTGGCACGCTTGTTTCAACAGGTTTTTGTAAAATACGATGACTTGAACCAGCGCGTGCAGGAGAACGTTGCTGCCATCCGTGTGGTGAAGGCGTTCGTACGTGAGGACTATGAGAACAAAAAGTTTGCCAGTGCTGCAGAAGGCCTGTATAAGTTGTATGTCAAGGCCGAGGGGCTGATGGCCATGAATCACCCCGTGATGAATATGGTGGTGTATGGCTGCATCATAGCCCTGTCGTGGTTGGGCGCCCATTACATTGTGGAGGGTACGCTGACCACTGGTGAGCTGACATCGTTGTTTACCTATGTCATGTCCATCCTTATGTCGCTGATGATGCTGTCAATGATTTTCGTCATGCTGACGCAGAGTGCTGCTTCGGCCAAGCGTGTGGCTGAGGTCATCGAAGAGCAGGCCGACATCGTGAATCCTGAGCATCCTATCATGGCACTGCAGGACGGCAGTATCGAGTTTCGCGGCGTAAGGTTTGACTACCAGGCCCCCGCTGCTGCCACAGAGGATACTTCCATGCCTCATGTATCCAAGAAGTCAGCCCTCTATGATATCAGCTTCAGCATCCGCAGCGGTGAGACTATCGGCGTTATTGGTGGAACAGGTTCGGGAAAGTCTACGTTAGTGAGTCTTATCAGCCGGTTGTACGACCCCTCGAAAGGCGAGGTGCTGGTGGGAGGGCATCGTGTACAGGACTACGACCTTGCCAGCCTGCGCTCCAGTGTCGCTGTGGTATTGCAGCAGAATATCCTGTTTAGTGGGAGCATTCTGGACAATCTGCGCTGGGGCAAGCCTGATGCCACGCTGGAAGAATGCCGTAAAGCCTGTCAGCTGGCCTGTGCCGATGAGTTTATCGAACAGATGCCAGATGGTTATGACACCCATATAGAGCAGGGCGGTACGAATGTCAGCGGTGGTCAGCGGCAGCGTCTGTGTATCGCCCGTGCCCTGCTGAAACGTCCTCAGATTCTGGTGCTTGACGATGCCACGTCGGCTTGCGACACCGCCACAGATGCAAAGATTCGTGAAGCCCTGCATACGCAACTGCCGAAGATGACGAAGCTCATCATTGCCCAGCGCATTCTCAGCATCCGTGACTGTGACCGCATTCTGGTCATGGACAATGGCGTCGTGACAGGTTTCGACACCCACGAACAGCTTCTGAGAACGAATCCGCTCTATCAGGAAATCAACGCCATACAGAGCGAGGACGTGGGTGATTTTGACGTGGTGATGAAGAAAGGAGGTGACGCATGAGACAGCCACAGTTCGGACCACAACGTGAAAGGGTTCATGCCGGTCCCGTGCGTGCCAGCCGTGAGCAGCGCGACATACTGCTACGCATGACAGCCTTTGTGTGGCAACACTACAAATGGACCATGGTCGTTGTGCTGGCTTGCATCGTGGTGGCCAGCATCACGTCGTTGGTGTCGTCACTGTTTACCCGCACCCTGATAGACGACTACATCGTGCCGCTTACACAGGTGACTAATCCCGAATATGCCTCGCTGGCACAGACGCTCTTCAAACTTGGTCTGGTCCTCTTCTTCGGCACTGTATGCTCGTACGCCTATAACCGCCTGATGATTACCATCTCGCAGGGTACCATGCTACGTCTGCGTAAGCGTGTTTTTGAACGTATGGAGAAGTTGCCGTTGAGCTATTTTGACCAGCGCTCGCACGGTGACATCATGTCGGTATATACCAATGACGTGGACTCGCTCCGGCAGATGATTTCCACGGCACTTGCACAGGTTTTCTCCTCTCTGATAACTATTGTGGCCACCTTTACGTCGATGGTCGTGCTCAGCATTCCGCTGACGCTCGTCTCCGTGCTGATGGCCGCAGTCATGATGCTGACCACGGCTCAGCTGGGTAAACGCAGTCGTCGGATGTTCTCTGCCCAGCAGAAGAGCCTGGCCAGCATCAATGGTTTCATTGAAGAGATGATGACGGGACAGAAGGTTGTCAAGGTGTTCTGCCATGAGCAGCAGGCCATCAGGGATTTCGAGGCCATTAACGAAGAACTGCGCACGGCAGCTTGCAACGCCAATAAGATTGCCAATATCGTCATGCCTGTCAACGGTAACTTGGGTAATTTGGGCTATGTGTTGCTGGCTGTTGTCGGAGCTTCATTAGCCCTCAACGATATTTCATTTTTCAACATTCAGCTTTCAATTTCCTTAGGTACCATTGTGGCTTTCCTACAGTTGAACAAGAGCTTTACGCAGCCCATCACGCAAGTGTCGCAGCAGATTAACAGTGTGCTGAATGCCTCAGTGGGTGCCGAGCGCGTCTTTGCCTTGATGGATGCAGAGCCAGAGGTGGACGAGGGGAAG
>JAEEGI010028033.1_pt1 | contig 10739 bp, 9 predicted proteins | sample 8958751 | NCBI WGS metagenome assembly JAEEGI01 (sample SAMN16246545, study PRJNA631951) | gut metagenome | biome: gut microbiome; feature: rumen; material: KS-attached | host: Bos | place: Iran: Karaj | collected 2018-10 | reverse complement strand
GAGCGTCTGAAGGGAAATTACGAAAGATCCATCGAACTGGAAGAACAGTGCTGCCGGCAAAATATCGAAAGTTTCGGTCACGAAACGGTCGCATTTGGCAATTACTATCTCGGCATGGGCCTTTGTTACAGCGGGCTGAAAGATTACGCAAAAGCGGACGAATATATGCAGAAAGCCCTGGAGATCTGCATGAAGCATTACGGCGCTGCGAATCTGCAGACGATGGATTGCAGAGAATCGATCGCAGACAGCCTTCTTGCCCGAGGGGACCGCGAAGGCGCCGCCGCGGAACTGAACGCGATGCTGATGGATCTGGACAAGTACTTTGGTGAGAAGAATCCGCTGACGGTCAGGATCCGGGAAAAGGCGGAAAGCCTCGCATAAGTCCTGTCAGATGACCGGATGTGAAACGAAAGAGAGTTCATGAAATGGAACACATGATCTTTATATCCTATTCGAGCAAAGACGAACCTTTGGCGCAGTTGATCTGCCACCGGCTGAAAGAAGCCGGCTTCCGCAGCTGGTTTGCGCCGAAGGATATCCTGCATGCGGATTGGGCAGGGGAGATCATCGACGGTCTGCGCCGCTCAAACGTGTGCGTTGTCATCGCGGGCGAGAATTCGTTCGCTTCGGGGGAAGTGCTCAAGGAAGTCGTTGCGGCGACGGATTGCTGCGAATACATCATTCCCTTTAAGGTGGACAGCGCCGAGCTTCCATATAAGTTCCAGTATCATCTGGGACCCTGCCACTGGCTGGACGCCTCTTCGCCGCCCATCGAGAACCGGATCGAGGAACTCATTCAAAGGCTCAAACATCTGTCCGAGGAAGACGCGGTCTACCGGAATGCGCGCAGACTGAAGCTGACAGACCACATGGTCTGGCCCCGGCCGAACTTTCTGGGCCGGGACGCGGAACTGGAGGAGATCGCCCAGCGGCTGCCCCAAGAAGGCACGCTGTTTCTGCGCGGCATGGGCGGCATCGGCAAATCCGAGATCGCGAAATCCTATGCTGCAAAGTATCATGACCGCTATGACAGCGTCGTTTTCCTGGGATACGAGGGAAGCATTTTCGACCTGGTCAGCGGCGACGGCATACGGATCGAGAACCTGCCGCCGCGGGACCTGAACAGCGAGACGGAGGAACAGTTCTTCGACCGCAAGATGGAGGCGCTCCGCAGGATCGTTTCAGAACGGACGCTGCTCATCCTGGATAATTATGACGTGGACGGCGATCCGCATTTTGCGGATCTGGCCAACACAGAGGCACATCTGCTGGTGACGACCCGCAACGAACACGAAGACTATCCGGTGATGAACGTCGGCCCCATCGCGGATTTCGATACCGTGCGGTCCCTGTTCGTCTCCTCCTGGGGAAAGACGCCCAAGCCGGAAGATCTGCCGGTCATCGACGGGATGATCCGCCTGGTGGGCTGCCATACGTATGCGGTCGAACTCATCGCCAGGCAGATGAAAGCCAGCCACCGCACCCCCGCGCAGATGAGCGGACTGCTGCAGACCGGAGGACTGCAGACGAATCTGAAGGAAAAAGTCAAGCGGGAAGGCAGCGAGGTCCAGGGCTCGGCTTACGAATACATTTCCCGGCTGTTCGCGTTTTCCGGCCTTTCGGAGGAGAGCGGACAGATTCTGCGCTGGATGGCCATGGTGCCGTACACCGGCATCGACGCCGGGTTGTTCTGCGATATCTGCCAACTGGATTCTTTCGATGCGATCAACGATCTGGTTGCGCATAGCTGGCTGCAGTTGGATGAGGATACGGACGTCCTGAGCATGCACCCGGTGATCGCGGACGTTGTGCGAGAGCAGCTGCACCCCTGCGTGGAGAACGGAAAGACCTACATCGCCGGCCTGTGGCGGGAAGTCGGAAGTCTGTGGTTCAATAATCTGGAAGAAAGGGTAAGGCTTTGGCCGCTCTACGCAAAGATCATCCGCGACTATTACGACCCAATCCCGGAACTCTGGACGGAATTCAGCTACCTGGAGAACAACGCCTGGATCTGCGCCAGATACGCGCTTTCCATCGAATTGGGTCACCGTTTCCTGGAATATACCAAAGAAAACTTCCCGCAGGATTACGCGAAGATCGGCATCGCGGCGAATTATCTCGGCGGCTGCTATCACAACAGCGGAGACGATATCCACGCTGAGCCGTATTATGAAGAGGGACTGGAAAACCAGAAACGCGCGATCCGTGAAGACAGCGAACCTGCCCAGTGGGACCAGCTTGCCAACGCGTATCAGAAGGTTGGGCGCTGCGCGTATCTGGCGGGAGACTTCGAGAAAGCGAAAAACTGCTTCGAAGAGTCCATTCGGATCGGCAGCGAAAAGTTTGGAAAGAAAGGGTATTTCTGCAACGCTTTCCTGGAGATGGGCTGCATGTATCTGAAGATGGAGGATTACGAAAACGCTCTGAAATATCTGGAAGAGAGCCAGAGGCTCTACGTCGCGAAATCCGGTCCGGACAATCCCAACAGCGCTGCTGCTCTGATGAACATCGGCAAGTGCTGGATGCGTCTGGGCGATTATACCGGCGCAAAGCATGCGCTGGATGAATCCCTGCGGCTCAATATCCGCTTCAACGGTAATCAGAGCCGCCAGACGTTCTGGTCCAAAGAGGCTTTGGGCGATCTGGCGCTGCTGGAAGGAAAGCCGGACGAGGCCAGGCGCATCTACGAGGAAATAGAAGTGGAAATGGAGCAGTGTTTCGGAGAACAGAACCCGGATCTGCTGGCGCTTCGGGAGAAGCTCAAGAATATAGGGATCGCATAAACATATGGCAAGAAAAGAACTCCGGACGGCCTGTCCGGAGTTCTTTTGATGGATATTTCAGGATACTAATCGAGATTCACGTCGATGGCGAACAGGCCGCCGGCGCCGCCGGAGTACAGGTACAGGATGTTGTCATCCGGTCCGAACTTGCCTTCTCTGGCCATCTTGATCAGGCCGCCGAACGCCTTGCCGGTGTAGACCGGGTCGAGGAACAGGCCTTCGTTCTCCGCCATCATGCGGATGGCCGCGTTGCCTTCAGGAGAGGCGATCGCGTAGCCTTCGCCGCAGACGTCTACGAGGTGGACGTCGTCCACGGTCGGTACGAAATCCAGCTCCAGCAGTTCCGCCAGGCCTTTCATGATGTTCGTGGTGATCTCTTCGAACGGGTCGGTATCGACCATCATGCCGATGACCTTCGTGTCGGGCATGAACAGTTTCGCGCCCATCGCGACGCCCGCGTGGGTGCCGCCGCTGCCTTCCGCGCAGCAGATGTAGTCGAATTTAATATCGGTCTGTTCGGAGATCTCCTTGACGCAGTTCACGTAGCCCAGCGCGCCCAGCGCATTGGAACCGCCGGTCGGGATCTTGTAGTAGACCTTGCCGCTCTCCTGGCCGACTCTGTCCATTTCTCTGTAGACGTCGGCAGAATCGCTGGTATCCAGGAAACGTACGTCCGTGTTCATCAGGTATTCGAGCAGGATGTTGCCCTTGCGGTCGGTGACGCCGCGCTTCTTGAGGATGAGGATCGGGGTCAGCCCCAGCTTCTTGCAGCAGGCTGCCGTCAGCATGGCGTGGTTCGACTGCGCGCCGCCGGTCGTGAATACGATCTCGGCGCCCTTGTTCTTCGCGTCCGCCAGCAGGAATTCCAGCTTTCTGACTTTATTGCCGCCCAGGCCGATACCGGTCATGTCGTCGCGCTTGATGTAGACGTTCGTGCCCAGGATACGGCTGATGTTCTCCAGCTTCTGGATCGGGGTCGGCAGGACTGCCAGGGGGATGCGGGGGAAATCTTCGAGTCTCTTCATAAGGACGCTCCTTTCTTTGCGTAGAACGGGCGAAGGATGCCCGGGTTCCTCTCGATATAATCATAACACAGGTTGCGCCGGAAGTTGAAGCATAATAAAATTGATTCTGAGAACAAGCCCCGGGATCACACAGGATACTGCGTGGGCGACCCTGAGAGGAGGCATGCAGGTGGCAGAATTATTCAGACCGGAAGATCTTCAGCAGGCGTTATCCCTGCTGGCGGAATACCGGGAAAAAGCAGCCGTCGTGAACGGCGGCAGCGACATCGTCGAAGACATCAGTAAGGGAAAGATCAAACCGGACGCGATCGTTTCGATCGGCGGTATCCGCGAATTGGGCGGCATCCGCGAAGACGGTGGGATGCTTCGCATCGGCGGGACGGTCACGTATCGGCAGATGCTGGCATCGGACGCCTGTCAGCGTTTTCGCGGCCTGATCCGGGCGGTATCCCAGGTAGGGAGCCCTGCGATCCGCATCGTCGGAACGCCGGCCGGAAATCTGGGCACCGCGGCGCCGGCGGCGGACTGCGCGACCATGCTGCTGGCTCTGGACGCGCAGGTCGTACTGCAGTGCGGGGAAGGGCAGCGGACGGTTCCCCTCACAGACTTTTATTACGGCCGGGGAAAGACGCAGCGCAGGCCGGACGAACTGATCGTTTCCATCGACGTGCCCTCTCTCGCGCCCGGCGAAGGGACAGGGTATTACCGCGTGGCGCGGCGCAAAGCCCAGGATATCGGCAAGATCCTTGCCGGATGCCGGCTGACGCTGGAAAACGGCGCGGTCCGCGAAGCGAAGATCTCCCTCGGCGCGCTCAACGCCTGCATCGTTAGGGCGCGCAGCCTGGAAGAGGCGGTCATCGGTAAGACTGCAGCCGAAGCTTTGGGCTATCTGAAGCGCACGTTCCCCGAAGAGGCGGGGCTGAGAGAATCCTATTTCAGGGAATACAAAGAACAGGTGACGTCTTCCGCCGTGGCGAGAGCTTTCGCCTTGGCGTTGGAAGACGCTGCGGAAAGGAGCGGGCTATGGCAATAGTATCGTTTATCCTCAACGGGAAGCCCGTCAGCTGCGACGTACCGGCGGAAGAGACGCTGGTGGACACCATACGCCGCCGGTTCAAGCTCACCGGAACGAAAAAAGGCTGCGGCACCGGAGACTGCGGCGCCTGTACCGTTCTTCTGGACGGCGACGCCGTGCGGTCCTGCACGCTGCTCACCGGCATGGTGCACGGCAGGTCCGTGACCACCATCGAAGGCGTCGGCACCATGGATCGGCTCCACCCCGTGCAGCAGGCTTTTGTGGACGTCAACGCCATCCAGTGCGGCTACTGCATTCCCGGCATGGTCCTGACGGCCATTGCGCTCCTGAACCGGAATCCGGATCCGGACGAAGCGGAGATCCGCGAAGCGATCTCCGGCAACCTGTGCCGCTGCACCGGGTACCAGAAGATCGTCGAAGCGATCTCTCTGGCGGCAAAACGCATGCGGGAAGCAGGAGAGGAGGCTGCGCGATGAAGGAAAAGTACATCGGACAGAGAGTCACACGGCCCGACGCGCTGGCGAAGGTCACCGGACAGGCACAGTTCGCAGCGGATATTGCCGTTCACAGAGACGACCTGCTCCACGCAAAAGCGCTATACCCGCCTTATGGACACGCCAGGATCCTCTCCATCGATACGTCCGAAGCGGAGCATATGCCCGGCGTAGTCTGCGTCATGACCGCAAAAGATCTTCCTGCGGGCTGTACGAACAGGTACGGCGCAGATGAGCCGGACAAACCCATCTTTGCGGAAAACAAGATCGTATATGAAGGGGACGCCGTGGCAGCCGTGGCGGCGGAAACTTTGGCGCAGGCGGAAGCGGCGATCGCAAAGATCCGCGTGACGTACGAACCGCTGCCCGCCTACGAGGACCCCTGCGCGCTGCGGGAGATCTATCCTTCCCCCATCCACGAAAATCATCCCATCTCGGGTCAGAGCCCCATTTCGCTGTCGGCTACCGTGCGGAACGGCGATCCCGCGCCCGCCTTTGAACGCGCGGATGTTGTGCTGGATCACTGGTATCAGACCCCCATGGTGGACCACGCCTACATCGAACCGGACGTGTGCATCGTGGAGCCGGATCCGGTACAGGGCGGCTTCACCATCTGGAGTCCCCAGCACGCGGTGCAGAACGCCAAGCAGGACATGGCGAAACTCTTCGGCCTGCCTCAGAGCAAAGTCCGGGTCATCGGTACGTTGGCAGGAGGCGGTTTCGGCGGAAAGGAAGACTCCACCTATGACGTTTCCACCGTAGCTGCGGCGCTGGCGATGAAGACCGGAAAGCCAGTCAGTTTCGAGTTTACCAGGGACGAGGTCTTCCGGAACACCGGCAAGCGCCACGCCGAGCAGATCCACCACAGACTGGCGGCGGACAAGGAGGGCAACATCCTTGCGATCGACGTGGACGCGGTCATCGACAAAGGCGCCTACCGCTCCGTCGATATCCTGCCTTACCGGGGCAGCTATTATGCCGGCGGACCCTATAAGATCCCCGTGTCCCATGCGAAAGCGGAATCCGTGTTTACGAACCATCCTTACGGCTGCGCCTTCCGCGGACTTGGCGTCCCTCAGGCGACTTTCGCCATGGAAGGGCAGATGGACTACCTGGCGGCTGCGCTGGGCATGGACCCGCTGCAGCTGCGGCTGAAGAATATCGCTCGGGCGGGCGACCGGCTCCACATGGGCCAGGTGATGCTGGAAGAGCGGGGCCTTGGCCTGGAAGAATGCCTGTTGAAAGCTGCGGATGCCATAGGCTGGAAGGACAGAGCGAAGACCGGCTATTACGATAACCGGGGGAACATCAAGCGGGGCAAGGGCATCGCCTGCTTCCTGTACGGCATCGGTACCGGGGCTTCTCCCGACGGGGCGCACTGCCTGGTGCAGGCGCAGCGGGACGGATCCTTCAACGTGCAGGTCTCCCAGAGCGAACTGGGTCAGGGGCTTCTCGCAGCCATGTCGCAGATCGCGGCGGATGCTTTGGGCGTCACGCTGGATAAGATACAGGTGGACTATGCTGACACTGCCGCGTCTCTGCTCGCGGGTCCCACCACGTCTTCCCGGTCTACCATGTACGTGGGCAACGCGCTGCTGAGCGCCTGTAAGATCCTGACGGACCGTTTCCTGGGTTACGCGGAAGGCGTCATGCGCGTCGGAAAGTCCAATCTGGCGATCGAGGACAATATGGTGATGGTCAAGGGAAAACCCGAGACGGCCGTGCCGCTCGCAGAGATCGTCGAAGGCGCTTATACCGCCCAGATCCCCCTGGCAGCTATCGGCAGCTGGTACCCGCCCAGAGTTTTCTTCAACGAGGATATGACCAACGATCAGATGCACACGTACACCTTCGGCGCCTGCGCCGTGGAGATCGCGGTGGATACAGAGACTGGCATCATCGACGTGGAACGCTGCCTGCTGGCGGCGGACGTGGGAAAGGCGATCAACCCGGATACCGTGGAGGGACAGATGCAGGGCGGCCTCACCCAGGGCATCGGCTGGTCGGTCATGGAAGAGATCTTCATGGAAAACGGCCGGATGAAGAATCATTCTTACCATGATTACCTCATCCCCACCGCCATGGACGTTCCGGATCTGGAGACCATTATCGTGGAACACCCCTCCGATCTGGGGCCCTGCGGCGCAAAGGGCATCGGCGAACCGCCTCTCGTGGCGACCGCGCCCGCGATCCGCAGCGCATTTTGGGACGCTACGGGCGTATTTGTGGACGAGATCCCGCTGACCCCGGTGAGGGTGATGGAGGCGTTAAAACGGAAGGACGGCAGGGAATGATCCCCGTAGTCGTTCTGGCCGGCGGCGCTGCCAGGCGCTTCGGCAGCAACAAGCTGCTGGCAGAGCTGAACGGACTGCCGCTCGTGATGCATACGCCGCTGCGCCTGCAGAAGGCGGGCGGATTCGACGTGACCGTCGTGACCTGTCATGAAGAGGTGAAACAGCTGTGCGAAGAGGCCGGGCTGACCTGCCTCTTCAGCACGCTCTGTAAAGAGGGCCTGTCGGGTTCCGTGCGGGCTGCGGCGGAACACCTGATAGAACGCGGAGTCCCGGCGGCTGTGTTCTGCGGCGGAGATCAGCCGTTTCTGACGGCGGAGGCGCTGCGGAATTTTTACGAAGCCTGGCAGTCGTCCGGAAATGGTCTGGGGACATGCTGCGCGGACGGACAGGTGACGAATCCCGTCATCTTCTCTTCGCTGTATTTTGAAACATTAACAGAATTAACAGGGAATACCGGCGGGCGGGCTGTTCTCCGCGCCAACAAAGCGGACTGCTTTTTCTATGAATTGGCGGATCCGCACGAGATTATGGATATCGATCTGCCGCAGCAGCTGGAAGATGCAAGGAAAGGAGCGAAAAGACGATGATGATCTGTCTGACAGGAGCAGGAGGAAAGACAGCCCTGCTGTACGCGCTGGCGGAAAAAGCCGCCGCAGAAGGAAAGAACGTGATCGTCTCGACGACCACGCATATCCTGCAGCCGGAGGATCACTATGCCTGCGGTCTGCAGGAAGTACGCAGTCTGTGGCGCAGCGGCAGCTACGCTGTCGTCGGCACACCCTGTGAAGAGGGGAAACTGAAGATGCTGCCCGGTGCGGAACTCGATTTCTGGGATAAGGAAGCAGACCTGCTTCTGCTGGAAGCGGACGGTGCGAAAGGGTACCCGGTCAAGGTTCCCGCGGCGCACGAACCGGTCATTCCCGCGCAGTGCGCCATGGTGATCGGCGTGATGGGCATGGACGCCCTGGGCAAGCCTTTGAAGGACGCCTGTTTCCGCCTGGAAGAGGCGATGGCGCTGCTGAACTGTACGGATGACCACGTCGTAACGAAGGACGATCTCGTACATATCGCCCTCTCGCCGGAAGGCCTGGCAAAGGGGTCGCAGGGGAGAGAATACTGCATCGTCCTGAATAAATGCGATCTGAACATGGCCGCTGCGGAGGAGATGAGAACGGCGATCGCCGCGCAATCCTCCGTCCAGGTGACCCTGACGAGCTGGGGCAAGCCGGTTTCCGGAGAAAACAATGGAAGCGTCCTCTAAACTGATTATAGTCCGCGGCGCAGGCGATCTGGCCAGCGGGACGATCCACGCGCTCGTCCGGGCGGGCCGTCCCGTGATTGCTCTGGAGACGGAGATGCCCACATCGATCCGCAGGGAAGTCTGTTTTTCGGAGGCTGTCTACGAAGGAGAAAAGACCGTGGAAGGCGTCAAAGCCCTGTTCGCGCAGAATGTTTCGCAGGCTCTGGCAATCGCAGAAACAGGCTGTGCAGCGGTTCTCGTCGACCCGGACTGCCGCATCCTGGAGAGCGTCCGGCCTGCGGTCCTGATCGACGCAACGATAGCAAAGCGCAATCTCGGTACCTGTAGGGATATGGCGCCTCTCACCATCGCGCTGGGTCCGGGGTTTACGGCAGGCATCGATGCGGATTACGTCGTGGAGACCATGCGAGGTCCGTCTCTGGGCAGGATCATAACGGAGGGAACCGCTTTGCTCGATACAGGCGTTCCCGGCATGGTGGGCGGATATGCCGCAGAGCGTGTGATCCATGCGCCGGAGAGCGGCGTCCTGCAAGCGCGGCATGCCATCGGCGATTCCGTACAGGTAGGGGAAACGATCGCGCAGATCGAGGCGGGACAAAGAACCGTCCCCGTTTCAGCGAGTCTGCCCGGCGTCCTGCGCGGTCTGATCCGGGACGGTTTCCCGGTGGAAAAGGGGTTGAAGATCGCGGATATCGATCCCAGGCCGGACAGCTATCCTCTGTGCTTTCAGATCTCAGACAAAGCGAAAAGAATCGCGCAAAGCGTTCTGCAGATAATAAGCAATAAATAGGACAATCACAAGGACAAACACAGGGGGACAGATCCCCCTGTGTTCCTTTTTACTGCCAGGTCGAAACACAGTTCCAGAAGAGCGGCCAGATCCTTCATGAAAGAAGCGCTATTCTCCTGCAACGAGTGCTATGTAGACATTTGCGGTGCGTTCAACACCCTCATCATCGAAATCATATAATGATGTGTGGTTTGAAGGATGGTCGTAGCCAAAACTACAGTAAAAAAAGCATCCGGGCACGGTCTTCAGGAAGTGCCCTACATCTTCGCTGCCCCTGCGCGGTACGGGTACCTCATAAAACGGATAGCCGCAGGCAGCGACCGCTTTCTTGACCTTTTCTGTGCAGGCATCGTCGTTATAGACCATCGGGAATTCGTCTTGATATGTAAAAGCAACTTGCAGACCATCTGCTTCAGCCAGTTCCATCGCCTTCGCTTCCAGCATGGCTTGCAGTTCTTCCAGTTCTGCTTCGTCTTCGGCGCGAATCGTCATCTGCAGTTTGCCGGTGTCTGCACTGACTCCAAAGGCATTCTCATTGCCTACCCCCAGATGGATGATGGTTGCGAGGACAAGGCTTTTGAATTTTGGATCTTGTGGTATGGAGTGGCTGTATCCCACCAGGTCACAGAGTGCCTTCGACGGGTTTTTGCCATCTTCCGGACTTCCTGCATGGGCGGGAATGCCGGTCATTGTAACGGTCATGCCCTTGCTTGCGCACTGCAGCGTGCCTTTCCTTGTAGCGATCGAGAATGGATAACTCTTTCCGCGTCCATGCACCGAGAAGATCTGCTGTATATGATTGTCTGTGATGAAATCCAGACAGGATCTTGCGCCAGTTCCGTTCTCCTCAGCTGGTTGAAAGAGGAAAAACACGTTGCGGTCAGCGCCATAGCGGTCAACGGAAAGGATAAGTCCCACCAGGGCTGCGGTGTGCCCGTCATGACCGCAGGTGTGGCCTTTCCCTGGAATCCGGGAACGCCAGGGCTGCTCGATCAGATCCTGCATCGGAAGCGCGTCACAATCACCTCGAAAGGCCATGTTCGGTTTCTTTGG
>JAEEGI010028027.1_pt1 | contig 10740 bp, 10 predicted proteins | sample 8958751 | NCBI WGS metagenome assembly JAEEGI01 (sample SAMN16246545, study PRJNA631951) | gut metagenome | biome: gut microbiome; feature: rumen; material: KS-attached | host: Bos | place: Iran: Karaj | collected 2018-10 | reverse complement strand
CTCCGTTCCGACGGAGCCGGAGGACGAAATATCCCCCAGTCACCCTCGCGCTGCTCGGGCGACAGCCCCCTTTAGGCAAGGGGGCCAAAGGCGGGCGACCAAAGGTCGCCCATACGGGGGATGGGGATTGCCGCGGGAAACCCCTTCCGTCAGCGGTACGAGCGCCGGCGACACCTCCCCTTTCAGGGGAGGCGAGGCGCATTGGTTTGCAATGACAGGGGGTCGGGGGACGGCTGAGCGTCGAGGGCGCCGCCCCCTACGGAGGGACGTGCGTCTGCACCGTAGGGCCGAGCATTGCTCAGCCGTTTGTCGGACATGGGCGCAGCTTGGCGGGAGGGGCAAGCCCCTCCCCTACGGGGTTGAGGGAACGGCGGGCTGTCGAGGGCGCCAGCCCCTACGGGAGCGGGGGAGAACCCCTCCGTCACCGGCGCAAGCGCCGGCGACACCTCCCCTTGCAGGGGAGGCAAGCCCCTCCCCTACGGGGGACGAGGGATGCGCTGTAGGGGACGGCGTCCAGCTCATGGCCGGTCCCGTTTTGTCGGACATAGGTGCAGCTTGGCGGGCGACCGCAAGGGTCGCCCCTACGGAGGACGGGGAGACCCCTCCGTCACCGGCGCAAGCGCCGGCGACACCTCCCCTTGCAGGGGAGGCAAGGCGCACTGGTTCGCGATGACAAGCGAGGGGACGGGAGCACCCCGCGCAGAGTTGGACACGGGTCTGTGACGGATGTGACGGATGTGACGGATCCTGGAGACAGCCCCCCTCAGGGGGAAAATCCGTCACATCCGTCACATCCGTCACATTTCCTCGATCCAGCATGTCACCTTTCCTCGATCCAGCATGTTCCTCTTGCGTCCGGGGCGGGGGAGGGTGTACAATACGGGCATGGAAAACAAGACGACACAAAAACGCGGCCTCGCCGCCATCTGGAAGCTCTGCCCCGTGCGGCATGTGCTGATCCTGCTGAACGCCCTGATCATCGGCCTGCACCTGGCCACCCGGGGTAACCATGCCCTGAACCGCGCCCTGTCGGAGCGCTTTGTGCGGCCGGTGCACCGCCTGCTCAGCCGGGTGACCAATGTGCTGCCCTTCTCCTTGGCGGAGCTGATCTATGCCGCGGCGATCCTCGGAGGACTGGTTTACATCATCATCTCCCTCGTCCGGATGTTCCGCCGGCGGGAGTGGGGGAAGCGGCTCTATCTCATCTTCACCGCCCTGCTCACCGCGGGGGCGGTGTTCTACGGCGGCTTCTGCCTGCTCTGGGGCGTCTTTTACTACGGGGACGACTTCATGACCCGCAGCGGCCTGCCCCATGAGAAGATCAGCGTGGAGCAACTCCAGCGCGTCACCGCCTACTTTGCGGACCTGGCCAACGAGTATTCCGACCGGGTGCCCCGGGACGAAAACGGCGTCTGCGACCTGGATCGCGCCGCGGTGCTGCAGAAGTCCCCGGAGGTCTACCGGGGGCTGGAGCGGCAGTACCCCTGCCTGGAGGGGCCGGAGGTGCGCGCCAAGGGCGTGTTCTTCTCCCGGATCATGAGCTACATCGACTTCACCGGCTTCTTCTTCCCCCTCACCGCCGAGGCAAACGTGAACACCGACTGCCCCAGCTGCATGTTCCCGGCCACCGTGGCCCACGAACTGGCCCATCAGCGGGGCGTGGCCAAGGAGCAGGAGGCCAACTTCGTGGCGGTGCTGGCCTGCCTGGACTACGGGGAGCCGGAGTATGTCTACGCCGCGGCGCTGCTGGCCTACACCCATCTGGGCAACGCCCTCCACGACGCGGACTACGCCGCCTGGCAGGAGATCTACGGCGGCCTCAACGAGAACGTCCGGCGGGACTATGCCGCGAACCGCGCCTACTGGCAGCAATTTGAGACCCCGGCGCGGCAGGTGTCCAACACGGTGTACGAGGGCTTTTTGCAGAGCTATGACCAGGATCTGGGGCTCAAGAGCTACGGCGCCTGCGTGGATCTGCTGGTGAACTATTACGACGATGCGGCCCGGCCCTGAGGGGCTGGGAAAAAAGACAGAGGCGGATCTGTGCATGATGCAGATCCGCCTCAATGTGTAGACAAAGCCCAAAAGTATGTCATTGCGAGCCAGTGCGCACACTGGCGTGGCAATCCGTTCTTCTTCAAAAAAGTTGTATTTTCAAGGCTTTTAGGATACGGATCGCCACACCGCTTTTTGCCTTCGGCAAAAATGCAGACATCGGTCACTGGTTCGCGATGACAGAATACCCACTTTGCCTATAGCATGAGGCGGATCTGCGTTGATCCGCCTCTGTTTCGTTTTAATCTCTTTCTCAGTAAGTCGCCAGGGCCAGGAAGCCCAGCGGCATTTCCGGCGTCGGCATCACGGTGATGCGCAGCTTGGCGTCGGCGGCCTTGTACTTCCAGTAGGGGGACTGCTCCAGGAGATCCAGGGTGACGTACACGTCATAGCTCCCGTCGCTGTTCAGATACACGGCGTCCACGCTGAGCTTCTGCACCTCGTTCATGCGGGTGTTGACCCAGGCGCGATCCATGGCCGCCAGATCCATCCGCTCCCGCAGCTCGCAGTCCTGCGCCACATACTGGGACAGGTCGGGGTAGTGCCGGTCGTACCACTGGGTGCCGAAGTAGCCGTAATAGGCGGTGCAGAACACCCAGGAGAAGGTGTACAGGCGCTCCAGCGTCTCCTCGTCCGTGATCTCCGCCTCGTATTCCCGCACTTCGCCCAGGGCGTTCTCGGGGATCACGATGGAATCCGGCGTGCCTGCAGGCTTCACATAGCCCTCCGGCAGCGGCGCCACCAGCCAGGCGTTGGGCAGGACGCGGGTGCCGCCCGCCTGGTTGGAGGAGCGGTTCACGGCCTCGCCGTAGAGCAGCATGCAGGTGGAGTTGCCGCCGTCCATGTTGGAGGCGTTGACGCAGCCGAACTTGTCCGCCATGATGTCGATGCAGTCGCCATAGGTCAGACCGATGCTGTAGGCCTGCCGCCCGTCGATGGCGACCAGGACGATGGCCCCGTCCTCCCGCTGGCCCACCAGCGTTCTGGCGCCGATGCCGGTGTCCAGAGCCTCCGGGTCGGCCTTCACGCCGTTTTGCACCAGATAGGGGCCGAAGCTGACCCCGTCGCGGATCCCAAGGGCCTCACAGTCCTCCACGGTGTAGTAGCCGCACCACAGATGGCCGCTGCCGTCCAGCCCGGCCACCGGGCCGAATTCCTCGCCCTCAAAATTGACGCCCCGGCTGTAGGTGATGCCCTGGGGCGGCCAGCCGTCTCCGCCGCCGTCCTTGTCCTTGAAGCCGCCGGCGTTGATGCCCGCGATGGCGCCGTACTGCTCCGCCAGCACGTCCAGGGTGAGCCCTGTGCCGGACTTGATAGGCTCCGGCACGGCCGTGCCCACAAAGACCTGGGCGGGGTCGAGAACGATCAGGGCGTAGACCGTGGAGCCCTTGTAGGTGAAGCGATAGGGGATGACCCCGTCGCCGTCCTCATCCGTCAGAACTTCGCCGACGACAGGCTCCGGCGTGGGTTCCGGCGTGGGCTCGGGGGTAGGTTCCGGCGTGGGTTCCGGCGTGGGTTCGGACGTGGGCTCCGGCGTGGGCGCCGGGGTGGCGGAGGCCTGGGCGGGAGCCTGGGGCGTCTCTGACGCGGGGGAAGCCGGGGCGGAGGCCGGGGGCGCGGGGACCGTGCTGCAGGCGGCCAGACTCAAGACAAGCGCGGTGAGAAGCAGCAGCGCCGTGGGACGTTTCAAAACCTTTTTGTGCATCGGACAGATCCTTTCTATCGAAGATTCCTATCAATCAGAGAAAATGTACTATACTTTCCGCCGCAAGTCAAGAAGAACCCGGCAGTCCGGCGCGCTGCGGCGCCGGAGCGTGTTCCGGCCGGGCGGAAAAAAGGGGAGGAAGCCGATTGCGCAAAGCCGATTCCTGTGCTAAAATATCAAAAATACAGCGCGGCAAAGACCGCGGAACCGAGGCGGCGAAGATGAAGGATTTTACCCATTTTAACGAGCAGGGGCGGGCCCGGATGGTGGACGTGGGCGAAAAGCCCGTCAGCACCCGGACGGCGCTGGCCGCGGGGCGGGTGCTGGTGAACGCGGAGACCTTCCAGCTCATCCGCAGCGGCGGCATGAAGAAGGGCGACGTGCTGACCGTGGCCCAGGTGGCCGGGATCATGGGCGCCAAGCGCACACCGGAGCTGATCCCCATGTGCCACCCGGTGCCCATCAGCGGCATTGACCTGAAGCTTTGGCTGGACGAGGAGCGGCAGAGCGTGGAGATCCGGGCCGCCGTCTCCTGCGACGGGCGCACCGGCGTGGAGATGGAGGCGCTCACCGCCGTCAGCGCCGCGGCCCTCACGGTCTACGACATGTGCAAGGCCGTGCAGAAGGATATGGTGATCGCGGACATCCGCCTGCTGGAAAAGACCGGCGGTGTCCACGGCGATTTTCGGAGGGATGAACATGAGTAATCAAAAGGCCGTCATCAAGGCCGTTTGCATCAGCGAAAAGAAGGGCCAGCAGAAGCACCCGGTGGACGCGATCCGCCTGGAGCCCCATCTGGGCATCCCGGGGGACGCTCACGCGGGGGACTGGCACCGGATGGTCAGCGTCCTCTCGGCGGAGAGCGTGGCGCGCCTGCAGGAGAAGATCCCCTTCCCCCTGCTGCCCGGCGCCTTTGCGGAAAATGTGCTGGTGGAGGGGATCGAGGTGTCCCGTCTGCCGGTGGGCACCCGGCTGCGCATCGGCTCGGCCCTCTGTGAGGTGACCCAGATCGGCAAGGAATGCCATGCCGACTGCGCCATCCGCCGCCAGGCGGGGGACTGCGTCATGCCCCGGGAGGGGATCTTTGTCCGCGTGCTGGAGGCGGGGGAGGCCCGCCCCGGCGATACGGTGGAGGTTTTGCATGGATAAACAGGAGATCACCGCCCTGCTGGAGGGCGTCGCGGCCGGTACCACCACGGTGGAGGAGGCGGTTTTGAAGCTGAAGACCGCGCCCATCCGGGAGCTCGGGGCCTACGCCAAGGTGGATCTGCACCGGGGGCTGCGCCAGGGCGTGCCCGAGGTCATCTACGGCGCGGGCAAGACCCCGGAGCACATCCTGGGCATTGCCAAGGCCATGCGCGAGGCGGGACAGGAGACCGTGCTCATCACCCGCATGAGCGGGGAGGCCGCCGCCCTGGTGGGAGCGGAGCTGCCCCTGCGCTACGACCCTCTGTCCAGAACCGGGGTGGTCGGGAAGCTGCCGGAGCCCACGGGCAAGGGCACCGTGGTGGTCGCCACCGGCGGCACCAGCGATATGCCCGTTGCCGAGGAGGCCGCTGTGACCGCCGAGGCCCTGGGCAACCGGGTCCTGCGCCTCTACGACGTGGGCGTCTCCGGCATCCACCGGCTGCTGAGCCACCTGGAGGAGATCATGAGCGCCCGGGTCATCGTGGCCGTGGCCGGCATGGAGGGGGCGCTGCCCTCGGTGATCGGGGGCCTGGCCGACTGCCCGGTGATCGCCGTGCCCACCAGCGTGGGCTACGGAGCCAGCCTCGGCGGGATCGCGGCGCTTTTGAGTATGCTGAATTCCTGCGCCAGCGGGGTCTCGGTGGTGAACATCGACAACGGCTTCGGCGCGGGCTACATGGCCAGCATGATCAATCATCTCGATTAGTTTTCAGTTTTGAGTTTTCAGTTTTCAGGAGACGAGGGAGCTGTCATTGCGAACCAGTGCCGCAGCACTGGTGTGGCAATCCGTTCCTTTGACACAGTTTAAGGTTACACGATGGTGACACTTCAAGATTTCTTTGCCGCGCACCCCAAGGCCGCGCTGGCCTTTTCCGGGGGCGTGGATTCGGCCTATCTGCTGTACGCGGGGCTCGCCTGCGGCGCGGATCTGCGGCCGTACTATGTGAAGACCCAGTTCCAGCCTCGCTTTGAATTTGAGGACGCCCTGCGCCTCTGCCGGGAGCTGGGGGCGGAGCCGAGGGTGCTGCACCTGGACGCGCTGTGCAGTCCCGACGTGGCGCGAAACGGCGCGGATCGCTGCTATTTCTGCAAGGTCAATATTATGTCAAGCATATTGGCCGCTGCCGCCGCGGACGGCTATCCCGTGCTGCTGGACGGCACCAACGCCTCCGACGACGCGGGGGATCGGCCGGGGATGCGGGCCCTCGAAGAGCTGGAGATCCTCTCGCCCCTGCGGCTCTGCGGCCTGACCAAGCCCGAGATCCGGCGGCTCAGCCGGGAGGCGGGGCTATTCACCTGGTCAAAGCCCGCCTACGCCTGCCTGGCCACCCGGGTCAAGACCGGGGAGCCCATCACCAACGAGCGCCTGCGGGCCATCGAGGAGAGCGAGGACTTCCTCTTCTCCCGGGGCTATACGGATTTCCGGGTGCGCACCGCGGGGAAGACCGCGCTGCTGCAGTTTCCGGCGGAGCAGCTGGAGCGGGCAAGGCAGGAAGAGACGGAGATCGCGGGAAGGCTTGGCGCTTTCTTCGAGACCGTCACCATCGACCCGAAGGGGAGAACAAAAGGATTATGAAAACGCTGTATTTTGACTGCTCCATGGGAGCGGCCGGGGACATGCTGGCGGCGGCGCTGCTGGAGCTGCACCCCGATCCGGAGGCCTTTCTGCAAAAGCTGAACGCCGCCCTGCCCGCGGGCGTCACCGCCTGGACGGAGCGGGACGAGAAGCGCGGCGTCGCCGGCACCCACTTCCATGTGGACGTCCACGGGGAAGAGGAGGGGCATGAGGACGGCCATCATCACCACCCCCATAGCTCCGTCGCGGAGATCCTGGGACGCATCGACGCCCTGGAAGCGCCGGAGCAGGTGAAGGAGGACGCCGCCGCCGTCTACCGCCGCATCGCGGAGGCGGAGAGCGCCGTCCACGGCGAGCCGGTGGAAAACATCCACCTCCACGAGGTGGGCTCTCTGGACGCCCTGGCGGACGTGCTGGCGGTCTGCTGGCTGATGCATGAGCTGCAGCCGGAAAAGATCGTATGCTCCCCCATTGCGGTGGGCAGCGGCACGGTGAAATGCGCCCACGGCGTCCTGCCCGTGCCCGCCCCCGCCACCGAGCGGCTGCTGCGGGGCCAGTCCATCTGGGCCGGGACCGAGAAGGGCGAGCTCTGCACCCCCACCGGCGCGGCGCTGCTGGGATACTTTGTCCGGGGCTATGGCCCGGTTCCTGCCATGATTCCGGAAAAGTGCGGGATCGGCACGGGACACAAGGATTTTGCGACGGCAAATGTGCTGCGCGCCCTCTGGGGAGAGAGCGAAGGGGAAAAAGAGCCTGTCCTGGAGCTCCGCTGCAATCTGGACGACATGACGGGAGAAGAGCTGGGCTTTGCCATGGAGCGGCTTTTCGAGGCAGGCGCTCTGGACGTTTTTACAACGCCCATCGGCATGAAGAAAGAGCGCCCTGCTGTTATGTTAACGGTTTTATGTAAACCAGACCAGAAGGAAAAGCTGATCCAAAGCTTATTTCGGCATACCACCACGCTCGGCGTGCGGGAGAGCGTCTGCCTGCGTTACACGCTGCGGCGGAGCTTTCAAACGGTTCAGACGGAGGCGGGGCCGGTGCGCCTGAAAACCAGCGAGGGCTACGGCGTCCGGCGGGAGAAGCCGGAGTACGAGGATCTGGCCGCCATCGCCCGGAAGCGGGACATCTCTCTGGCGGAGGCAAGGGCAATCCTGGAGGGAGCGCTGTGAAGATCGCCATCGTCGGCTTCGCGGGCTCCGGCAAGTCCACCCTGGCGCAAACCCTGGGGGAGCTCACCGGCGCCCCGGTGCTGCACCTGGACACGGTGCAGTTTCTGCCGGACTGGGAGATCCGCCCGGAGGAGGAAAAGCAGGCCATGGTGCGGGAGTTTCTGGATTCCCACAGCGCCTGGATCATCGACGGCAACTACCGAAAGCTCTCCTTCGAGCGGCGGCTTGCGGAGGCGGATCAGATCTGGATCCTGCTCTTCAACCGCTTCGCCCGCTTTTCCCGGGTCCTGCGCCGCTATCGGCGCTATCGGGGGCAGCAGAGGCCGGACATGGCCCAGGGCTGCCAGGAAAAGCTGGACGGGGACTTTGCCCGCTGGGTGCTCTGGGAGGGCTGCACGCCGGAGAAAAACCGGCAGATGAAGGACATCGTGCGGCAATATCCGCAGAAGAGCCATCTCTTCCTGAACCAGCTGCAGGTGGACGCGGGGCTGCGCCTCTTCCGGGAGGGACGGCTGTGAGCGCGCCAGTCGCACAGAGGACGGAACTGTGTGTCTCGCGGGGGACACACAGACCCGTCCCCAGTGCTCCAGTTTTTAGTTTCTAGTTTTTAGTTTTTAGGAGACGGGAGAGACGGGGCGACCTTTGGTCGCCCGCCTTTGGCCCCCTTGCCTAAAGGGGGCTGTCGCCCGAGCAGCGCGAGGGTGACTGGGGGATATTTCGTCCTCCGGCTCCGTCGGAACGGAGAGGATCTCCTCATCGTATCCCCCCGCCCCAGTTTGCGAACTGGGGCACCCCCCTCTAGGCGAGGGGGGCTTTGCGCCAGTTCCCGCCGTCTAGCACGTGTCATCTTGAGCGGAAGTGCGCAGCGGCGCAGTCGAAAGATCTTATTATCAGATCCTTCGACTCCGCTTCGCTTCGCTCAGGATGACAGGGGAAGGGCACTCCTTCACTCCTTCACTCCTTCACTCCTTCACTCCTTCACTCCTTCACTCCTTTTCTCCCCCCTCAGGGGATCTCGAAGGTCTGGCCGCCCAGGGTGACGGCGACCACCTGGCTCGGGTCGATGGTGTGGCCGAAGATGCACTTGTCCTTCACCGTGTCGCCCGCCGGCTCGCTGCTCAGCGGGGGATTCACCGCCATGCTGCTGCCGTCGGCAAAATGCAGCACCGCCGTGCGCTCCAGCTCGTCGATGACCCGGAGCCAGCTCTGCTCCAGCGCAAGATAGGCCTGCCGCTCCTCCTCGCTGGCAAATTCGCGGGGATAATACATCTCCCTCACGCCGTCGTGGCGGAGGATCCAGTTGACACCGCTGGCGCTGAGCTCCAGCCCCAAAAATTCGCCCGCGCCGTAGTCGCCGTTTTCAAAGCGCACAGGCTCCGGAAACCAGACGGTGCGCAGGGTCTGGCCGGTGCGCTCCACGGAGACGCTGCCCAGGTCCCAGACCAGCTCCCCATCGGAGTGGCCGTCGCCGTAGTCGATGGTGTCCAGGATGATAAAGCGCAGCTCCGCCTCTTCCGGCATCCTGTCTGTGGTGATGGCCGTCCGCACCGTCAGGGTGCAGGTCTCCGGGTCGTAGGCGTCCCGGATGCCCTGGGCGTTGTGGCCGCCCGCCGGCCAGACGTCGTACCAGCTCTCTCCGTCCCAGCCGCAGTAGAGCCAGCAGTACCGGTGGTCGTTCTCCCCCAGGGGGGAGCCGTCCCGATCCTCCAAAATCGGCGCGGCCATGCGCTCGACCATCTCCGGCGTCACGCCGTTCAGCACCACCCAGTAGTTCTGAAACTCCCCGTCGTTCATGGCGGAGAGCAGGGTCACGCCGCTCTCCGGCGCCTGCTCCGGATCCTCCGGCACCGGGTATTCCACATAGTCCTCCACCCGGTTCTCGTCCACCTGCAGCTCCTGCCGCAGCTCCTGCTGCCGCTGCCGGTGGATACTCAGCCCAATGGCCCAGGCGGCGGCGCCTAAGGCCAGGATCAGCGCCGCGGCCAGCGCCAGGGTCACAATGCGTTTGCTCCTCATGCTTGCGCTCCTTTCCGAGGCGCCTGCGGCTCCCTCGGGCGCGTAGCGGAGCGCTTCCGCGATATAGCGGTCGTCCAGGGCGTTCAGCGCCTGAAAGGCTTTTTCCCGATTCATACCAGCAAGCCCTCCTTTTGCATAGTTTTCCGCAATTTCTCACGGAGGCGGAAAAGACGCAGGGAGATCTGGCTCTCCTTCCGGTGCATGGAGGCGGCGATCTCCTTCACGGAGTCGGCGTACCAGTAGCGGCGCACGAAGAGGAAACGGTCGTCGTAGCCCAGGGTTCCCAGAAAGCGGTTGATAGCCGCCACCGTCTCCTTATAGTCATAGTCTGCCTCCACGCTCTGGCCCGAGGGGAGAAAGTCCTCCAGCTCGTCCAGCACCAGATCCAGACTGTGGTTGCGCTTGTCCGCCGTCTCGCTGCGGAGCCGGGATATGGCAAGGTTGCGGGCAATGCGGCAAACGTAGCTGCCCAGAGGGCTTGGCCGGAGAGGCGGGATCCTGTTCCAGACCCCCAGCCAGGTGTCGTTCACGCACTCCTCCACATCCTGCCGGCTGCGCAGGATATTCCCCGCCGTTCTCGCCGCGGCGGCGCCGTATTTTTTGTCCAGCTCCCCGATGGCCTGTTCCGAGCGCTCGAAGAGCAGGTCGAGGATCCTTTCGTCTTCCATCCGCGTCACTTCCTTTCCGCCTCACCTATTCTCTCGCGATCCGGAGGCGGATCTTGCAGGTCTTTGCAAAAAATAGCATGATTTGCGGAAAAAGACAAGGCCGCCCGCGGAACGGAAGGTGACAGATGTGACGGATATGACGGATGATAGAGACACCCCCTGATCCGTCATATCCGTCACATCCGTCACAGACGCAGATCGGCGGCAAAAAAATACCGCCGTCTTGCGACAGCGGGTTTTTTCTTGCCTCCCCCCTTGGGGGAATTGCGGCTTCGCGCTGCCAGTGGCAGATGAAGCGAAGCCGGAATTTCCGCAGCGGTCGAAAAACGCAAGCAAACGAATGTGCGCAGCGTTTTTCGG
>JAEEGI010028024.1_pt1 | contig 10742 bp, 11 predicted proteins | sample 8958751 | NCBI WGS metagenome assembly JAEEGI01 (sample SAMN16246545, study PRJNA631951) | gut metagenome | biome: gut microbiome; feature: rumen; material: KS-attached | host: Bos | place: Iran: Karaj | collected 2018-10 | reverse complement strand
AAGTGCCTCTGGACGACCTGCAACATGTTCGGCAATCCGCGCTTCATGAACGGCGCGGGCAGCAGCAACAGTGCAGACGTGTTCTGCTTTGCGGCCGCTCAGGCAAAGAAAGGCATTGAGAATGCGGTTAAGCTCGGCGCAAAGGGCTACGTCTTCTGGGGCGGCCGTGAAGGCTACGAGACCCTCCTCAACACCGATATGGCGTTGGAAGAGAAGAATATCGCCACCCTGTTCCGTATGGCCAGAGACTATGGCAGAAGCATCGGCTTCAAGGGAGACTTCTACATCGAGCCGAAGCCGAAAGAGCCGATGAAGCACCAGTACGACTTTGATGCGGCGACGGCGATCGGCTTCCTGCGCAAGTACGGCCTGGATCAGGACTTCAAGATGAATATCGAAGCCAACCACGCCACCCTCGCCGGCCACACCTTCCAGCACGAGCTGCGCGTCTGCGCGGTCAACGGAATGATGGGCTCGGTCGACGCCAACCAGGGCGACATGCTCCTCGGCTGGGATACGGACCAGTTCCCCTCCAACGTCTATGACACGACCCTGGCGATGTATGAAATCCTGAAGGCGGGCGGTCTTCGCGGCGGCCTCAACTTCGACTCCAAGAACCGCCGTCCCAGCTACACGATGGAGGATATGTTCTATGCGTTCATCGTCGGCATGGACAGCTTTGCATTCGGCCTGATCAAAGCCGCAGAGATCATCGAGGACGGCAGGATTGACAACTTTGTCAAGGAGCGCTATGCGAGCTACGACAGCGGCATCGGCAAGAAGATCCGCGACGGCGTCGCCACCCTCGAAGAGTGCGCGGCCTATGCGGCGGAACTGAAGAAACCGGAGCTTCCCGGTTCCGGGAGACAGGAGTATCTGGAAGGCATCGTAAACAACATTCTGTTTCGGGGCTGAATCTGAACTGACATCCTAAAAATCATCAGGGCGGCGTCCGCTCAGCGGAGCCGCCCTGAAAGGGTATATATGATGAAAAAGATCATTGCTGCAGGGCATATCTGCCTTGACATCACACCGGTTGTTCCGGAGGGACACAGGGGAAAGCGGCTGGAGGAAATCCTGAAACCGGGAAAACTCCTGAATGTCGGACCTGCGGACGTCCACACGGGCGGCAGCGCGGCGAATACCGGCCTGGCTCTGAAACTGCTGGGAGAGGACGTCACCCTGATGGGAAAAGTCGGGGACGATGCCTTCGGATCCATCATCAGGGAGCTCCTTGCGAAAAGGGGAGTGGGCGGACTTCTGACCGATCCGGCGGAGGTCACGTCCTATTCCGTAGTGCTTGCCCTGCCCGGCGTGGATCGAATTTTCTTACACAATCCCGGCGCGAATGACAGCTTTTCCAATGCCGATATCCCGGATGCGGCGCTGACAGAGGCTGTCCTGTTTCATTTCGGCTACCCGCCGCTGATGAAGCGGATGTATTCAGACGGAGGGGCGGAGCTGGCAGCAATGTTCAGAAGAGTGAAGGAAAAAGGACTCTCGACCAGCCTGGACCTCGCCTCCGTCGATCCGGCATCGGAGGCCGGAAAGGCGGACTGGCACGAAATTCTGTCCAGGGTACTGCCGTATACGGATTTCTTTCTTCCCAGCTTCGAGGAACTGTGCTTCATGCTGGACCGGCCGAAATTTGAACGTATGAGGGCTGCAGGCGGGGAGATCACGGAGAATCTGGATCTGACCCGGGACGCGAAGCCGCTTGCGGACCTGGCACTGGAAATGGGCTGCCGGGTGGCGCTGGTAAAGTGCGGAACGAAGGGACTGTACTTCCGCTGCGCGGAACGCCCTGCGATGGATCTCCTTGGACAGCGTACCGGGCTTGACGCAGGCTTGTGGGCAGGCCGGGAGGGAAGTCAGCCGTGTTTTGCCGTGGAGGACGTACGCTCCGCGACCGGAGCGGGCGACGTGAGCATTGCAGCGTTTCTCTCAGCTGCGCTGCACGGATACGGACCGGCGGAGTGCGCTGCGTTTGCCGCCGCGGAGGGCGCCTGCTCGGTTACTGCATATGACGCGCTCAGCGGGCTGCTGCCGTTGAGTGAACTTGAGCTGAAAATCAAAGCCGGATGGCCGGTTTGCAGATAGGAGGGCAGCTTATGCTGGTGAACATGCGTGAAATGATGGCCGCTGCGAAGCGGGGAAAGTACGGCGTCGGCTTTTTCAACGCTGTCGATATTGAGATGGCCCGGGCGGTGATCGAGACGGCGGAGGAGCTCTCTGCGCCGGTTATGATCGGTACCGCGGAAGTTCTGCTCCCGGCAATGCCGCTGGAGCGGGTGGCCGAATACCTGATCCCGATGGCAAAGAAGGCAAGGGTACCGGTCTGCGTTCATTTTGATCACGGCCTGAGCTTTGATAAGTGTATGGAAGCGCTTCGCCTCGGCTTTTCCTCGGTGATGTACGACTGCTCCAAAGAGGAGTATGAAAGCAATGTCCGAAAAGTCGGGGAAATGGCGAGGATCTGCCACGGCATGGGCGCTACGCTGGAGGGAGAACTCGGACATGTCGGAGCGAACGAAGGCGCCGGAAAGCTTGCCAGACCGGAAGACTATTATACCGACCCGCTGACGGCGGAGGACTATGTGGCACGCACGGGGATTGATGCCCTGGCGGTCGCGGTCGGAAACGCGCACGGGGAATATAAATTTCCGCCGAAGCTGGACTTCGGGCGAATCGAAACCATTGCGGACAGGACCGGACTCCCGCTGGTGCTGCACGGCGGCAGCGGCCTGTCCGATGCGGATTTCCGCACCGCGGTGGAGAAGGGTATCTGCAAGATCAATATCTTCACCGACCTGGACAGAGCCGGCAAGGCCGGCGCGGAGACTGCGCTCCGGGCCGGGGCAAAGTCCCTGAAGGGAATGATCCCCTATGAGATTGCGGCGATGAAGGAAGTTGTACGGGAGAAAATCCTGCTCTTTGGCTCGGACCGAAAAGCCTGAAAATCCAATAGAACGGGCTTCATGATATTTGAACGGAGAAAACAGAATGAGCGCAGAATTGGATCTTTTGTATGAAAACTATCTGGACAAGGTTGACTATCTGGAGAAAAACAAGCCGTTTGGAGCCGGGATTTTCGGCATGAAAGGCGGACCGGCGGACGACCCCTGCCATGACCGCTTTGCGGAAGATCTGGCAGACCTGCTGGGCAGACTGGCAGAGAATAAACCGGAGCCTTCGGAGGTTCAGGACACACTGAGGAAGATCTTCTTTGAGCCCAAAAAGCATGTCAATCTGAGAGCGGCCTACTGGATGCTGCTCGCCGTGCACAGCATGACGCTTGATCTGATCGGGCTGCTGCCGGGAGAGGCGGCGGGAGAACTGCTGCGGGAGTACTGCAAGGAATACCCCCGCTGGGAGCGCCTTCCGGTTCAGAAGAAAGTGATCGACAGTCTGAAAAAACAGAGCAGGATTTGATACTGCCGGCTCATTCATAAATTATTCATAAAAGAGAAGAATCGCGTTCATCAACATCCGGGGAAGATCGTGTATAATCTGCCCCGGATGTTTTGACTGATGTTCGGAGGAATGTGCCATGGATGAACAGAAAAAACGGGACGACGCGCTGTTTGAAGCGCTGAACAGATCCAAGAAGAAAAAGCGCAGAAAACGCCTGATTACCGTGCTTATAATTATTGCGGTGATTGTCATCGGCCTCATGGCCGCGGTCAATTCGCTGCGGAAAAAGGTGGAGGCCTCCATGGCGGTGGACGCCGATGAGGTTCTGCACTATGAGGCTGTCTATGGCAACGTCAGCACCCGTGTCAGCGGAAGCGGCAGCATTGAGGATGTGGACGCGGAGACCGTCACGGTACCGGAGGGCGTCGAAATCGAAGATGTTACGGTGCAGACGAACGAAAAGCTCAGGAAGGGCGACGTCATCGCAACCGTAGATCTGACCAGCGTACTGAGCACCATGGCCACGGTTCAGAGCGAGATCGACAGTCTTGATTCAGATCTGGCCAAGGCAGGCAACGATGCGGTGTCTGCTGCAATCACCGCAGGCGCGGCCGGCCGGATAAAGAAGGTCTACGTAACAAAGGACGCGGATGTGGCATCCTGCATGGTGGAAAACGGCGCGCTGGCGCTGATCTCCCTTGACGGAAAAATGGCTGTGGACTTTGAAAATACGGATCTCGAGGCCGGAACGGAAGTCAGGGTGGAACGGGCAGACGGCAGCCTCATCTCCGGAACAGTCGACAGGAACGTAAAGGGCAAAACTACGGTTCTTGTCACGGACAACGGCCCGGAACTGGACGAGACGGTGCGCGTCCTGGATGCGGACGGAAAAGAACTCGGATCCGGTGCGCTCTATATCCACAATGTCTTCCGCGTGACGGGCTTTACGGGAACCGTGAGCTCCGTGTCGGCGAAGGAGAACCAGCAGGTGTATAAGAACAGCACGGTCTGCAGCCTGACGGACACCGCACACAGCGCACGGTACAGCAGCATCCTGAAGCAGCGCGGAGAGAAGGAAAAGACCCTGCTCGAACTGCTGGAACTGTACCGGGGCGGTGCGCTTCGCGCGCCTTTCGACGGAACTGTGCTGAGCATTGAGTACGACGTGAACAAGACGGGTGCGACAGCTGCCCCCGCGGATACGCAGAGCGGTGCCGGCGATCCCTACGCCTCCTATTTCGGGATGGGATCCGGATATGCATCGGCCGGCAGTACGACGGCTGCGCCTTCCGCCGATGCGGAGGAGACAGACGGAACCGCGGTGGTCAAAATGGCGCCGGACCAGAGCATGAAGGTCAAAATCAGCGTGGATGAAACCGATATCCTGTCACTGGAAAAAGGACAGGAGGCGGAGATTACCATCGACTCTGTCGGCAATGAGAAAATTCGAGGAGTTGTGACCGATGTGGACCGTACGGCCTCCGGCAGCTCCGGCGTGACATCCTATTCCGCGGAGATTACGTTTGACAAGGGCGCGGGTATGCTCGGCGGGATGACCGCGGACGTCGTTATTAACATCCAGGGCACCGAAAATGTCCTGATCGTACCCACGGATGCGGTGCACAAGACCAGTGCCGGCGCTTTCGTCTACACTTCCTATGACGAGACAACCAAGCTTTTCGGCGGCGTTGTCCCGGTGGAGGCCGGTATCTCCAACGATGACTTTACCGAGGTCCGGAGCGGCCTGGAAGAGGGGACTGTGGTGTATTACACGGAGAAGGAGACCAACGACTTCTTCATGATGATGGGCGGCGGCAGACCCGGCGGCAATCGCAGATAAGCGGGGAGCGGCAGATGATTGAACTGAGAGACGTTTCCAAAATCTATCAGATCGGGGACGAGCGCGTCCATGCGCTGGATCATGCCAACCTGCATGTGCGTCCCAAGGAGTTCGTCAGCGTCATCGGACCTTCCGGCTCCGGAAAATCGACCCTGATGAACATCATCGGCTGCCTCGACATCGCGGACGGGGGAGAATACCTCCTGGACGGGATGCCGATCGAGGCCTATTCGGAAAACGAGCTTGCCGAAGTGCGGAACAAGAAGATCGGCTTTGTATTCCAGAGCTTCAACCTGATCCCGAAGCTCTCGGCGGAGGAGAACGTGGAGCTACCGCTGATCTATCAGAAAGTGCGGAAAGCGGAGCGCCAGGAGCGGGTAAAGGAAGCACTGGAACGGGTTGGCCTGGCAAACCGGGCGAAGCACCTGCCGACGGAGCTCTCCGGCGGCCAGCAGCAGCGCGTGGCGATTGCCCGGGCACTTGTGACGAGACCGTCCCTGATTCTGGCGGACGAACCGACGGGGAACCTGGATTCGAAGACCAGCCGGGAGATCCTGGCCATGTTTCAGGAACTCCACGAGCAGGGAAACACGATCCTGCTGATCACACATGACAACGACATTGCACGTCAGGCTAAACGCATTGTGCACATCCTGGACGGAAGACTGACGGAGGTGACGCTCTGATGCTTTCACTGAAAATGGCCCTGCGCAGCATCGGGGCCAATAAACTGAGGGCGGCACTGACCATGCTGGGCATCATCATCGGCGTCATGGCGCTGGTGGTTCTGGTAAGCCTGGTGGACAGCGCGACAAGCTCCATCACGAACGAGGTCTCCAGCCTCGGCAGCAGCCTTCTTACCGTCTCGGTCAAAGACGACAAGGGCAAAGCTGTGAAGCTGGAAGACCTGGAAACCTGGGTGGATGAAGAGCCGGCCTTCGCCGCGATTGCGCCCTATGCGACGAGCAGTGCCACCGGAAAATACGGCACGGAGAGCGCAAGTTTTAACGTCTACGGCGTGACGCAGGACGAGTACAAAATCCAGAACATGCAGCTGGTAATGGGCCGCTTCATCGCGGGGAGCGATGTTCGCAACAGCAGCCGCGTGTGCGTCATTCCGGAGGGAACGGCAGAGGACCTGATCGGCTTCAGCGACTGCCTCGGGAGGGAGATTTCCTTCAACGGGATCAAGTATACCGTAGTCGGAGTCCTGAAGGACGAGGAGGAATCGCTTGCAACCATTCTCTCGGGAGGAATGAAGACCGCGTACATCCCCTACACATCCCTGGTCCGTCTCGCAAGCGACGTGAGTCCCTCTGTATCGACCTTTTACATCGGCGCGGAAAACGGCTTCACGCTGGATCAGGCTGAGAAGCGGATGGAGCAGATTCTGCTGGAACGCTTTGATGAGGACGAGGACGCGTACTCCATCTCCTCTCAGAATATGATTGAGGAAGCCATGGGCAGGATCAGCAGCTTCCTGAATATCCTGCTGGGCGGCATTGCGGCGATTTCGCTGATCGTCGGCGGCATCGGGATCATGAACATCATGCTGGTGACTGTTACGGAGCGCACGCGGGAAATCGGTATCCGAAAGGCAATCGGCGCCAGCCGGAGCACCATTCTGCGGCAGTTCCTGATTGAGGCGGTCGTGCTGTGCATGCTCGGCTGCGCACTGGGCATCTTCGTGTCCTGGGGCATCCTGCAGATCACTTCGGCGATCACGGCGAGTGCGGACATTGCCTTCCATCTGCAGGGCAAGGTGGTGTTCCTGTCCGTGCTGTTCTGCTTCCTGATCGGCGTGATCTTCGGACTCTATCCGGCAAACAAGGCCGCAAAGATGAAACCGATTGACGCGCTGCACTACGGAGGCTGAGGAGACTGCCATGAAGAAAAAAGGAATCAAACGGTTTATCCCATGGGTTGTGCTGGGGCTTCTTGCCCTGCTCCTCGCCCTGCTGCCCGTCATGGCACGGGAAAGCGCAGCCGGTGCGGAGGCTTCGGTTCTCCAGACGACGGCGGTGTCCGGAGAGATTAAGGACGATCTTGCCGGCGGCGGCATGCTGACGGCGGAGGATCCGGTCAAGGTGGAAGTCCCTGAGGGAATTGAGATCACGGAGTTTCTCGTCGAGAACGGGGAACACGTGGAAGAGGGCCAGCCCATCGCAAAGGTGGACAGAGTGACGCTGATGGAAGCGCTGCTGAATATCCAGACCAGTCTGGAGGAGGTCTCGGATGACATGCAGGCGGCGGCAGACACGGCGACGGCCAGAAACCTGAACAACCAGACAGCCGGCCGCGTGAAGGCGGTTTATGCCCAGGCCGGTGATGATGTCCGGACCGTCATGCTGCGGGACGGCGCACTTGCGCTGGTCTCTCTGGACGGCCTGATGATGACGGAGATCAGAACGGACCGGGACGTCGCAGCCGGAGCAAAGGTGCACCTGCGCCTCCCGGACGGGACGGAGAAAGACGGTCGGGTGGAGACGGTGCTGGAAGGCACGCTCCGCATCACCCTCAGTGACGACGGGCCGGTTCCGGGGGACAGCGTAACAGCCTTCTCCGAGAGCGGAGAAGAACTCGGCGTGGGAACTCTCTCGGTGCACAGCCCATGGAAGCTCCTGGCGACGGACGGAGTGGTTTCTCAGGTTTATGCGAAGGAAAATCAGAAGATTCAGGCCGGCGCGGCAATGATGCGGGTCAGGGATCTCTCAGGAAATGCGGAGTACCAGGCTCTGGCTGCAAAACACAGGGAATACGAGGAGATGATGCAGAAGCTCTTTGCCATGTATGAGGACGACTGCATCAAGGCGCCCTGCACCGGCTTTGTCAGCGGTATTGATAAAAAGCTTGTGAAGAAGACGGCTTCCCTGAACGACCGCGAAGTCAGGCTGGTATTGCTGTTAAATGAGAGCGGTGATGATCCCCCCGATCCCGGACCAGACGATCCGGAACCTCCGGAACCGCCTGAAACAACGATCAGCTACTGGATTGGAGAGATTAAAGGAATCAGCAAGGGGATGGCGCTCGTTGAAAAGGCTGTCCCGCTGGAAGAGGACACGGGAGGAGTGATGCCGCCGTTCACATTCAAGGCGCCCAAAGGCCTTCCGCCCGGGGCAATTGTCCTGATAGAGGTGGAGGCGGATCCTTCAACGGAACCCCCAACGGTAGTCTCGGTTACCGTTATTATGGTTCAGAACATGAAGATCCCTCAAATCAGCGGATTTATGATTGGCGCCCCTGCGCAGCCCGAAGAGCCTCTCTTCAGCACGGAGGAGAATACAATCCTCTCTGTAACGCCGGACAACGCCATGACGATCAGCATCACCGTGGACGAGCTCGACATTCTCCAGTATGAGCTCGGCATGAAGGCCGACGTTACCGTGGATGCCCTTCCGGACCGGAGCTTCAGCGCGGAGGTGACGGAGATTGACGCCGTGGGCAGCAACTCCGGCGGGAGCAGCAAGTTCCAGGTGAAGCTGCGGCTTGACCGCGCGCCGGACATGCTCGACGGCATGAACGCATCGGTCGTGATCCACAAGGGCAGCAGGACGGCGCTCCTGATCCCCGCGGCGGCCATCCATGACAGAGGCAGCAGGAGCTACGTCTATACTGCGCTGGACAACAAGACCGGGAAACCGACGCTGGAAGTGCCCGTGGAAACAGGCCTCTCCGACGGGGAATCCGTGGAGATTCTCAGCGGCCTGGCGGAGAACCAGCCGGTCTTCTACGAGTACTACAACCCGCCTGTGAAATAAACCGGCGAAAACTGCTTAAAAGATCAATAATTGCCCGATTTTCAGCAGGAATTTCGGGCAATTTTTTATAAAAACAATGCTTGACCTTTCATCCGAACTGTGGTATATTCTCTATTACCTGTCGGACGAGAGGCTTTCTTTTTGCGCGCTCTTTGTCCTATACAGGGAGGCAATGCCTGCCAAGCAGGTAAATAAAATAGGAGGTGCCGAACTATGGCTGCAGGCGCAAGAGTAAAAATTACACTCAGATGCGATGAATGCAAGCAGAGAAACTACAACACGGTCAAGAACAAAAAGAATACTTCCGACCGTTTGGAGCGTAGCAAGTACTGCCCATTCTGCAGAAAGCACACAAAGCACGTTGAAACCAAGTAAGGACAGGAGGATTTGTAAGAATGGCTGAAGAAAAGAAAGTCAGTGCAGCTCCTGCCAAAGCGGTAACCGCTGTTAAGAAGGACGATTCGAAGCCCGGCTTTTTCAAGCGGGTAGCGAAATGGTTTCGCGAAATGAAAAGTGAACTGAGGAAGGTCATCTGGCCCACACCCAAGACCCTTGCCAAGAATACCGGTATTTCGGTAGCGGTTATGCTTGTCTCGGCTGTCGGTCTGTGGATTTTTGATGAGCTGGCTCAGGCACTCATTCGTGTGCTCTTCACACTGGCAGGTTGAGGGCAATGGCGGAAGCGGCAAAGTGGTACGTAGTCCATACGTACTCAGGCTATGAAAACGCTGTCGCGGCGGCTGTCATGAAGGCGGCGGAAAACCGGCGCATGACGGACCTGATCCAGGAGGTCAATATCCCCCAGGAGACCGTGACGGAAATTACCGACGCAGGCGAGAAAACCGTAGAGAGGAAGGTCTTTCCCGGCTATGTGCTGGTCAAGATGATCCTCACGGACGAAAGCTGGCACCTGGTGCGCAATGTGCGCGGGGCCACCGGTTTTGTCGGTGCGGACGGAGAAGCGATCCCGCTGACCGAGGAAGAGATCCTCGCGCTCGGTGTTGAGCGGCGGGATATCAAGGTCGCCTACGCGATCGGAGACACGGTGCGTGTGTGTGACGGGCCTCTGGCCGGCTTTAACGGGCTGGTGGAAGAGCTCGAACCCGAAAAGAACCGCGTGCGCGTGGTGGTCTCCATGTTCGGCCGCGAGACTCCTGTGGATCTGGAGCTCGATCAGGTCGAAACCATTAAAGATTAAAAGAAAGAGGTGCTGATTTATGGCACAGAAAGTAGTAGGATACGTTAGATTCCAGGTTCCTGCCGGAAAAGCAACTCCGGCACCCCCTGTCGGACCGGCCCTCGGCCAGTACGGCGTAAACATCGGTCAGTTCACCAAGGACTTTAACGAGCGCACCAAGGGTGACATGGGCATGATGATCCCGGTCGTCATCACCGTGTATTCTGACCGCAGCTTTACCTTTATCACCAAGACTCCGCCCGCTGCTCTGCTTATCAAGAAGGCCTGCGGCATCGAGTCCGGCTCCGGTGTTCCCCAGAGGGACAAGGTTGCCACCATCAGCAAGGAAGATGTCCGCAAGATCGCCGAGCAGAAGATGCCCGACCTGAACTGCACCGACATCGAATCCGCCATCAGCATGATCGCCGGAACCTGCCGTTCCATGGGCGTTGTCGTCGGCGACTGACCGACGGGCGGGTCATCACTCCTCATTGAACGGATAAGCCGTTTCTGCGTGGGAGGATCGTTCATCCGTAACTAACCACTTATTAGG
>JAEEGI010028023.1_pt1 | contig 10742 bp, 7 predicted proteins | sample 8958751 | NCBI WGS metagenome assembly JAEEGI01 (sample SAMN16246545, study PRJNA631951) | gut metagenome | biome: gut microbiome; feature: rumen; material: KS-attached | host: Bos | place: Iran: Karaj | collected 2018-10 | reverse complement strand
AGTAGATCTTCATTCCCGTTTGTCTCTTTTCTGATGAGATCTAAAATATGAGACTTCAAAATGTCAGTTTGAGATAATTGTTGTCCTCTGCCATTTATCAGTTCAAACAATTTATTTAAATCTGTTTCTTCTGGTATTTCTGTTCTTACGAGAATAACTTTCGTCATTAGAAATAACGCAAAATCGACTAAATATTCTCTACGTTTATCATCTTCACAAAAAGATTCTATATTTCCTATAGCATCTATCATATTTTTCACATCCGATACTTGCTTGGTATCACAGTCATCATATTTTGATTTTTTCATGCGACTAATTAGGAACTTTGTGATTTGTGGTCTGATAGCGAACTGGATACGTAATTCTTCCTCGTTTCCGCAGAAACACTTCATCTCATTGCAAACATTTGGTTCTATAGAAGAGACTACCATACATATAAGCCACAATGTTGTAAATCTTTGTTGACCATCTATGAGTTCAAGTTTTTTACCATTTGAATAAGTTACCACTCCACCAAGATAATAATTATCCTCATCTCTACTGTATGCATCATAGATGTCTTCAAGTAATTTATTAACTTGTAGTTCTTTCCAAACGTATAGTCGTTGATAGATAGGGATATTAAAACAAATATTATTCTCTACTATATCACATAGAGTAATGTTATTTGATGTATAATGTTTATTTGCCATTTTCTATAATTTCTTTAATCCATTCCTTTTTATTGTTCACGAAATCTGCATCCTCTGATTCTTTTTGGTTGAAGTATTTATAATTCGCTTGCTTGTATTTTTTTATGGGCGAATTCGTGGGAGGCACCTCATGCTTGCGTTCTATTTGTATTTCCAGTAAATCCTTTATGACATCTTTAGATTCATAACTGATTTGGATCTTGTCTATGATGTTTTTCTTTTGTGTAACATTCATCATGGCTTCTCTTCTAAAGAAATAATATTCGGTTCTCCATTGCCCAATTATGTAATCTATACATAAAGCAAAATAATAAAGTTTTTCTGAGCCGAACTTATCAAAATAGAAAATCATTAGCATGATGAAATAATCGCTCATATATGTTGTACTCCCAGTATCAATGTATAATTTTTTGAAGAGCCTACGCATTTTTATGATCTCACTATCGTTGCTATCATTCAGAAATAGTTCCGTAGCAATCTGATGGTATGTTTCAACAAAAAGGAAGAAACAAATCCCCTTTACCAGCGGTTGACGAACCGTGAAAGGATAGGATTTTATAGTATTAGTACTGGGAATGGTTTCTATCTTTACCTTCATATCGCTATCAATGAGCAATTCGTATGAAGATGGAATTGCATAAACTTTTATGTTGTTTTTACCAGTATATTCGAGTTCCTCTGAAAATTCATGCATAATATTTTCATAGGAAGCGTCATGTAAAAATAAACTTCCTTTCCACGTCCTAAGTCGCCAAAGCGCGGTGACAATCAGATTGTTGAGATACTCTTCAGGCTTATTGCGGAAGATGTTTTTACTAACATTTTGTGTCTTTTCCCACAAACATGCAGATTCTTTTTGTAAATTCTCATCTGTATGAATCGCTCTCAAATGAACAGCCTTAAGCACATCCACTGCCGATGGCTGTACTCCACGATTGTTTTGCGAATCAAAGAAAGTAAAGGCATCATCTTCATTATCCGTCATAATAACCGTAAATTGAAGATGTTGAAAAATTTTGTTTTGTTTCAACAGTTCGTATGGGCTTCCCTTTCTGCAACAATTCTTCGCAAACGTAGTTATTGAATTAATGTGATTTTTCGATTTGTGATTATTTACGTCAATCTCTATTTGATTCTTGTATCGAATCATAGCAGATGAAGTGCCATTGAAGACATAATCGATAATAAGCAAAGTAGTTATACGCTGTTGTCCATCCACGATATTTAATTTATGGTTCTCTTCATCTTTATGAATAATGATAGTACCCATATAATAATCTATGCCCTTTTGGTATTGAAGTGATTGGAGATATTCTTTCCAGTCATTTAGTAGCGTTTCCGCTTTCTTTTGAGTCCACACAAACGGTCGTTGGTAGGGTGGTACAGTCAAGGTATATTCTCCTAATTCCTTCCCGAAAAGTTCACCATAAGTAGGATTACTTGGCTTGATGTAGGATTGTGGCGTTTTTTTCATGTCATTAAAAAATAATACAATTTGATTTCGTTTTATTATTCTTACAATATTTCCCTTGCAATCCAGGCACAGGCTTCTGCATCGGCGAGGGCATGGTGGTGATTTTCTAAGCAGTATCCACATTCGGCAGCTACCGTTTGGAGTTGATGGTTGGGCAGATAGCGGAAAGCGCGGCGTGAGGCAGCAAGAGTGTCGTAGAACTCGTAGTCGGGATAGTCCATTTGATAGACACGGAAGACGGCTTTAAGGCAGCCTTCATCAAAGGGCTTGTTGTGAGCCACAAGAGGCAGTCCCTCAATCAGAGGCTCTATCTGTGCCCACACTTTAGGAAAGACCGGAGCATCGTCAGTGTCTTCATGACAGAGGCCATGAACCTGACTGCACCAATAGTTATAGTAGTTAGGCTCAGGCTGGATGAGAGAGTAGAACGAATCAACTATCTCACCGTTACGGACAATGACGATTCCCACAGAGCAGACGCTGCTGCGCTCGTTGTTCGCCGTTTCAAAATCTATCGCTGCAAAACTATTGAGCCCTGCTCGAAGATTTTCACACTCGGCAGAGTCAATACGAGTATTACTCTGCTCTCGCTTACCCAAATCTTTCATTGTGTTTCTGTTTTATATTTTGATAATACAGGCTTCGTCTCAGCAGAATCCAAGCGAGCTTTGTTCTGCTCTCTGCTTGCACAGTATTGGTTCCACATTCGCTCTATTTTTGATGCCATTTCCTCGCGGAGCCAGAGAGGTTCCAGCACCTCCATGTCCTCGCCGTTCCTGAGGATTTCCTGCTGGAAGTCAAATGTAGGCCGAATGAAATACTTGAAGACGCTGTATTCCTCTTTACGTTCTATTTCCTCTTGTGACCAGTGCATCCGCAAGTCACGGATGTAGTTGGCTTGACCTGCTGACACCTTCAGCTTGACGTTCTGCGGCTCTACACTTTGATCGGCAATGATGCCAAAGGAACCGGCAAAGAACTCATCAGCATCCCAATCCTTTGGCATGGCGAAGGTTTCATCGGTCTTGTGAAGATAATGGATCCTGTCGAGAGAATAAATCCAGGGGCCTTTCTCATAATAATAGGGATAGGTGCTCCGTCCCACCATGTACCACCGCTGCCTGAACAGCTTCACGCAGTAAGGCTGCACATCGAAATTGTTTTCCTCCTCCTTCCAATAGCTGTGATATGTCATGTTGAGCACATGGTTTTCCTTCATCGCCTGAATGATGGTCTGCAGATATTCTTGTCCTGACGGCACGTATTCCAGAATGATGCGGTCTTTAATGCTCTGGCTGTTCGCCAAGGCATTGCTGACGCAGAACGTGTTGTAAAGCCAGGAACGGAGACCGTTATTGCTGATATCCTCCATATTGGCGATATAGTAACGGTACTCACCACAGTTCTCGTTGGCAATTTCGATGCCGAACATGTCCCAAATAACATTGCGCCAGTTGTTGAAAGTGCGTTTATGCATATCAACACCGCGGCTGATGTCTATGTCGCTGAGCCATCTTCTGTTCAATTCCGTGAACGAGATTTTCTTTGCGCGATAGATGGTCTCTATCACCCACACATATTTATTTATCAGGGTTTGTCCCCTATCATTGTTGATCATAGTCGATGTTTTTCTGCAAAGATACGTCTAAGGTACGAAAAAATATGGCAGAGGTTTGGGGAATATGAAAAAATGACCTTTTTTATCTCTATTTTCACTTTTGGAACCACCATCGTACTAATCTTTCTTGAAGGTGTTTTATCCTTTCCAATTGTTTCAATAGCAGACCATATTTACAATCGCAAAAATACAACTTTTATTTTATATGAACAATGGTTAGTAACGATTAAAAAACAACTTGTCGCATTTTGATATGTACAAACTGGGGCATTTTATTTTTTCATCATTACTTATGACATTGACTTTAGATTTTCGGACATACATAAAGTATTCAATGGTCTTTACACCCCCTTTTTTAAGGACCTCCTTTCAATAAGCAAAGAAAACAAAAACCTCCGCCAACTTGTGGCAGAGGTTTGGTAAAAAAGCGATTATTATTGATTGATAACCACTCAAATTCAACTTTTCAGAGTTTATCGAGTGCTTCCTTGATGTCGTTGATGATGTCGTCAGCGTCTTCGATGCCGACAGAGAGTCGGATGAGGTCAGGGGCGATTCCGGCTTCGCGGAGCTGCTCGTCGGAAAGCTGACGGTGGGTGTGGCTTGCCGGATGGAGCACGCAAGTCTTTGCATCCGCCACGTGGGTGACGATGTTGATAAGTTCGAGTGAGTCCATAAAGCGGATGGCAGTCTCACGGTCGCCTTTGAGTCCGAATGCCATCACACCACACGAACCGTTCGGCAGATATTTCTGTGCGATGTCATAATGCGAATTGGACTTGAGTCCAGGATAGTTCACCCAAGCCACGCGCTCGTCGTTCTCGAGGAACTCCGCCACTTTCTGGGCGTTGGCGCAATGCTGGCGCATTCTGAGATGGAGCGTCTCCAGTCCGAGGTTGAGGAGGAAAGAATTCTGCGGAGCCGGAATGGAACCGAGGTCGCGCATGAGCTGCGACACCAGTTTGGTGGTGTAAGCCATCTTTCCAAAAGCCTTTGTGTAGGTGAGTCCGTGGTAGCTCTCATCAGGAGTGGTCAGTCCTGGATATTTCTCCGTATATTTGTCCCAGTCGAAGTTTCCGCTATCGACGATACATCCGCCCACCTGTGTGGCATGTCCGTCCATATATTTGGTAGTGGAATGTGTGACGATGTCGCATCCCCATTCAAATGGTCGGCAGTTGACCGGAGTGGCAAATGTGTTGTCAACGATGAGTGGCACACCATTTTTGTGTGCTATTTTGGCGAACTTCTCGATATCAAGGACTTTGCATCCAGGATTGCTGATTGTCTCTCCGAAAAGCAGTTTGGTGTTTGGCTGGAACGCCTTCTGTATTTCCTCTTCGGATGCATCCTGATTGACGAAGGTGCATTCAATGCCCAGCTTTTTCAGAGTGACAGCAAACAAGTTGAATGTGCCTCCATAAATCTCATTGCTGGTGACGAAATGGTCACCCGCCTGGCAGATGTTGAAGACCGCATAGAAGTTGGCCGCCTGTCCAGAAGAAGTAAGCATGGCCCCCACTCCACCTTCCAACGCCGCAATCTTGGCTGCCACGGCATCGTTGGTAGGGTTTTGTAAACGCGTGTAGAAATAGCCTTCCTTCTTGAGGTCGAAAAGCATGGCCATCTCCTCGCTGTTGTCGTACTTGAAAGTGGTGCTCTGGATAATCGGGAGCTGTCTTGGCTCTCCGTTCTTCGGTTCATACCCCCCATGCACACAAAGTGTGGAGGTCTTCAGGTTCTTTTTCATTTGAAATAATAATATTTTTTAGAATGATTATAAGCAACTGCTCCCTGGAGTATCGTGATGATTGACTAATTTTCCAGGTTCTTTATCTGTTCCAATTCTTCCTTGATGAAAGCGGCGGTGATGCCCTTGCCCGACTTCGCCACTTCTTCCGGTGAGCCACAGACAACCACTTTTCCGCCTCTCACACCACCTTCGGGCCCGATGTCGATGATGTGGTCGGCATTGGCGATGACGTCGAGGTTATGTTCGATGACAATGACTGTGTTGCCTTTTTCCACCAGTCGGTTGAGCACATCGAGCAAAGCCTGGATGTCGGCGAAATGGAGACCGGTGGTCGGTTCATCGAGAATAAAGACCGTCTTGCCCGTATCGCGCTTAGCCAATTCCGTAGCCAGTTTCACGCGCTGACTCTCACCTCCGGAGAGCGTGGTGGATGACTGTCCGAGCTTCACATAACCCAGTCCCACCATCTGCAGGACTTTGATTTTATTGAGTATGTTTGGTTGGTTTTCGAAAAACTCCACCGCCTGGTTGATGGTCATGTCGAGCACGTCGGCAATAGACTTGCCTTTGAACTTCACTTCGAGTGTTGGTCGGTTGTAACGCTGTCCGTGGCAGACCTCGCACTTCACCTGGATATCCGGCAGGAAGTTCATGACGATGTTCTTGTATCCGTTGCCGCTGCACGCCTCACAGCGTCCTCCCTTCACATTGAAGGAGAAGCGCCCCGGCTTGTAGCCACGCATCTTCGACTCAGGCAGTTCCACAAAGAGGTTTCTGATATCGTTGAACACACCGGTGTAGGTGGCTGGATTGGAGCGCGGAGTCTTTCCGATAGGCGACTGGTCCACACACACCACCTTGTCCACAAACTCCATGCCTTCGATGCTATCGTAGTCCAGCGGCCGTTTGTTCGACCTGTAGAAATGCTGAGAGAGGATAGGTTGGAGGGTCTCGTTCACGATGGTGGATTTTCCAGATCCACTGACACCTGTGACACAGATGAATTTCTCGAGAGGGAACTCCACATCGATGTTCTTGAGATTGTTGCCCCTCAGTCCATGGAGCACGATTTTCTTGTTGGACTCCATCCTCCACATCCGCTTGTGGGCGTCATTCATCTTTTCCTCCCTCCTGAGCCATTTTGCCGTGATGGTGTCGGTCTGCAGGAGTTGCTGCGGTGTTCCCTGGAACATCACCTCGCCCCCTTTCCTTCCCGCCAATGGTCCGATATCAACGATATAGTCGGCTTTGGTCATGATGTCGCGGTCGTGTTCCACTACGATGACCGTGTTGCCGATATCTCGTAATTCCTTCAGAGAGTTAATGAGCCGCTCGTTGTCGCGTTGGTGGAGTCCGATGCTCGGCTCATCCAGAATATAGAGCACATTGACCAGCTGCGAACCGATTTGAGTGGCAAGCCTGATACGCTGGTTCTCACCGCCGGAAAGAGACACCGCCGGACGGTCGAGCGTGAGATAATCCAGTCCCACATCGAGCAGGAACTTGATGCGCTTGCTGATTTCCTTCACGATTTCCTCCGCAATCCTCCATGTTCTGGAGTCGAGTTTTTCGCTGAGCGAATTGGTCCACTCGTAAAGCTGAGATATATCCATGTTGGTCACCTGAGCAATGGTGGTATCGTTGAGCTTATAGCAGAGGGATTCCTGCCTGAGACGCTGTCCATGACATTCGGGACAAGTGCAAAGGGTGTCGAACGACTCAGCCCACCGTTGTGCCATCGCCGACTCTTCCGCTTCCTCCAGCTGGTGGATGTATTTGGAAAGCCCCTCATACACGCAGAAGAAATCGTTCGTGGTCTTGGTCTTTGTCTTGCTGATGCATATCCTGGCATCATTTCCGTAGATGATGTCGTTGATGGCCTCAGGAGTCATCTGCTCCACCGGTGTGTCAAGATTAAAACCATGCTTCTCGAGCACCGCCTCGATTTGCCAGAAGATGAGTGCCTTGTTGAATTTCCCAAGTGGTGCCAGCGCGCCCTGACTGACAGAGAGTTTTGGGTCAGGAATGATTTTATCCTGGTCAATCACGCCCACCACTCCAAGTCCCTTGCATCTTGGACACCATCCTTCGGGCGAATTGAACGAAAAGTTGTTTGGCGCCGGGTCGGAATAACTGATTCCCGATGTAGGACACATGAGTTTCCTGCTATAATATTTGATTTCCTGTCCGTCACGCTTCATAATCATGACCAGTCCTCCGCCCACATCCATGGCCTTGGCGATACTCCTCATGAGGCGTTCGGTGTCCTTGGCATCAGGTACAAGCTTGTCCACCACCACTTCGATGTTGTGGTTCTTATAGCGGTCAACCTTCATACCAGCCGTAATCGGAAGATTCTCTCCGTCCACCCTGACATTGAGAAATCCTTTTTTCCTCAGTGTGTCGAAGAGTTCCCGGTAGTGTCCTTTTCTCGCCCTCACCACAGGAGCCAGAATATAGACCGGCTGTCCGGCATAGTCCTTGAGCAGAAGTTGGAGGATTTGCTCATCGGTGTATTTCACCATCTTCTCCCCCGTGACATAGCTGTAAGCGGTAGCAGCCCTTGCGAAGAGGAGTCGGAAGAAGTCATAGATTTCCGTAGTCGTGCCGACCGTGGATCTCGGGTTGCGGTTCACCGTTTTCTGCTCGATGCTGATGACGGGGCTGAGTCCCGTGATCTTATCGACGTCGGGGCGCTCCATGTTGCCAATGAATTGTCGCGCGTAGGCCGAGAAGCTCTCCATGTAGCGACGTTGTCCCTCGGCATAAATCGTGTCGAAGGCCAACGACGACTTGCCGCTCCCGCTGATGCCGGTGACTACCACCAAGGCATTGCGAGGAATGGAAAGGTCGATGTTCTTCAGGTTATTCTCGCGAGCACCTAGAATCTGTAATTCTTTATCTTCTGAGAACTCGTTCATTCTGCTTTTCTCATTTTCTTATGCGTCTTGGCATATTTCCCCGTTGGGATCTTTATCTCGTAACTGTTACCAGTCGAAATGGTCAACGAATTGCCGCGCAGCCAAGGATTGAAATACTTCAACATTTTGAGGTTGGTGCCTTGCTCGTAAGCGAAATCGACCAAGTTCGGAATGGATTGGGTGACGGTGACGGTTTTGCACTCGTAGGGCTGATACCATCCGTTGTCGCTGACTTGGAAGCCGTATCTCTCTGGATTTTCCGTGATAAGTTTTAGGGCCAAAATACGATAAACATAACGTTGTGTCTCCTCGGGCAGCAGCATGTCGAAATATGAATCCACACGCTGTTCTTCCTGCGTTTTGGAAATGCGTCCGTTGCCGCAGTTAAAGGCAGCCGCAGCCGAAATCCAGCTACCGAACTTACGGTAAGAATCCTTCAGATATTTACAAGCTGCGACGGTTTCTTTCTCGACATTGTAACGCATGTCCACTTCCTTGTTGATTTCAAGATCGTATTGCTTCCCAGTTCCCTCGAGAAATTGCCAAAAGCCTACTGCTTTGGAAGGGGAGACAGCGTTGGTCAACTCACTTTCAATCATGGCGAGGTATTTAAAGTCTTCGGGCAGACCGTATTTCTCCATCAACGGCTCCATTACCGGGAACCAGCGTTTGGTACGTTTCAGTAGCAGTATGGTGGCGGAATGTCTGTATGAATTGACTAGTAATTCTCTTTCCAACCGCTCGCGGACATAGAACAGGTCCAAGGGCACTTCCTCACCGCAAAAGGTCATGGTTTCGGGTAGCTCGATGTCGTGCGTGATGTGGTCGATTTGGTCGAAAGTAAGGTAATCTCTTTCGGTGCCTTCATATTCTTCCAGTTGCTCGTCATTGGATTGAGCCAGCGAAAAAGTGATAGCCGCCGTCACACCTATTAATATAATAACCATGCCGCAGGCAAGGAGGAGGTTTCTAGTCTTCATTTTGTAGATCTCTAATTTCAAAATTTCAAGATTTGTTGCTTTGTTTCTGACAGCCGCTTTGCGTCATTGCGAGGAGGAACAACAAGGCAATCCAGGGAATGAGTTTGTTATCTGGACTGCTTCGTTCCTCGCAGTGATGCGAAGCGCGGCGGTCTGCGTTAAAACGGCGTGACAAAATCCTTAAACATCGGAGAGATTTTATCCTTTTCTGAAAGAATCGGGCTCTCGATGTTCCAGTCGATGTCGAGGTCAGGGTCGTTCCAGCGGATGCTGCCTTCGGAAGCCTTGTTGTAGACGTTGGTGCATTTATAAGTGAACACCGAATGGTCTTCGAGACACACAAAGCCATGTGCGAAACCTTCTGGAATCCAATACATGAATTTGTTGTCCTCGGTTAATACCACTGATTCCCATTGTCCGTATGTAGGTGAGCCTTTCCGCAAGTCGACGGCTACGTCCATGACAGCACCTTTCACCACGCGCACCAGTTTGCCTTGGGCAAAAGGTGGCTTCTGGAAATGCAGCCCGCGCAGCACGCCTTTCATCGATTGCGACTCGTTGTCCTGCACAAAGGTCATGTCGAGCCCATGTTGGGCGAAGCGTTCCTTGTTGTAGCTCTCGAAGAAATAGCCGCGCTCGTCAATGAACACATCTGGCTTGATGACCAACAGGTCTTTTATCTTGGTTTCGATGATTTCCATTGTGATGATAATTTGGAATGCTGAATGCGGAATGCTGAATGTTGCAAGGCGCCGTTAGGCTTTTTGCCCTTCATTCAGCATTCATAATTCAGCATTCATCATTAAAGGTGCACACATTCATTATACGCTGCGGCAGCCGCCTCCATAATGCCTTCCGACATGGTGGGGTGGGGAAACACGGCATGGATGATGTCTTCGCCCTTGGCGCCCAGCTCGCGGCAGAGCACAGCAGCGGCTACCATTTCAGTCACGTTGTCGCCAACCATGTGGCAGCCCAGCCAGTCGCCGGTCTTGGCATCGAAGACGACCTTGATGAAACCATCGCGGTTGCCGGCAGCGGTGGCCTTGCCTGAGGCGGTGAAGGGGAACTTGCCGATTTTCACCTCATAGCCTGCCGCTATGGCCTTAGCTTCGCTCAGGCCGACGGAGGCGATTTCGGGCGTGGTGTAGGTGCAGCCAGGAATATTGGCGTAGTTCAAAGGCTTGGGGTCGAGGCCGCAGAGTTTCTCCACGCAGATGGTGGCTTCGTGGTCGGCCTTGTGGGCCAGGGCGGGACCGTGCACGATGTCGCCGATGGCATAGACGCCAGGCACGTTGGTGCGG
>JAEEGI010027903.1_pt1 | contig 10742 bp, 7 predicted proteins | sample 8958751 | NCBI WGS metagenome assembly JAEEGI01 (sample SAMN16246545, study PRJNA631951) | gut metagenome | biome: gut microbiome; feature: rumen; material: KS-attached | host: Bos | place: Iran: Karaj | collected 2018-10 | reverse complement strand
CCTCGAGAAGGTACGCGAGGGTGTAAGTTACAAGGTGCCGTACCTGAGTCTTGCACGGCTCAACGGGCGCTGCGAACCGCAGCTGAGCGAAGTTGTGAACCGCGTGATCAGGGGCGGTTGGTATCTCTTGGGAGAGTGGAATAAAAGGTTTAGCCAAGAGTGGTCAAAACGCTGTGGCAGAAAATATTGCACAAACGTAGGTAGCGGTCTTGACGCACTCACTCTGACGTTGACAGCATATAAGAAACTGAGGGGATGGGACGAGGAGTGCGAAGTCATAGTGCCGGCCAATACATACATAGCAACGATACTCGCAATAGTGAAAGCGGGACTGAAACCTGTGCTATGCGAGCCTTATAAGGACACTGCGCTGATGACGGCAGAGGGAGCCTTCTCGCTAGTGAAAGGAGGACGTACTGTGGCGCTGCTGCCCGTGCATTTGTACGGAGGAAAATGCGACATGCGGGGGCTGCGCGCGGTGGCCGACGAGAAGCATCTGGTTCTGATAGACGACTGTGCACAGGCTCACGGAATATTCGACGGAGAGAAGGAGGCGATGGCGGATGCCAACTGTTGGAGCTTCTATCCCGGCAAGAATATGGGGGCGCTGGGAGATGCAGGCGCTGTGACGACGGATGACGAAGAACTGGCACGCATCATTGCCGAGATGGCAAACTACGGGCAGAAGGAGAAATACGTGAACACACACATCGGATGCAATAGCCGTATGGACGAGATACAGGCCGCTTCGCTCTGTGTGAAGATGAACATACTCGAGGCCGACAACGAACGCAGAAGGGAGATAGCGGAGCAATACAGGACGGGAATCAGCAATAAGCACGTGAGGATGCTGAAGACGAAGGAGAGCGTGTGGCACGTGTTCCCAGTGATGTGCGCAGAGCGCGATGCTCTCAGGAAATGGCTCAAGGAGAAAGGCATCGAGACGATGATACACTATCCGATAGCTCCTCACGAACAGGAAGCATTGAAAGGCATCGTCGTGGGTATATATCCCATTACGGAACAGATGGCGCGCGAAGAACTGTCGCTGCCCATCGCACCTTATATGACGGACAAGGATGTGGATGCCGTTATCCAAGCTGTGAACAGCTTTGGGAGTTAAAAATTAAAAGTTAAGAGTTAAAAGTTAAAAGTTAACCGATGAGTCGGCGGAGTTGGCGGTCGGTGGCCGTAGGGAGCATCTCGCGGAGATGCTGCATCATCAAATCAAAGGACTCTTCGGGAGAGCAATCTGCCTGGCAAGCCTCATGGCCGAAGAGACGTTCGGGAGTGGTGAGCAGCGACCAGCCCCATCCGTAGGAGTTACCGTGACGGTCGCGCGGATAGACGAAATCCTCTGTGACAATACGGCAAGCCATCTCAAGACGGGTGATGTAGGCAGCGAACTTGCTGCGCATCTTAGGACCCGTGAAACCGCACTCAGCACGCAGTTCACGAGTGATGAGAGAACCCGATTCGCGCAGAGTGAGGAGTATCATCTCCTCGATACTGTCGGGCTCGGGGGCAGGGAAGAGATGACGACGCCAGTTGATAAAATGCGGCCACCATTCCATAGAGACGAAACCGGCCTTGCGATTGAAAAATTTACCATAGGCGCAAGGCATATCAATAACTACCGGACCCTTCCATTTCCACAGAGGCCAGTCCCAGCCTCCGTCGGGATATACAATATAACGACACTCCTCACCACCGATTTCGTCAGCGGAGAAACCTTTGATGCCACTGTCCAAAAGAGGGAGGAAACCCACCTCGGAGATGAGACGCATCAAATCGGAAGGAGTGTGTACTTCTCTAATCATGATTCTTGCGCACGCGGGAAAGGGTCTCAGGCGTCATCTGTAGATAGGACGCAATCATGTGCATGGGAGCACGCAGCAGCAGTTCGGGATACTGTTTGAGGAGACGGTCGTAGCGGTCGGCTGCCGACTCGAAACGCTGTGCATCGGCATGCCATTGCGAGGAGATGAGAGCGTGTTCGAGGATGCGACGGTAGAGACGGTTCATCTCCAGGTCGGTGGGAAGGATGCGCTGCAGCGTCTCCATCGGGATGGCCCAGAGTACAGTATTCTCCAGCGTGCCGATAATAAGACGGGAAGGATTGCCCGTGAGCAGACTCTCAATACACATGACAATGCGGCCTTCGTAAGAAAAATGCTCTGTCATCTCCTTACCGTTCTTGTAGTAGTATTGACGCACGAGTCCCTTCTGTACATAGTACATATAGCGACAAGGCTCGCCTTCGGGAAGCACAATTTCTCCCTTCCTATACTTGGCAGGCACAAGCAGACGCGCCAACGTGTCAATGCCCTCTGTTGAAAGAGTGCAATAGGAGCGTGCTAAATCGCGTGCCACCTCGCGTGCTATTTCATGAGTGAATCTGTTGGCCATAGAGAATTAAGGTTTATGTGTTCTTTGTGTTTCTTAATCCAGTTTCAAGACTGCGAGGAATGCCTTTTGAGGCACCTGCACATTACCTATCTGCTTCATACGCTTCTTACCACGTTTCTGCTTCTCAAGGAGCTTGCGCTTGCGCGAGACATCACCGCCATAGCACTTGGCAAGCACATCCTTGCGCACTTGCTTCACCGTCTCGCGGGCAATAATCTTAGCACCAATAGCAGCCTGAATGGCAATATCAAACTGCTGGCGGGGCAGGAGTTCTTTGAGTTTTTCACACATGCGACGGCCGAAAGTCTCAGCGTTGTCGAAATGCGTCAGAGTAGAGAGTGCATCCACAGGTTCGCCGTTGAGCAGGATATCAAGTTTCACGAGTTTGGAGGGACGGAAACCGATAGGATGATAGTCGAAGGAGGCATAACCCTTGGATATGGACTTCAGCTTGTCGTAGAAGTCGATGACGATTTCACCGAGAGGCATATCGAAAATTATCTCCACACGTCCGCCTGAGATAAAATTCTGTGAGACGAGTTCGCCCCGCTTACCCAGACAGAGCGTCATGATGTTGCCCAGATACGTTGTTGTAGTGATTACCGTAGCTCGTATGTATGGCTCCTCGATGTGGTCGATGAGCGTCTGGTCGGGCATTCCTGCAGGATTGTGCACCTCGTGCACCTCGCCCTGCTTGTCATAGACAAGATAGGATACGTTGGGCACTGTAGTGATGACATCCATGTCGAACTCACGGTCAAGGCGCTCCTGGATGATTTCCATGTGTAGCAGTCCGAGGAAACCGCAACGGAAACCGAACCCCAGAGCCACCGACGATTCCGGCTGGAATGTGAGCGAGGCATCGTTAAGCTGTAATTTCTCAAGAGAAGCACGGAGATTCTCAAAGTCCTCCGTCTCAATGGGATAAACACCGGCGAAGACCATAGGTTTCACTTCCTCGAAACCGGATATAGCCTCCGATGTGCCGCCCTCAACGGTGGTGATAGTGTCGCCGACTTTCACCTCTGTGGCTGTCTTGATACCCGACACAATATAGCCTACATTACCGGCAGAAAGTGTCTGACGGGGAGAGAGATCCATCTTGAGGATACCAATCTCGTCGGCCTTATATTCCTTGCCTGTGTTGATGAAGCGTACCTGCTGACCGCTGCGGATAGTTCCGTTGATTATTTTGAAATAAGCTATGATGCCCCTGAAGGGATTGAAGACCGAGTCGAAGATGAGAGCCTGGAGTGGGGCAGAGGAGTCGCCCTCGGGAGCAGGGATGCGCTCCACGATGGCCTCAAGAATATCTGCCACTCCTTCACCTGTGCGGGCCGAAGCACGTATTATCTCCTCATGCTTGCAACCTATGAGGTCGATAATCTCATCCTCAACCTCATCAGGCATAGCATTCGGCATGTCGCACTTATTGATGATGGGAATAATCTCAAGATCGTGGTCGATAGCCATATACAGATTGGAAATGGTTTGAGCCTGCACTCCTTGAGTGGCATCCACCACAAGAAGGGCTCCTTCGCAGGCAGCTATAGAGCGGGACACCTCGTAGGAGAAGTCCACATGTCCCGGAGTGTCGATAAGGTTGAGTGTGTAGTCCTTATACGACATCTGGATGGCATGACTTTTGATAGTGATGCCGCGTTCCTGTTCCAAATCCATATCGTCGAGCATCTGTCCCTGAGTGACCTTCAGAGTGGAGGTCATCTCAAGCATACGATCAGCCAACGTACTCTTTCCGTGGTCGATATGCGCAATGATACAGAAATTTCTTATCTTATCTTGCAATGTTGTAATCGATTATATGATTATACTTCTTCGTCGGTGTAGAGGAAGCGCTTGATAGACTTCTTGGGAGTCTTCTCGAACTCTTCCTTCATCACCTTGATACCTGCCAGCTGCTCGTAGGCAGGAAGCGACAGGTTGAGTGTCTTGCGGTTTTCCTCCATGAGGTCCTTGATTGCCTCGGACGTGAGCCCCTGCTTCTCGCAGGCATCCATATCAGGATACACAAGACCGTAAATCTTTTCGCCCTTCTGAATGACAACGCACTCGGCCACCATCGGGAGAGAAGAGAGCTTGTCCTCTATTTCCTCCGGATAAATGTTCTGACCGTTGGCGCCGAGGAGCATATTCTTGGAGCGTCCCTTGATGAAGACGTTGCCGTCGCGGTCAATGATGCCGAGGTCGCCTGTGTGATACCAACCGTCGCGCAGCGTTTCACGGGTGGCTTCCTCGTTCTTATAATAGCCGAGCATGACATTCATACCACGCGCGAGAATCTCACCCGGGATGCGATGTGGATCAGGAGAGTCAATACGCAACTCCATACGGGGAGCAGCTTTACCGCACGAACCTTTTACGAAATAGTGCCAGTCCTCATAAGCAAGGATGGGGGCACACTCTGTGGCACCATAGCCGATGGTATAGTTGAATCCAATATCGTGGAGCAGTTCCTCAATCTCCTGGTTCATGGCGCTTCCGCCCACGATGACCTCATAGAAGCGGCCGCCGAATGCCTCGCGGATACCTTCACATATCTTGCGCTTTATCATACGGCCGATAACCGGTGTCTTGATGAGACGGCCGATGATGGGGTCCTGCACCTTGGGCAAAACGGCTTTCTTCACTATCTTCTCCAGAATGAGAGGCACCACAATCAATACGGCAGGACGCACGTCTGCCAGAGCTTTAAGCAGGATGCCGGGGGTTGGCATCTTGGTGAGGAAGTTGACGTGCACACCGGCAGTGAACTCATAGATAAACTCGAACGACATACCGTAAGTGTGAGCCATCGGCAGCATTGAAAGAATCGCGTCACCGGCTTTGGCATGTTCGCCGAACACCTCGTAAGCAAATGCCATATTGCTCCACACGGCACGATATGGAATCATCACACCCTTGGAGTTGGAGGTGGTTCCTGAGGTGTAGTTGATGATACAAAGCTCATCGGGCTTGTCCTCGTGATAGTGTATGTTGTTTGGAAGGAACTTTTTGGGATACTTCTGACCGAAGAGTTCATTGAGATGCTCATGGGCTGTGGTCAGTTTCTCGGAAGAGGAGAAGAGTAGGGAGTCGTCTGTATTGCTAATGACACCGAGAATATTTGGCATCTGGCTGACGTCCAGCTTCTTCCATACCAAATCACCAACAAATAGAATGCGGCTCTCGGAGTGGTTCACGATGTCGTGCACCTGATTGGGATGAAACTCATGAAGAATGGGTACTGCTACAGCTCCGTATGTGATGATGGCAAAAAATGCAACGCCCCAGTGGCTCTGATTGCGGCCGCAGAGAGCTATTTTGTCACCTTTCTTGATACCGGCTTGTTTGAAAAGGATGTGCCACTTCTCGATGTTGCGGGCCACATCTTTGTACTGTAAGGTGTTGATGCCGTAGTCGCTCAGGGCCGGCAACTCCCAAAACTCTCGGATACTGTCAGAAAGACACTGATTGAAATGAGGGGATAGTGATCTCATTGTGTAATATGGTGTTATTTAAGGTTATTATTATATTTCTTCGTTGGTGTAGAGATAGCGTTTGATGGACTTCTTGGGAGTCTTCTCAAACTCCTTGTCCATCACTTTGATGCCTGCAAGCTGTTCATAAGCAGGAATTTGGGTATTGAGCAGTTTGCGATTCTCATCCATCACATCTTTAACGTTATCTGCAGAGAGACCCAGTTCCTTCTCCTTGTCGGGATCAGGATATACGAGGCCGTAAATCTTTTCACCCTTCTGTATGACTACACATTCGGCAACGAGAGGCAATGTTGAGAGCTTGTCCTCAATCTCCTCCGGATAGATATTCTGTCCGTTTGCACCAAGAAGCATATTCTTGGAGCGTCCTTTGATGAAGATGTTGTTATCTGCATCCATCACAGCCAAATCGCCTGTGTGATACCAGCCGTCGCGCAGTGTCTTTTCCGTCTCCTCGGGATTTTTATAATAACCCTGCATGACATTCATACCTCGTGCGAGAATCTCACCGGGAACATTTACAGGATCGGGAGAATCTATTTTCAGTTCCATACGGGGTGCCGGCTGACCGCAACTGCGGGGCACATATGTTTCCCAGTCTCTGTATGCAAGGATGGGAGCACACTCTGTGGCACCGTAACCGACGGTGTAGTTGAAACCGATGTCATGAAGTACTTCTTCAACCTCCTGTGAAAGAGCTGCACCACCGATGATGACCTCGTAGAAACGTCCTCCAAGAGCTTCGGAGAGACCTTTGCGCACTTTCTCGCGAATCATGTCACCAAGCACGGGCACTTTAAGCAGAAGAGCCACTTTGGGATCCTTCACCTTCGGCAATATCGCTTTTCTCACAATTTTCTCTATTATAAGAGGTACGGCGACAATAAGGCCGGGTTTGATGTCCTTGAGGGCAGAGAGAAGAATCTGTGGAGTGGGGGCCTTGGTGAGGAAATTAACATGTACACCTTGACAGAACTCAAAGATGAACTCGAAAGCCATTCCATACATGTGCGCCATCGGCAGCATTGCCAGAATCTGATCTCCGGCTTTCAGATGTTTCGACAAAACATCCTTTGCAAACTCACGATTGCTCCACACAGCACGATAAGGAATCATCACACCCTTTGAATTGGACGTAGTGCCGGAGGTGTAGTTGATAACAGCTAATTCCTCCGGACTGTCTTTATAATAATGTACATCCTCGGGTGAGAAGCGTTCCGGGAATTTCTTGCCGAAGAGTTCGTTCAGATGCTCGCGTGCATTACTTAATTTCTTGTCACGCGACAGCAGTATGCTCAAATCCTTCAGACAGACGATACCCGACAAGGCCGGCATTTCCTGTTCCGTGAGATTCTTGTAAATCTTGTCGTCAACAAACAGGAGCTTGGATTCCGAATGGTTTACAATCTGATGAATCTGCTCGGGATGAAATTCGTGTAGAATGGGAACAGCCACAGCTCCATATGTGAGACAAGCAAAGAACGAGATTCCCCAGCGAGAAGAATTCTTGCCGCACAGCGCAATCTTGTCACCGGACTTGATGCCTGATTCCTTGAATACTATATGTATCTTTTCTATAATACGGGCAACGTCTTTATACTGAAAATTATTCTCACCATAATCAGAGAGAGAATATCTGTTCCAGTTCTCCTTAATGACATTCTCCAGTATAAGGTTGAAACTTTCTGCTTGCTCCATATGAAGTAGGACTATATTTATTTACAAATTTTACTAAACATAACTGGCATTCTTATTTCAAACCTTGGGAAGTTTGGAAAGAGCCTCGCGAATAACCTCGTCGCTTGGGATGACATCACTCATCGTACCGTCGTTGAACTGCTTGTAAGCGTAAAGGTCGAAATATCCTGTGCCAGATAGATTAAATACGATTACCTTTTCCTCACCGGTCTTCTTGCATTCCAAAGCCTCGTCGATGGCAGCTCTGATAGCGTGACTGGATTCAGGTGCCGGCAAAATACCTTCTGCCTTGGCGAAAATCTCTGCTGCTTCAAATACGTTCGTTTGCTCGTAAGCACGTGCCTCAAAGAGACCCTGATCATACAGTTCACTCAGTATGGGACTCATACCGTGGAAACGAAGACCGCCTGCATGGTTGGAGCTCGGAATGAACTGGCTGCCTACGGTGTACATCTTGGCCAGAGGACAAATCATACCTGTGTCGCAGAAATCGTATGCATATATACCGCGTGTGAAACTCGGACAGGAAGCGGGTTCTGCACCGATGACCTTGTATTGAGCCTCTCCGCGCAACATTTCACCCAGGAACGGACTAGCGAAACCTCCGAGATTTGAACCACCGCCCGTGCAACCAATCAGTACGTCGGGTTTGATTCCATACTTCTTTAAGGCAGCCTGAGTCTCCAAACCTATAATTGTTTGATGTAGAAGCACTTGATTGAGCACAGAGCCCAAAACGTAACGATATCCTTCATTAGTAACGGCCACCTCAACGGCTTCACTGATAGCGCAACCTAAAGAACCCGTTGTGTCGGGGTGTTCGGCCAAAATCTTGCGACCGACGTTAGTGGTGTCGCTCGGAGAAGGCACGATGCTGGCGCCATAAGTGCGAATCACCTCACGACGGAAAGGCTTCTGCTCGTAGGAGCATTTCACCATATATACCTTACAGTCAAGTCCGAAATACTGACAAGCCATCGAGAGAGCTGTACCCCACTGCCCTGCTCCAGTTTCTGTTGTCACACCCTTAAGTCCTTGTTCCTTAGCATAATAAGCCTGAGCGATTGCAGAATTCAACTTATGTGAACCGGATGTGTTGTTACCCTCGAACTTATAGAAAATCTTAGCGGGCGTGCCGAGTGCTTTCTCCAGAAATTCTGCGTGAACAAGAGGACTCGGACGGAACATCCGATAGAAGTTCATCACGGGTTCGGGAATCTCAACCCACTTTGTGTCGTTGTCAAGTTCCTGCTTGATGAGTTCGGTGCAGAAGATGGGCTGCATCTCCTCCAGAGTAAGAGGCTTGCCCGTACCGGGATTCAGCAGAGGAGCGGGTTTCTGCTTCATGTCTGAGCGGATATTGTACCACTGCGTTGGCATCTCATCTTCTGTGAGATAAATCTTGTAAGGTATCTTTGTCATAGTATTGTAAATAAAATTGTTAATGATTCATTGTTTATATATTACTCCCACTCAATTGTCGATGGCGGCTTTGAAGAGATGTCGTAGCAGACGCGATTAACACCTTTCACCTTATTTATAATATCTGTGGAGACCTGAGCCATCAGTTCATATGGAAGATGTGCCCAGTCGGCAGTCATAGCATCCGTAGAAGTGACGGCACGCAGAGCAACGGGATTCTCATAGGTGCGCTCGTCACCCATCACACCGACGCTCTTGACGTCGGAAAGAAGTATTGCGCCTGCCTGCCATATCTTGTTGTAGAGAATATCGCCGTCGTCGGTCTTCCAGTTTCTCAGCGCACGGATGAAGATGTCGTCTGCTTCCTGCAGTACCTGCACCTTCTCGGGAGTGATTGCTCCGAGAATGCGGACAGCGAGACCGGGACCCGGGAACGGATGTCTGCCGATGAGGTGCTCCGGAATATTCAGCTGGCGCCCTACCCTGCGCACTTCGTCCTTGAAGAGCCATTTGAGCGGTTCGCAAAGCGAGAGGTGCATCTCCTCGGGCAGGCCTCCCACGTTGTGGTGACTCTTGATCACTTTGCCCGTGATGTTGAGCGACTCGATGCGGTCGGGATAGATAGTACCCTGAGCAAGCCACTTGGCATCCGTTATCTTCTTTGCTTCGGCATTGAACACCTCCACGAAGTCGCGTCCGATAATTTTACGTTTCTTCTCCGGTTCGGTCACACCTTCCAAATCCTTGAAGAACTTCTCAGATGCGTCCACACCGATAACGTTAAGACCAAGTCCTTCGTAGTCTCTCATCACGTCGCTGAACTCATTCTTGCGAAGCATTCCGTGATCCACGAAGATACATGTGAGACGGTTGCCGATAGCCTTGCTGAGCAGCACGGCAGCTACGGAGGAATCCACGCCGCCGGAAAGACCGAGTATCACGCGGTCGTTGCCCAGCTGGGCTTTCAGTTCCTGCACCGTTGTCTCAACAAAGTTGGCGGCACTCCATTCCTGACGGGAACCGCAGATGTCGACAACAAAGTTCTTAAGCAACTGTGTGCCGCACAATGAATGGAACACTTCAGGATGGAACTGCACGCCCCACACCTTGTCGTCAATCTCGTATGCGGCATTCTCTACTGTTGCCGTAGATGCGATTACGCGGGCACCTTCGGGGATGCGTGTTATGGTGTCTCCGTGCGACATCCACACCTGCGCTCCCATATCTATATCCTTGAACAGGGGGCTCCCGGCATCCACCTTCGTGAGATTCTGTCTGCCGTATTCGCGGCTGCCGGCCGGTTCCACCTTTCCGCCCCAGATGTGCGACATATACTGAGCGCCGTAGCAAATACCGAGAATCGGCAGCCTGCCTCGTATCTCGCTCAAGTCACATTGGAATGCTTCCGGGTCGTAGACGCTGTACGGAGAACCGGACAGGATAACGCCGATGACGTCCTTGTCGTCCTTGGGGAACTTGTTGTACGGCATTATCTCGCAGAAAGTGTCCAGTTCACGCAGTCTTCTGCCGATAAGCTGTGTGGTTTGGGAACCAAAGTCAAGAATTATTATTTTTTGCATAGTTACATATTGATGTTAAGCCACATTTATTGCATTTGGGTGCTCTGGAAGTGCAGGTGTAGCGACCGGGCAGGATGAGCCAGTGAGGATCCTTCGGAATGAGTTCCGCGGTAAGATGCTTTGTAAGCACCTTCTC
>JAEEGI010028017.1_pt1 | contig 10743 bp, 9 predicted proteins | sample 8958751 | NCBI WGS metagenome assembly JAEEGI01 (sample SAMN16246545, study PRJNA631951) | gut metagenome | biome: gut microbiome; feature: rumen; material: KS-attached | host: Bos | place: Iran: Karaj | collected 2018-10 | reverse complement strand
GACGCCATCAGCTACGTGTATCATACGTTTGATGGTAACACTTATTACAACCAGAAGACCATGCGCGAGGCTTTTGCTGAAACGTCTTCAGACACCCTTTGTACAAAAGAGACGACTGAACAGGTGATTATCCAGATGATTAGGGAAGCCAACAGACACTACAGTGAAATCATGTCTCGCCTGACTTTACCTCAGAAAGAATTGCTATATGCCATCGCTAAAGAACACAAGGCTCGGCAGATTACGTCTGGAGTCTTCATCCGTCGACATAGTCTCAAGTCGGCCAGCAGCGTCCAGAGCTCAATAAAGAAACTACAAGAATTCGGGTTGGTTTCATTTGATTCTGGCAACTACTACATCGCCGACCAACTGATGAGACTCTGGCTCTTAACTTAGGTGACTGTACTGTCCCTCCGTTACGTCAAATGTGCACAGCAGGGTCGGTTCCGCTGTGCACTTGGTATCTGGCACGAGGTGATGTCTATTCAAAATCTTCGTTTTCGGTCATCACCTCGTTCGGCTTGACTGTCACACTGTCAAACAGCGAATTGCAAATCAGCGACGAAGGCCTTAGCCGTACCGTCAGCATCTGGGGTCTCACATATTGTCTCTTCATCATAAGTGTATCCTCCTTATACTATTTAATCAATACTTTCTTGCCATTCACGATGTAGAGTCCTCTTGCCATAGGCTTGTCAGCAAGGCGGCGACCGGTGATGTCGTACCAAACGCATGAAACAGATGTCTTATCATCCGCCTCCATAGGAATTTCCTCAATGGCTGTCACCTCATCGTCCCACATCATCGCAATGCTATTAGCTGTAGCGGTCAAGCTGGCGGCAGGAATCTGCAGGTAAGCGCGATTAGCCTTAACCGTACCTCCAGCAGCATTCACTTTCTTAAACACTCCGCCTGAAAGTCCGAAGTTCACGTAGTCACCACTTGTCTGATCAATATGCGTCTCTTCCGTCACGGCTACCAGTGCATTTCCCGTTATCGTTGCTGCATCGCTGTTCGTTCCCGTCAGCGTGTAGGTCTCGCCAGGTGTACCCCTCAGCACCACGCCCGTATTGGCGGGCACAGCGCCGTCGATTGCAACCACGCTGATAGTTCCGTTCGCGCTGTCATACGTCTTACAATAGTATGCCGTCAGACCTTCAGGAACTGCAAACTTTGCCTTCGCGCTGAATGTTCCTATACCAGAAGATGGAACAGTGTATTTATTTGCAAAGATTGCAAGTTGCGGCTGGTTTGTCAGTACGTCCTGCACCCAGATTTCCTCTTCGCGACCATTCTGCAAGTTGATGGAGATTGTGCCGTTAGCAATTTGCTCGGCTGTAGCAAGAGTCATTCCCGTTGTAGACCCAACGAATTGTGTGTAATAACTGTTGGAAACAGAAGCACCTCTTGCAAAGTCCAGACTACTGCCGCTGTAATTAAATGTTCCCGTGGAAAGGCTGTTCACAATTGATGCACTTCCGTTATCTTTATAACCAATGAACCCACCGTTATATATACTACTTGCTGTTACGGAACCGGAAAACAGACAATCAGAAATAGTCAGGCTGCCAGCTTTCATGCAACCAACTATACCTGAGCATTCATCCCAACCAGAGTGAGTAGATGTCACATTTACCTCACTCCATACATTCTCAATGGTTGTCGTTCCTCTTGCATCAGAGGCAACGCCAGCACCATGAATTCCTGCTGTATGGATAGTACCCTTGATATGAAGGTTTTTGACAGTTGCACCATCGAGTTTGTTAAACGGTGCGCATAAATTACTACCTCCAGTTTCAACGAAAGCGATGGTTAACTTATGTCCTTGTCCATCGAATATTCCTTTGTAATGTAGGGCGGTATTACTGTCCGATGTAGAACCTATTCTCGTCTGGTCATTGCCAAGGTCGATATCTGCTGTCATTCGTGCATTTAAAGTTGGGGTCGTATTTACCAATGTGGCAAAATCCTTCCAGTCTTGTACAGAACCAAGGAGGTAGTAACCGTCCTCGTCTTGCTTAAGAGACGCAAAAATTATCAGCATCGGCAGATTGGTGACGGGGTCTTGTACCCATTCGCAGATATCGGGATAGGTAGCCCGCAGCGATGTGACATTCGTGTTCAGCGTCGTAACGAATGTCGCAGTCTTCATGTCGTCCAAGCTCATTACCGTGCCGTATTTGCCAGCATTGCTCCAACTGGCTCCACCACCATTCTGAACACATCCCGAACGGGAATAGCAGTTAGAAACCGTACCACTATATGAAAGCGACCCAATTGCATACGTTGAAGAGCCATTATTGATAACGCTTCCGACAGTATAACAGTTCTTCAACTGTGGTGAACCACCATATCCGTGAACACCTCCGCCAGCCTGATTCGATGTTGAATGAAACGTTACTGTACCCTCGTTATAGCAATTCACGATAGTGGCTGTACCATAACCGACAATGCCTCCGACATTAGAGTAAGAGATGACAGACCCCGAGAAAGAGCAGTTCAGGACTGTAGCTCCGTCGCTTATACCAATGATGCCACCAGCACCGGTCTGTGCTCCACTGTTTCCCGTATAGTTGTCAATCATTCCTTCCACACGCACATTCTTGATATATGCATCAGTATTTGCAAAGCCAAATAATCCAACACCTTCAACCTGTTGATTGTAATAGAGATTCTTGATGGTGAATCCCTGTCCATCGAAAGTTCCGCTGTATCTGTTGGCATCTGTTCCAATAGGAGTCCATTGGTTGGCATCATCACCTGCAAGGTCAATGTCTGTCGTCAGTTTGGCATTTGCAGAAGTTGTGCCGCTATTGACAAGGGTTGCAAAGTCCTTCAATTCCTGTGCGGAGCCGATGAGGTGATAAGTTAAGTACTTCTTGACAAAGCGGACGGACACCCCAGTAGAAGTGTAACTCGTGTCACCCATTGCCATTCTATCACTATAAAAACCTGGGGTATAGTTATAACTACCATCCGCACGAGTAGTGCTCTGATAAATTGCAGCTTTATTAATTTGGCCAGAATTGGTGCTATATCCAGCGGCAGGAAGGAATACGCAACCGGCAGCTTCCATCAATGCCCAGCCTTCAAGGCTTACAGTAGAAGAATAAGCTTCTGTGGCATTCTCGCAATTACCCGTAAAGTCCGTTCCGTCAGGATGCGTATAGTTGTCAGGGAAAACGATGACGCCTTTATAAGTGCCGCCAATAGTAGCCTTACTATAGCGGGCTCCTTCGGAGAGCGTATTGGTGACGGTACGTGATACGAAAAGGTACTCCCACTCTGCTTGTGACATAACGTACCACGATATGCCGTCACTTGGTGCACTATAATTGTTATATGAAAACCAGTCCTGGTTATTGCCGAAATAGTCATACTGGTGCTCGGCAAACTGGTATGTACTATTCACATATTGCAGATTGCCTTTCGAGAATTGGACTCTTGTCCCAGAATTATTAATGGTGAACACCCCGTTGAGTACATCAGACGATGATTCTGCCCACATACCTGTACAACAGCAGAGTAGGGTGAGCATTGAAATAAGTAATCGTTTAGTTTTGTTCATAACGTTATTGTTTTTATTGGTTGCAAAGGTACAAAAAACTCCTCAATTAACACACCATCCTGCAGAAAAAAATGTTCCGAAAGCGAAAAAAAAACATCGGAACACCATAAATTTTAGGAAATGGAAGAGTGCTCTTCACTTTTCATGGCCATCCGTGTCACACGCAGAACTCTGTGGCTTTGCGTTCATATTTTTATCACACGCGCAATAAAGTGATTATGTGCCAAATTGCCTACACCATGTCAGAACTCCTTTGTTTACAGGGATTGCAAAGGTGTAGGCAATATATTTAGTGTAGGCAGTTGCCTACACTAAGTGCAATTTTAACACCAGAATACTTGTGTTTATGCTCTGATTATCCAGTACTTTTCCGCTTGCTCCAGGGGGTGGAGCAACAGTTTTTCCTTATGATTTCCTCAGCTTTTCCTAAGGATTTCTGTTTGTCCCACCCCCTGGGACAACTACTTTTCCTATGGATTTCTGTTTGTCCCAGCCCTTGGGACAATAACTAGCCCTATGGATTTCTGTCACTTTTCTTAGGCCATTCTGTCACTTTTCTTAGGTTTCTTTGGTTTTTGCCTACACTATACAAAGTTGCCTACACTAAATTATCCATTGATAATCAATAGATTAACCTTTAGTGTAGGCAATTTGGCAGAAAATGACTCTCCTGCGCGCGTAACTATCGGATGAACAGCAGCTCACGATACTTTGGCAGAGGCCAGAGTGAGTCATCGACGATGAGCTCCAGCTTGTCGATCTCATAGCGGATGGTGTCGAGTTTCGGCTCCACCTTGTCGTGGTAGGCGATGGCCTTCTCGTGCTCGTCCTCAATCTTATTGGCCAGCTTACGGGCGTTAACCAGCTCTTCCACACCTTTCTCGATGGCAGAGGTGCGCTCGGCAATCTCCTCGATAATCTTCAGGTTGCGAGCGTTCAACTTCTCGGCCTTGTCGTTGGGGAAGACGGTGGAGACGCTGTCCACATTCTTCAGGAGGGCGCTCTGATAACGGGTAGCCACGGGGATGATGTTGTTCATCGAGAGGTCACCCAGTACACGGGCCTCAATCTGAATCTTCTTGGTATAGGTCTCCCACTTCACCTCGTTACGTGCCTCGAGTTCCTTCTTCGTCATCACACCCAGGCTCTCGAACATCTCGATGCTTTCCTTGTCAAGGTAGCGCTCGAAGATCTTCGGACAAGACTTCTCAACGTCCAGACCGCGCTTCTCAGCCTCGATGACCCACTCGTCAGAGTAGCCGTTGCCGTCGAAGCGAATGGGCTTACAGGTCTTGATGTCCTCGCGCAGCACGTCGATGATGGCGTGGAAGGTGGCGCTGTGGCCAGTGCCAGCGAGTTTCTTCTCGAACTCAGGAATCTTGGCGTCAACACGCTTTTTGAATGAGACGAGGGCCTCGGCGACGGCGCTGTTGAGGGCAATCATTGCGCTGGCGCAGTTAGCCTCTGAACCTACGGCACGGAACTCGAAGCGGTTACCTGTGAAGGCAAAGGGCGATGTGCGGTTACGGTCGGTATTGTCGATGAGCAGTTCGGGAATCTCTGGGATGTCCATCTTCAGTCCCTGCTTGCCAGCCATAGCGAGGATGTTGTCCACGTCGGCTTTCTCGATGTGGTCGAGCAACTCGCTGACCTGCTTGCCGAGGAACGAGCTGACGATGGCGGGCGGTGCCTCGTTGGCGCCCAGACGGTGAGCGTTGGTGGCACTCATAATCGAGGCCTTCAGCAGACCGTTGTGCTTATAGACGCCCATCAGGGTCTCTACGATGAAGGTGGCGAAGCGCAGGTTCTGTTCTGCGGTCTTGCCAGGAGCGTGCAGCAGGATGCCGTTGTCAGTGCTCAGACTCCAGTTGTTGTGCTTACCAGAACCGTTGATGCCAGCGAAGGGCTTTTCGTGAAGCAGGACGCGGAAGCCGTGCTTGCGGGCTACTCTCTTCATCAGCGACATCAGCAGCATGTTGTGGTCAACGGCAAGGTTGGTCTCCTCGAAGATGGGAGCCAGCTCAAACTGGTTGGGAGCCACCTCGTTGTGGCGTGTCTTGCAGGGGATGCCCAGTTCCAAAGCCTCAATCTCCAGTTCACGCATGAAAGCTGCCACACGCTCAGGGATGGAGCCGAAGTAGTGGTCGTCCATCTGCTGGTTCTTGGCTGAGTCGTGTCCCATCAGCGTACGACCTGTCAGCAGCAGGTCAGGACGGGCGGCATAGAGACCCTCGTCAACGAGGAAGTACTCCTGCTCCCAGCCCAGGTTAGAAGTGACCTTCTTCACGCTGGGGTCGAAATAGTGGCAGACGTCAACAGCAGCGACGTTTACGGCATGCAGGGCACGCAGCAATGGTGCCTTATAGTCGAGCGCTTCTCCGCTATAAGATATAAATACGGTGGGGATACATAGCGTGTCGTCGATGATGAATACAGGAGACGTGGGATCCCAAGCGGAGTAACCACGAGCCTCAAAGGTGCTGCGGATACCACCAGAGGGGAACGACGAAGCGTCAGGCTCCTGCTGAACGAGCAGTTTGCCAGTGAACTCCTCAACCATACCACCCTTGCCATCGTGCTCGATAAACGAGTCGTGCTTCTCGGCGGTGCCCTCTGTCAGCGGCTGGAACCAGTGGGTATAGTGTGTCACGCCATTCTCCGTGGCCCACTGCTTCATGCCTTCTGCCACAGCGTCTGCAATCTGACGATCCAGGCGTGCGCCATTGTCCATCACGTCTATCATCTTCTCGTACACGTCCTTCGGCAGGTACTTATACATCTTCTCACGGTTGAAGACCTTTTTTCCGAAATACTTCGCGGGTCTCTCACTGGGTGCTTTTACGTCGAGCGGCTTCTTCTTGAAAGCTTCGCCTACGACCTGAAATCTTAATGCTTCCATAATCTAATGGTTTTAAATGATACTTATTTGTTGATTGTTAATAATTTGTCTCTTTATGTCTGGGAAAGCTGCTTTAAACCTCCCTTCCGTTGTGAAGACGGAAGGGAGGGACCTGGGAAGATTATGGATGCAGCGTAAAACCCAGAACCAGGTAGGCTTTCTGTGAACAGGGGTTGGCAACCACCTGTCCAAAGATGGGTATTGAGAACGAGTCTGTCACCTTGATATCCTTCGTCGCCTTCAGAGCGACGTTGGTAACGGCGAAGCCCGACGTCCAACCATTATAAAAAGAGGTAGCATAGGGGATGGCGCCTGCCGTTGCCGTCCAGTCGACGGTAGCCAGTTGGAAGGGGACATTCACCTCGAAGTAGCTACTGTAGGCACGTTTGCCGTCCTTGTTCGTTCCGTCGTTACCAGCAAAGTTGGTAAACCACTGGAGCGATGCGAAGCCGAAGTCGTAGCCGACGTTCGCTTCAAAGACGTGGTTAGTGCCGTGAGCATTGTACTTGAAATAGCGGGCCTCCGGATCGCCACCGTCGTTTGTCCAATAGTCGGTAATGCCGATATTGAATCCACCATTGCTATAGGCGAGGGTGAGATCTAACTCCTTCGTGTCTTCAGAGTTAGACAATCCAACGTTACCCCATGCCGACAGCGACAGTCCCTTGTAGCTTACTCCGAGAGTCGGCTGTATCGACACATTGCCTAAGTCCTGGCCACGCCAGATGTAACTGCTGACAACATCACCACTAATCGTTGCCTCTACTGTATCTTGAGCATAGGCGGTCACTCCCATGACCATACCCAATGCGAATAAAACAATCTTTTTCATATTCTTTACTTTTAACTATTTTACCTTTTTACTTTTTTATCTTTTTACCTTTAGTTGTAGCATGCCTCTCCATGTTCGTAAATGTCGAGACCCTCTTCCTCAATACGCTTGTCGACACGCAGGCCGTGCAGCTTCTTGATGCCATAGAAGAGGACGAAACCGCAGGCGGCAGCCCATAGGTCAATGACCAGAATACCGAAGCACTCAGCGCCGAAGAATCCCCAACCATGACCGTAGAAAGCTCCGTTGGTAGTAGACAGCAGACCTGTCATCAGGGTACCGAGGATACCGCAGACACCATGTACAGAAGAAGCACCTACAGGATCGTCGATATGCAGCGTATGGTCGATAAATTCGATGGCATAGACAAGAACCAGTCCACAAACGAAACCGATGATAACCGCTCCAGCAGGCGATACGAGATCGCAACCAGCCGTGATGCCTACAAGACCTGCCAACACACCGTTCAGTGTCAGTGAGAGAGAGGGCTTGCCGTACTTCAGATAGGTGAGGAACATCGTAGCCACACCTCCTGCTGCTGCGGCGAGGTTCGTGGTCAGAAAGACGTGTGAGATAGCCACACGGTTCACCTCGCCACTGGCTGCCAGCTGTGAGCCAGGGTTGAAACCGAACCAGCCTAACCAGAGGATGAAGACACCCAGAGCCGCCATCGTCAGGTTGTGACCAGGAATAGCGCGGCTCTTGCCGTCCTTCGCATATTTACCGATACGGGGACCGAGTGCCATAGCACCGATCAGAGCCAGTACGCCACCCACGCTATGCACGATGGCAGAACCTGCAAAGTCGTGGAACACATCACCGAAGGTTGACATCATGAAGCCGTCGGCAGCTTCGTTGCAGAGCCAGCCGCCTCCCCATGTCCAGTGACCTTCGATGGGATAGATGAACAGCGAGATGACCGCGCTATATATCAGGTACATCGAGAACTTTGTGCGCTCAGCCATCGCACCGCTGACGATGGTGGCAGAGGTGGCACAGAACACCGTCTCGAAAATCAGGAAGCCCTCTACGGGCAGTTCACCTTTATAGAAACTCAGGTCGCCCCAGTTGGGAGCACCAATGAAACCTGCGCCCTCGCTGCCGAACATAAAGCCGAAGCCGAGGAAGAAGAACAGCAGGGAGCCGAACATGAAGTCGACGAAGTTCTTCATCAGGATGTTCGCAGTGTTCTTACTGCGCGTAAAACCTGCTTCACACAGCGCAAAGCCAGGCTGCATCCAGAAAACTAACATGGCTGCCAATAGCATCCATACAGTATCGAGTGATAAACCTATTTCATTCATAATTATATGCCTCCCCCTAACCCCCTCCAAAATGAGGGGGAACCCGAACGGAGGTACGGGGTTTATGTTTGTGTTTAGTCTCTCCCCTCCCTTTGTAGGGGCCAGGGGAGACTTTACTTCTTGTCTCTTAATACGGTGTCGCCGTGCTCACTTGTTCGGATGCTCCACGTGTCGATCATATCGCTTACGAAGATACGGCCGTCGCCAACCTCACCAGTATGTGCAACCTGCAGTATCACCTTCACTGTCGGCTCTACGAACTGGTCGCGACATACGATGGTCAGTGCCACACGCTCTATCACATCCGTCGAATACTGGACGCCACGATATATCCTTTCCTGTCGGCTCTGTCCGATGCCGTGAACGTTATGATACTCAAACCAGTCGATGTCCGAACTGAGCAAGGCCTCTTTGACCTCTTCGAACTTTGTCTTCCTGATAATTGCTTCAATTCTTTTCATAACTTTGTCCTTTTACCTTAATTAATACTTAGTCCACTTTTTGGACCTTTATCTGTCAATTGACGCTGCAAAGGTACGACAAAAATGAAAGGAAGCCAAAGACTTCCTTTCATTTTGTGTGTTAAATCTACCATTAATTGACAATTTGTAAACATTTTAAAGTGATTTATGTCGTTTTGCTTTCTTTTTAGCCAAAAATGCTTTCATTTTGTAACATTTTGTCACTTGCCGCTCCAAGTCTCGATACGATTGAGCGCTTCTTCCGTCTTTTCATGGCTGTTGAAGGCAGTGAAGCGCACGTAGCCCTCACCACTGGGACCAAAGCCGACGCCAGGAGTACAGACGACATTAGCGCCGTAGAGCAGGGCCTCGAAGAAGGACCATGAGTCCATGCCGTCGGGCGTTCGCATCCAGATATAGGGGGCGTTCTCACCACCATACACCTCATATCCAAGGTCACGCAGACGTTTCAGCATCCGCTGGGCGTTGTCCATATAATAGTTGATGGTGGCCTGAATCTGCTGCTTGCCTTCCGGCGTGTAGATAGCCTCTGCTGCGCGCTGCGAGATATAGCTTGTACCGTTGAACTTCGTACACTGACGGCGTAGCCACAACTGGTTGAGTGGGATGCGCTCACCCTCGAAGGTCGATACGGTGACATCTTTCGGAACGATGGTATAGCCGCAGCGGACACCCGTAAACCCTGCCGTCTTCGAGAACGAATGGAATTCGACGGCACACTTTCTTGCACCACGAATCTCATAGATGCTATGCGGAATCTCAGGGTCGCGGATGTAAGCCTGATAAGCGGCATCGTAAAGAATCAGAGCATCGTTCTTTAGCGCGTAGTTCACCCATTTACGCAGTTCCTGCTTCGTGATCACAGTACCCGTCGGGTTGTTGGGATAACACAAATAAATCACATCGACGGGGCGACCGTGAGGAAGTGGCGGCACGAAACCATTCTCTGCCGTACACGGCATATAACGTACATTCGTCCAGCGTCCATCACGGAAGTTGCCGCAACGGCCAATCATCACATTCGAATCGATATAGACGGGATAGATGGGGTCGGTCACACCAATAAAGTTGTCCCAATGGAGCAGCTCTTGGAAGTTACCCGTGTCGCTTTTCGCTCCGTCGTTGATAAAAATCTCGTCTATGCTGAGGTGTACACCACGCGTCAGGAAGTCATTCTTTAGAATGGCTTCACGAAGGAAGTCATAGCCCTGCTCAGGTCCATAGCCGCGGAACCCCTTGATGGTTCCCATCTCATGGGCAGCCTTATGCATGGCCTCCACAACGGCAGGTGCCAGAGGCTGGGTCACGTCACCGATACCTAAGGAGATGACGTCGGCCTTGGGGTGCATCACCTTAAAAGCGTTCACCTTCTTGGCGATATCAGCGAACAGGTAATTCTGCTGCAGATTCAGGAAATGTATATTTACTAATGCCATATTGCAATCGTTATTTCGTTATCATGTTATTTCGTTATATCGCGTCAATCTCGCCGTCGAAGACAAATTCAGCGGGTCCTGTCATATAGACGTGATTGTCTGACTCCCGCCACTCGATGGTCAGTGTGCCACCGTCCATTACGATATTGCTTTTGCGACCAGCTTTACCTAAGTATGCAGCAGCAACAGCGGTAGCGCAAGCTCCTGTGCCGCAGGCCTGAG
>JAEEGI010028015.1_pt1 | contig 10743 bp, 7 predicted proteins | sample 8958751 | NCBI WGS metagenome assembly JAEEGI01 (sample SAMN16246545, study PRJNA631951) | gut metagenome | biome: gut microbiome; feature: rumen; material: KS-attached | host: Bos | place: Iran: Karaj | collected 2018-10 | reverse complement strand
TTCCGGCGGTTCGTCCGCAAATCCGCACTCGGCATCAGGATGGGAATCGGTGTAACGGATGTAAGGCTTTATGTCGTATATGGCCGTAAAGTTTCTTAGATCCGCGCCCGATACGATAAGTACCTTTCCCTCATCGGAATCTTCTATTCCGAGAAGTTTAACGGATGAAAGACCGATCGGGTTTGGCCTGAAAGGCGATCTTGTGGCAAATACTCCCATCGTATCGTTTCCTCCGAGTCTCGGAGGACGTACCGTAGCCTTAAAATTTTCGCTTTTCCTTATATCAAATCGCCATAAAAGCCAGATATGCGAAAAACCTTCAAGCCCTTTTAACGCATCGGGACTTCGATATTCGGGTTCAAAAACGATCGTTCCGATCGTATCGTCCACCAGACCGCTCTGTCTGGGGACTCCGAACTTCTCCGGAAAATCCGAATATAGATGCGCGATTACTTTAAGCTCATCTTTTAATTCATCCATCTTTTTGTTCCTCTGTAACCAAAAGACGACAGTGCAGGAGCACTGTCGTCCGGTTTTCTATAATCCCATGACAATAACCCGCCAAAAAGTATTTTACACTTCAAGGGCATGTCCTGTCAAAAGTTCGTAACAGGTAAGATATTTGTCGATCGTTTTGTCCACAACTTCCTTGGGAAGTTTCCAGTTGTGGCCTTCGTTTTGCTTAAGCCAGTCTCTCGCAAACTGCTTGTCAAATGAAGGTTCGCCGTGTCCGGGTTCATACTCGCTAAGGGGCCAGAAACGTGAACTGTCGGGAGTGAGCATCTCGTCACCCACAACGATGTTTCCGTTCTCATCAAGACCGAACTCAAACTTTGTATCTGCTATGATGATGCCCTTGGAAAGAGCATAGTCTGCACATTTTTTGTAGATCGCGATCGTGTAATCTCTTAACTTTTCAGCATATTCCTTACCTTTTCCGGGGAATCTCTTCTCAAGGTAATCGATGCTTGCCTCGAAAGAAATGTTCTCATCGTGATCGCCGATCTCAGCCTTTGTGGAAGGAGTATAGATAGGCTCGGGGAGCTTATCGGATTCCTTTAAGCCTTCGGGAAGTTTGATACCGCAAACGGTTCCGTTTTCTTTGTAACTTGCCCAGCCCGATCCTGTGATGTATCCTCTTACTATGCATTCAACGGGAAGCATGTTTAATTTCTTTACCATCATGGCTTTGCCCTTAAATTTATCCTGTCTGAAGAACTCGGGCATATCGTTTACGTCGGTGGAGATCATGTGGTTTGGCATGATGTCTTCGGTCATCTCAAACCAGAACTTTGACATCTGTGTAAGGACCGTTCCTTTGTCGGTAACGATGTTGTCAAGTATAACGTCGAAGCAGCTTATACGGTCTGTAGCGACAAGCACCAGTGCATCGCCGATATCGTAGATCTCACGAACTTTTCCTTCTTTAACGGGTTTGTATTCTTTCATATGATCCTCCTCATCCCTTTCGGATGTTAACTGTGTTTACTGTTTAGTGGTGGAACAAACGAATGCCGGTAAATGCCATTACCATGTCGTACTTGTCGGCACATTCGATAACGAGGTCGTCTCTTACGGAGCCGCCCGGCTGTGCGATGTATTTTACACCGCTCTTGTGGGCACGTTCGATGTTATCGGAGAAGGGGAAGAAGGCATCGGAACCGAGTGTGACACCGGTGTTCTTCGAAAGCCATGCTTTCTTTTCTTCTCTTGTGAAGACTTCGGGCTTTGTCTTGAAACGCTTCTGCCATTCGCCTTCTTTAAGGATGTCTTCGTACTCATCACCGATATAAACATCAATGGCGTTATCTCTGTCGGCACGTCCGAGTCCGTCAACAAAATCAAGCTCGAGAACCTTGGGACACTGACGTAAGAACCAGTTGTCGGCCTTCTGTCCCGCAAGGCGTGTACAGTGGATACGTGACTGCTGGCCGGCACCGATACCGATCGCCTGACCGCCCTTTACGTAGCACACCGAATTGGACTGTGTATATTTCAAAGTGATGAGCGCGATCTTAAGATCTTTGAGCGCTTCATCGGGTATGTCTTTGTTCTTTGTAACGATGTTCTCAAAAAGGCTGTCGTCAGCTTTGAGCTCGTTTCTGCCCTGCTCAAAAGTAATGCCGTAGACCTGTTTTCTTTCTACCGGAGCAGGAACATAGTTTTTGTCGATCTGAATAACGTTGTACTTTCCGCCCTTCTTTTGCTTAAGTATCTCCAAAGCCTTTTCGGAATAGGAAGGAGCGATGACGCCGTCGGAAACTTCTCTTTTGATGAGAAGTGCGGTGGACTCGTCGCATTCATCGGACAAAGCAATGAAATCACCGAAAGAAGACATTCTGTCCGCACCTCTTGCACGTGCGTAAGCAAGCGCCATAGGAGAAAGGTTCTTGTAATCGTCTACCCAGTATATCTTTGCGAGTGTCTCGTCAAGAGGAAGCCCGATAGCCGCACCTGCGGGAGAAACATGTTTAAAGCTTGTTGCTGCGGGAAGTCCCGTTGCATTTTTAAGCTCATTTACAAGCTGCCAGCCGTTAAAGGCATCAAGGAAGTTGATATATCCGGGATTGCCGTTCAACACGGTGACCGGAAGGTCGCTTCCGTCTTCCATGAATATCCTGGAAGGTTTCTGATTGGGGTTACATCCGTACTTTAACTGAATTTCGTTCATGGCTTCCTCCTAGTTGTTCTTATTGTAGATCCTCTGTTCCCACTTGCCCGTTTCAAGGCTTATGTATCTTACGAACAAAGAAACCTTATTGTCAAAATTAAGTGCTTCCCAAAGCTTGTTTCCGAACTCATCGATATCGCCGGTCATCTTTACCACCTCGGGTTCGCCTTCGAAACTCGGAAGCGGGTTGTCGTCTTTCATGTATGTGTGGATGAATCTGCCTTCGCCGATCTTTGGATTGTCATAAGAGAAGGTGTATCTGTTGCAGCAGTTCGGATCGCCGTTGTTGCTCTTTAAGATGCTCATCTCATAGCTGAAGGTGTCGTCCGTAAAGTTAAGTATTCCGGATATCCTGGGTGTGAAATTGGGTTCATCGGGCTCATACTTACGGCTTCTTAAGGAAGCTTCGAAGCTCTTTCCGGCTCTTAAGCCGTCAAAGATCGTGTCTGTCTGGTCGCCGTTCGTAACGATCGTGTGCTCTCCGAAAACTCTTACGGGAGCATATATGATAAGTGAAGGGTCAGAAAGTTTTGAAGGATCGAAAGCCTGTGTACGAATGCCTTCGCCGTCCTCCACAAAAATACGGTTACGTGAGTTCACGCTTCTGCCCATGATGAAGTATGCGATGACTGCATTTTTGCCGTCTTCACTGCGTCCGATGACGATCCCTCTTCCGGGATAAGCGTTTGATCTGAGTAAATTTTCGATTTCGAATGTTTTCATGTGATCCTCCGTTTCTTGAATAAGTTGACAGTTAAGAATGGGTGTTGATCCGGAGTTCTGTAAAAAGAAAAAAGAAAACCGACGCAACTAGGCCCCAATGGTGCCCAGACGGTCGGCTTATATCATCTATACTTCACGTGGTCGATTCCACTTTTCCGGTTTCCCGGAATATCCGTCAGTTATATAGACTTTATGTGATTATGATATCTTTACGCGCAAGAAGTGTCAATTGTAAAAAATGACAATTAACTACTGTTTATTTTTGATTTTCTTTAACACTTCTTCTTTAAGATCTCTCGTCTTGTCTTTGATCCTCGGAGAAGCGGTGGGCGAACCGAGGATCTTTGCGATAAGCTTTGAACATACGTCGATATGTCCGGTCATGTTCGCAAGGTTTGCCAGAAGGTAATCGACAGTAGTCTCATCCATTCCGCACATCGGATAATTCTCTGTCGCAACGGCGGAAACAAATCCTTCGTATGCGTTCTTGGTAAATTCAAACTCGTTTGCTTTTACGTTCTTGTATTCGGGATCGGACTCACCTATCTCTTCGGCCTTTCCTCTGTACATCCACGATGTCTTAAGGCAGATGTAAGCCTTCTCGCTCGCCTTTGCGCCCTTTACAACGGCATTTAACAAAGCCATCTTGTAATTATCTATCGCTTCGTCGTATGTATATGTCTCGGGTGCGCCCGGGCGAACCTTGAAATTGGCGCATATCTTTTCCCTTACTTTCTGTCTCTGAAGATTGAGAATGCCGGGGAAAAATCTTGTAAGTGCCGTATAACCGCACATGGGGCACATGATGACATCGTACTTCGAAACATCGATACCGTCATGTCTGGGGCGAAGATCGTTGTCGGTTCCTATAAGTTTGGCAGCCGAAGCTTTAAGCGCACGATATTTAAACTTGCTGTCGCACACAGGGCATTCGATAGTCTTATCAAGAAGAAAGTCTTTCTCGCTTACCGTGGGAGCGGCTTTTTCTTCGCCCTGCGGAGCGCTCTTTTTGCTTTCATCTTCGAAAAGGTTCATGTTTTCAAGTCCGCCGAATCCAAACGATTCAAGTCCGGACAATAATCCGTCTGCCATAATGACCTCCGTATAACTTACTCCTCGGACTCTTCAAGTCCGACATATTTTGCTTCGAAATCTTCTTTGGGCATCGGCCTGTCAAAGAAGTAACCCTGCACCATCTTAACCTTCATGCCGCCGAGCACGTTAAACTGCTCTTTTGTCTCTATACCTTCGACACAGATCTGAACTCCTATGGTCTCCGCAAGTTCTGCGACCATCTTGATGAACGACTGTGAATAAGCATCGTCAGCAAGATCTCTTACGAAACTTTGATCTACCTTTATAACATCAAAAGGTATCTCTCTTATATGATTGAGCGAACTGTAACCCGTACCGAAATCGTCGAGTGCGATCTTGACGCCGAACGTCTTGATCTCGGAAAGGATCCTCTTCATACGCTCCATATCGTTGATCGCAAGACTTTCCGTAACTTCCAAAGTAAGATTCTTCGGATTTACTCCGGTCTCTTCGATAGTCCTTTTAACTATCTCCACGATGTCTGTCTGAAGAAGCTGAACGACCGAAAGGTTAACGTTTACCTTAAATTCGGGATGTCCGCTTTCATTCCACTTTTTAACTTCAAGACACGCTTCTCTTAAAACGTTGTTACCGATAGGATTGATAAGTCCCAGGTACTCGGCAAGAGGAATGAAATCGCTCGGTGCGATAAATCCCAGTTCAGCCGAATTCCATCTTATGAGTGCTTCGGCTCCCATACAGGGATTGCCTTCCGACATAACATCTACGATAGGCTGGTAATAAACTTTGAATTCCTTGAATTCATCCGTTATGGCGTCACGCATGTTCTTTTCCATGTCAAGACGCTTGCTCGATGAAGAAATGATCTTGTCCGAATACTTGGCAGTGCGGTTCTTACCGTCTTTCTTGGCTTCGTACATCGCAATGTCGGCCTTTTTGATAAGTTCCTGAACACTTTCGCCCGAATCGGGGAATTCAACGATACCCATACTCATCGTACAGTAGTAATCGGCATCCTTTAAATACCAGGGTTTGTTGAATATGTCCTGTATGCCCTCCACGATAGCGTTAAAGTGCTCATAACTCTCGGGAGGGATGATGATAACGAACTCGTCGCCGCCCATTCTGTAACACGTATTCTGAATGCCGTCGATACGCTGCAGTGAATGGGAAATGGCCTTTAACAATACGTCGCCGTACTGATGTCCGAGACCGTCGTTAATATGCTTAAAGTCATCAAGATCGAGGTAGAGAAGAGCACCCGTCATGCTGTTTCTTTTTGCACTGTCTATGTGTATTGCAAGGTCTCGCTCGCAGCACATTCTGTTGTAAAGACCGGTAAGGAAGTCCGTACAAGCCTGCTGCTCTATTCTCTTCTGGTAAGTTTTCTTGTCCGTAACGTCATATGCTGCGCACAAAGAAACCTTACGTCCGTCCACCCAGTTGATGTATGTATAGTGAAGATCGTACCAGCGGTTTCTGTCGATATGGTTGATCTCATAAATACCGCTGCCTCGATTAACAGGTATAGCGCTGTCAAAAAGCTCATCGAGCGTATTGTTCTGAAGTTCTGTCGCGAACGTGCTCTTTAATATCCTGTTCATGAAAAGAGGCTGGTTCGTGTTGACGTCGCGCACATAGATTGCACTTCCGACGTTATCAAGAAGCGACTCGAGTGAAGCATACGAGCCTGCCAAAGAGTTCTTCTGAATACGCTTTGTAACTACGGAATGAAGAACGTGCGACGCGTCATGAAGGAACTTAACCTCATCGACAGAAAACTTTCTGTCTTCGGAACGATCCATAAAGCATGCGTACATTCCGTAACCGCCCACAATGTGAATGGGCAGAACGACAAGTGCCTTTATTCCAAGATAAGCCATGTCCTTGGAAAGCTGTGCGGGAACATCGCTGTCGTATGAGATCACGATAGGCTTGTCACTCTTTAAGAAAGAGAACGTCTTCTGATCTCTGAACCTGTCAAAGAGCGAAACGACTCCCGAGTTTGTCCACTCGGCCAGAATGTCCATTGTTTCTTTGCCCTGACGGGTGCGTGCCACCATGGCGGTGGATATATTAAGATATTCGCCTATAAGTCCCATGCAGGTACTCATAATGGCTTCTATCGCATCGTCGCTGTCAAGAAGCTGCACTATCCTTGAAACGGCCTCCGCACGCTCTAAGGAATCTTTCATCTCCTGTTCGGAGAATTTGCTCCTTCTGCTCTCGGCTTCGGCACTTACCATCGAAAGCGTCGATGACATGATAAGCTGCGTAACGTCTCTTACAATATCTACGGAATGCATGAAGTTCTCAAAAGAAAGGATCCTTGAGAACTGATCGATACCGACTGCACCCGAGATGTTAAGTTCATCGTCATTTAATACACCGATGAATATCCACGTCATCACGGCTTCTCCGCCAACGAACACAGCGGATGCGGCGATGCGGATATTGGGAACAACGGTGTCTTCCATGGCCTGAACTTCCATATCGGAATCGGAAACTCGGTGATAAAGATTGTCAAGAGTATCCTTGCCGACAAGTTCGATGAGTCGTTCACACTCATCGGGTTCTCCGGTGATCTCGGAGAAGATCTCGCCGTCTTTGTTTACGCCATACATATATAGGCCCGCCACTTCACAGTAGCGCGCCGCAAGTCTGTGTACTATTACCAGATCAAGTAAGTTGTCTTCCACCTGTAAAAACCATCCTGCTATTAGTAACCAAAAATCTCCCCAATTGTTAGTTTAACACAATACCTAAATGCATTTCAATTGTAAAAAACCGTCTTTTTCGTTCCCGTTTCTTTCACATGGTAAAAAAAATGCTTATTGCGGTAAAAAGAAAGAGCACCACCCCGTTAAAACGGGATGGTGCCGATAATCATTAATTAAGCTGAGAAGAATAGTTGGGTGCTTCTTTGGTGATGTGAATATCGTGAGGATGTGATTCCTTCAAAGATGCGGCTGAAATCTTAACGAATTTGCCGTTCTCCTTCAAAAGATCGATCGTTGCGCATCCGCAATATCCCATACCTGATCTTAAACCGCCGATAAGCTGGAATACGGTATCTTCAACAGATCCTTTGTAAGCAACACGTCCTTCAACGCCTTCGGGTACGAGCTTCTTTGCGTTTGTCTGGAAGTATCTGTCTTTACTTCCGTTCTCCATTGCGGAGATGGAGCCCATGCCTCTGTATACTTTATATTTACGACCCTGGAAAAGTTCGAACTCGCCGGGAGCCTCATCGCAGCCTGCGAACATCGAACCCATCATGCAGACGCTTCCGCCTGCGGCTATAGCCTTGGTGATATCTCCCGAATATTTGATACCGCCGTCGGCGATGATCGGAATACCGTATTCTTTTGCAACGGCATAGCAATCCATGATCGCCGAGATCTGAGGAACACCGATACCTGCAACGACACGGGTCGTACAGATCGAACCGGGGCCTATTCCGACTTTAACCGCATCCGCACCGGCTTCGATAAGATCTTTCGTAGCCTGTCCGGTCGCAACGTTACCTGCGATAACGGGAAGATCGGGATATTTTTCCTTGATCATCTTAAGACATCTTATTACGTTAGCCGAGTGACCGTGAGCGGAGTCGAGTACAACAACGTCAACCTTAGCGTCAACGAGAGCGGCAACTCTGTCGAGGACATTGGCGGTTATGCCGAGCGCGGCACCGCATAAAAGTCTTCCCATATCGTCTTTTGCTGCCAAAGGATATTTGATCGTTTTCTCGATATCTTTTATGGTGATAAGACCCTTTAAATTGAAATCGTCATCAACGATCGGAAGCTTTTCTTTTCTGGCTTTTGCAAGAATAGCCTTTGCTTCGTCGAGTGTGATGCCTTCTTTGGCCGTAACAAGACCTTCGGAAGTCATGCATTCTTTAATCTTTTTGGAGAAATCTGTTTCGAATTTAAGATCACGATTTGTGATGATGCCCACAAGTTTTTTCCCTTGTGTGACCGGCACGCCCGAAATTCTGAACTTACCCATAAGTTCATCGGCGTCTGCCAATGTATGTTCCGGAGATAAAGAAAACGGATCTGTGATTACGCCGTTTTCAGAACGTTTAACCTTGTCAACCTCTTCTGCCTGTTTCTCAATAGACATGTTCTTGTGAATGATACCGATACCGCCCTGTCTTGCCATGGCAATCGCCATACGATGTTCGGTTACCGTGTCCATTCCCGCACTCATAAGCGGAATGTTCAGCTTGATCGTCTTGGTAAGATGTGTGGTAACATCCACCGCGTTGCCGACTACTTCCGAATAACTGGGAATCAAAAGCACGTCGTCAAATGTAATTCCTTCGCTCACTATCTGACCCATATCTTCTCTCCTTTTCTTTATTATTTTTTGTAATCTTTAAGGTTTAAGAAAGAATATCTCTTTTCCCATACCTTTTTAAAGATTTGCCGTTGAGTTTAACAAAGATGATGCCTCATGTCAACAACCAAAATCGACAAAATTCAATAAAGCAAAAATGAACGAGGGGGACGGTGGCGCTCATTCATTTGCAGAATAAATTGCAAATGAATGGGCGCCACCGTCCCCCGGTCATTAATCGGTAAATACCTTTCTGGGAGCGACGTTCTTCACCATTTTGATGAAGTGATCGTCAGGCTCAAAAATAACCTGTTCATCTCCGTTGTAATAGAAAGTGTATCGTTTTTCGGGCATTTCCTCGACTCCGCTTGAAAGATCCACAAGCTTAAAGGTTCTGTTCTTGTAACTGTCAAGATGCCAGCTCTTTATCGGAGCCATGATCTCGATCTTGTCAAGCTCATAGACTTTAACACGTTTACGTCTCGATTTATGGAACACCTTGTCTACCGTGATCTCTTTATCAAGATAAAGATATTCGAATTCCACATCAGAATAGGTGACCGTAAAATAGATACCTACGCCGAACGCGGCAGCCAAAAAGATCATTAACGGGAGGCCCACAAAAGAAAGCAGTCCCGAAAAGACGGTAAGCAATATCAAAACCCATTTAAGAAAGATCATATATGCAGGTGTCTTTCTTTGCACCATGCATTCGTAATAAGCATCACTCATAAATTTATTTCTCCCTGTGAAGTAACTCGTGAACTCTTCCGTTCAACACTCCTGCATAAAGGTCCTCGATAACGGGGCTGTCATCCGAACATTTGATAACGGAAGAACGATCCGCCTTGTAAAGACCCGCCGCACGTTTTTCTTTGCCTTCCCTGTATACGAAAGGCTGGCCGGCGCCTGCAACACATCCGAGAGGACATGCCATAACTTCGACAAAATCAAAATGAAGCTCTCCGGACTCGATAGCCTTTATAAGTTTCTCGGCATTTCCAAGTCCGCTCACTATTGCGATATCGAGTTCTCTGTCCCCGTAAGGAACCTTTGCGGTCTTTAAGCCTTCAAAACCTCTTATGCCGAGATATTCGATAGCCTTAAGGTCTTCGTTTGTCTTGGCACCCGCAACACGTCTTAATGCCGCTTCGGTAACACCGCCGGTAGCTCCGAATATCGTGCCGGCACCCGAGCTTATCGAGAAAGGCATATCGGGACCCTGAGGATCGATCTCGTTAAACTGGATACCTATCTCTTTTATCATTCTTGCAAGTTCCGAAGTAGTGATCACGATATCAACGTCTCTTATTCCGTTTCGTGAAAGCTCTTCTCTTGTTATCTCAAATTTCTTTGCGGCACAGGGCATGATCGCTACCGAAACGGTGCGCATGCCTTCCTCCTCGTCTTTTTGCTTGTAATGCTCTTTAAGTACGGCACCGAACATTCCCATGGGAGACTTGCACGAAGAAACATAAGGCAAAAGCTCGGGGTGCTTCGTTTCAACGTATCTTACCCATGCAGGGCAGCATGAGGTGAACAAAGGATATTTGTCATCGCCTGCTTCAAGCTTCTTTATAAGTTCGTTTGACTCTTCAACGACCGTAAGATCGGCGCCCACAGACGTATCGAATACACTGTCAAATCCGAGCATCCTTAAGGCTGCATAAATACGGCCCATCGTATTCTTACCGGGTTCCAGGCCGAACTCTTCTCCCAGCGCCACTCTTACCGCAGGCGCTACCTGAGCAACGACTCTTGCTTTCGGATCGTAAAGTGCTTTCCATGCCGCACGAAGCGAACTTTTTACATGAATGGCGGCCGTAGGACATACGGCGGCACACTGGCCGCAGTTTACGCAGTTTGTCTCGGCGATCTTCTTACCCATCGCAGGGAGAACGCGCATGTTGCTTCCGCGATATGCAAAGTCGATGGCTCCGACATTCTGG
>JAEEGI010028013.1_pt1 | contig 10743 bp, 9 predicted proteins | sample 8958751 | NCBI WGS metagenome assembly JAEEGI01 (sample SAMN16246545, study PRJNA631951) | gut metagenome | biome: gut microbiome; feature: rumen; material: KS-attached | host: Bos | place: Iran: Karaj | collected 2018-10 | reverse complement strand
CATCTTTCCCGAGAGCTCTTGTTTATGGACTGGAACATGCCCTAAAACAGGGCGAATGCTCGGTACAATACGCGCTATGTAGCTTATAATGAGTCATGTAATTAAAAAATAACTAAGTATTGATATAAAGCATATATTGAGCAAAACCTTGTTGGATTAAGATCATCCATAAACGACTATAATGAAGCTGCTCGGGAACTTCCGCCAGAACAATTCACAGAACTCAACCGAATTCTCAATGAGAAGTTTGGAGAAGACTTGATTCACAACCGAAAGAAAGAGCTCGCCCAAATAAGGCGTATTGTGAAACGAGGCAAAATAAACAACGAGGATGAATATAGATTGGTGAAATCTCGTATTGATGAATTATTATGGATGGATGACAGTATGACAGAATGTAAAATTCTTGATAGTTTATTATGTGATTATGAGGAATTGGTCAAAGAATCGCAAGAGCAATAAGAGAATCTGTAATGTTTCGCATTTGAGGACATGAGGGCGACCATTTGACGGGTTTTGCATCCAGATGCCTAGTTCGGGAGGATTTGCAATAATGTCAACGCAATCAAAGCATAGAGATTTCCTCAAGGCTTAAGCCTGTGATTTCAGAAATCTCTTTTGCGCTATATCCTTTGCTCAACATTCGGCGAGCCGATTGCACCATGTTCTTGTGAACGGCAGATTCTGTCGGCGCAATTTCTTGTTTCTCCCATGTTTCCCAATCAGTCTCGGAAGTGTAAAGCACAATTTGGTCTCGAAGAGGTTGCAAATCTTCATTAATGACCTTATAAACCTCTTTGCTTTTGATTTGATAATAGTCATGTACCAAAACATGGCGCATCACTACAATTGAACTCCAAGGTGTCTCCGAATGCTGTTGTCTAAACTCTTTTGTCAAACGAAAAGCTGCTTCACCGATAATTTCGATGTTTTTCACCACCGCATAAAACAATATCTTTTCGTTATTTAAATCTTCGACAGTTTTCCCTTTTGCAAAGCTGAAAATGTTGTCGATGGCTTCAACAATGTGTTCCAACCGTTCTTTGTCTCTAATTGGCTCTCTCATAAATCAATTTTTTGTCACGGTTAGCACTCTCAACTGCAAAAGGAAGCAAGGTGCCGTCTTCCACAATATCCACAGGACGGTTCAAAATGGTTTCCAAGTCGACAATCATGGATGCATGCTTCAATAGACTGACACCCACCTCATCATCATAAACCACAAGTAAGTCCACATCACTATCAGGAGTTTCCTCACCTCGGGCAAACGAACCAAAAAGCCATGCCTTCAAGATGGGTTGTGTCTTGAAGTATTCGGCGATCATTTTTGTGATAATTTGCGTGGTTGTGCTCATAATGAAATCCGTTTATGAGTGCAAAAATAAACATTTTATCTCAATAAACTATCTTAATGGCGATAAAATGAAAGCGTTTTCGTACCTTTGCACCCAAAATTCAAACGCATCATGTTAAGCGAACAGGAACAAATCAGAAGAAATTCGTTGGCCGAACTCTACAAGCTCGGTATCAACCCTTATCCGCAGGCCGCGTTCCTCGTGAGCGTGTTCACCACGGACATCATCAACCAATTTGACGACAACAACCCCGACCAATTCCAAGAGGTCACCCTCGCGGGCCGTATCATGAGCCGCCGCATCATGGGCGCCGCCTCGTTCTGCGAACTGCAGGACTCGAAAGGCCGCATCCAGCTTTATATCAAGCGCGACGAGATCTGCCCCGAAGAGGACAAGACCTTATATAACACGGTGTTCAAGCGTCTGCTCGACATCGGCGACTTCATCGGCGTGAAAGGCTTCGCCTTCCGTACGCAGATGGGCGAAATCTCGGTACACGTCAAGGAACTGACGGTGCTGAGCAAGTCGCTGAGGCCGCTGCCCATCGTCAAGGAGAAGGACGGCGTGAAGTACGACGAATTCAACGATCCCGAACTGCGCTACCGTATGCGTTACGTCGACCTCGTGGTGAACGACAAGGTGAAGGACATCTTCATCGCCCGCACCCGCATCATCGACAGCATCCGCCGTTTCTTCAACGAGAGCGGCTATCTCGAGGTGGAGACCCCTGTGCTGCAAGCCATCCCCGGCGGCGCCACGGCGCGTCCTTTCATCACGCACCACAACGCCTTGGACATCCCGATGTACTTGCGTATTGCCGACGAGCTTTACCTGAAGCGCCTCATCGTGGGCGGCTTCGAGGGCGTGTATGAGTTCTCGCGCAACTTCCGCAACGAGGGCATGGACCGCACCCACAATCCCGAGTTCACGGGACTTGAGATCTATGTGGCCTACAAGGACTACCTCTGGATGATGGACTACACCGAAGAGATGATTCACCGCTGCGTGATGGATGTCTTGGGCAAGGAAACCGTGAAAGTGGGCGACAACGAAATCAGCTTCAAGCGTCCCTTCAAGCGCATCACCATGATCGACTCCATCAAGGAGAAGACTGGCATCGACATCACGGGTATGGACGAAGCCCAACTGCGCGACGTGTGCAAGCAACTCGGCATTGAGGTGGACGAAACCATGGGCAAGGGCAAACTAATTGACGAAATCTTCGGAGAGAAGTGCGAAGGCACCTACATTCAGCCGACCTTCATCACCGACTATCCCGTGGAGATGTCGCCGCTCTGCAAGCGTCACCGCAACAATCCCGAGCTGACCGAACGCTTCGAGCTGATGGTCAACGGCAAGGAGTTGGCCAACGCCTACACCGAGCTGAACGACCCCATCGACCAGCGAGCCCGTTTCGAGGAGCAGATGAAACTCAGCGAGCGCGGCGATGACGAGGCCATGTTCATCGACCAGGACTTCCTGCGCGCTTTGGAATATGGTATGCCTCCGACCTCTGGCATGGGCATCGGCATCGACCGTTTCGTGATGCTGCTCACGGGTCAGACCACCATCCAAGAGGTGCTGTTGTTCCCGATGATGCGTCCTGAGAAGGTCGTGAAGAACGCCACCAAGGAAGACTTCATGGCCTTGGGTATGGCTGAGACTTGGGCGACGCTGTTGCTCACCAATGGCTACAACACCATCGAGCAGCTGAAAGCCGAGAAGCCTTCTGCCCTGCGCGAGAAGCTCAACGGCTTGCGCAAGAAGAACAAACTCGACATCCCTGCCTTGCAGCTGGAGGATGTTGAAGCCTGGATGAAGTAATTATTCGTAAAAACGATGTTGTTTCATGTAAAGGAACGCCGCTTCAGGCATGAAATGCCGAACATCGCGGCCTTCCTTTACACATTGGCGGATAAATGTGGATGAAATCTCCAAAATGGGAGTTTTCAGCACGGATACCGAAGGATAGTTAATAAGGTCTCCACCATCAAAACCTTCACGAGGGAATACCAAAAGTTTGTAATTATTGAGGATTCTTTGGTATTCTTTCCATTGTTTCAGGTTTTGCAGGCTGTCCATTCCGCAGATGAAAACGAATTCACAATCAGTGTGCTGCTCCGATAGTGTGGTTAAGGTATTGATGGTGTAAGATGGGGTAGGGAGGTGCATCTCAATGTCGCTGACACGAAAACGGGGGTCGTCGCCGATGGCCAGCTGCACCATGTTCAGACGTTCGTCATCATCAAGTAAATCCTCTTTTTTCTTTAAAGGGTTTTGGGGCGTGACCACAAACCACAGTTCGTCCAAGTCGGAGAACTCCACTAAATAGTTGGCTAACATCACGTGGCCGTGATGAATGGGATTGAATGAGCCAGAGTAGATGCCTACTTTTTTCATGGCCTTAAAAGTCCAAATCAGGGCGGTTGATCTCGGGGGTGTTCAAGAACGCGGTGACGACTTCAAGGATCTCACGCTTGGCGGTCTCGAGGTCGTCGTTGATGATGGTGCGGTCGAACTTGCCTTGGGCAAACTCCGTCTCCCAAGCGGCTTTGGCGATGCGTTTCTCGATTTCTTCCATCGAGTCGGTCTGACGGTTGATAAGGCGCTCGCGCAACACTTCGACTGAGGGAGCTTGGATGAAAATGGAAAGGGCTTGGTCGCCATAGTGGTTTTTGATGTTCACGCCACCGCACACATCCACATCGAAGGCTACACGTTTCCCGTCTTCTTGCATCTGTTCAATGACTGAAAGCAAGGTACCATAGCATCTGCCGGGATAGACCTCTTCCCATTCGAGGAACTCGCCGTTTTCGACACGCTGCTTGAATTCGTCCATGCTCAAGAAATAATATTCACGGCCGTTTACCTCTTCGCCACGAGGCGGGCGGGTGGTGGCCGAAACGGAGAAAGCCATCTCGGGGATGTTGGCCATGACGTGATTGAGCAAAGTGGTCTTGCCCGAGCCTGACGGGGCACTGAAGATTAGAAGTTTTCCTTTTTTCATAGTTGTTCAGTTATTCAGTCGTACGGTTGTTCAGTTGCCACAGTCCGAATAACTGACAACTGCAAACCGAACAATTGCAAACTTTATAAGATATTACACACCTGTTCCTTGATTTTTTCCAGTTCGTCCTTCATTTTCACGACAAGCTTCTGGATGTTCACTTCGTTGGCCTTCGAGCCGAGTGTGTTGATTTCGCGACCCATTTCCTGACTGATGAAACCAAGTTTCTTGCCGGCTTGGTCGTCGTCGCAGCTCTCGTTGAAGTAGTTGCAATGCTGGCGCAGACGCACCTTCTCTTCGGTGATGTCTAATTTTTCAAGATAGTATATCAACTCCTGCTCAAAACGGTTTTCATCGTATTGGCCCGAAGAAGTCAGTTCGCTGAGGTTTTTTGTCAGGCGTTGTTTAATCACGTCGTGGCGGGTCTTTTCGTAAGGTTCTACTTCGTCGAGATAGCTTAAAATCAACTCCACACGGTGCAACAAGTCCTTCTTCAAAGTGTTGCCTTCTTGGATGCGGAAGCCGTCGACGATGTCCAAGGCTTGATCGATAGTGTCTGAGACCTTGGCGACAAACGCCTCGTCGTAATTCTCCACAGGCACGTTGAAGATGCCCGGCATCCTGAAGAGGGTGGCTGCCAAATCCATCGCAGGTGGGATGCCCAATTCGGAAGAAATTGCTTCTATCTGCTCTTTATAGGCTTTAACAATGTCCTTGTCGATGTGATAGGTCTGGGTCAAGTCGATGTCGGTGATGGTGATGACCACATCCACCTTGCCGCGTTGCAGTTTGGCTCCTATGGCATTACGGAAATTCAACTCGGCAAAGCGGAGCTCATTGGGCAACTTCACCTGAAGATCCAACTGCTTGCTGTTAAGTGTTTTGATTTCAACAACGATTTTTTTGGAAAGATAGGTCTGCTCGGCAATGCCGTAGCCAGTCATGGAACGAATCATGCGATTGTGTTTTGAAACATGGGATAATCAATGTTCTACAAAGCCCCAGGCCTCCTTGCTGTATAGGTCTCTTTTAGTGGGAGCAGAAATCCCGACGTCCCTCACAAGATTGATTCTTGAGGAGAATACGCCATAGCCGCCCAGGATGTTGGTGTAGTCGGGGATGGTCTGGGAAAAACCGGTCTGCTGGTTCACTTGGATGTAATTGTATAATTCATCGCCGCCGGCAGATAAGAAGATTTGCATTGGATGGATGTCGTCGAAATAGCGCACCACGTTAGGATGATTCGGGTTGGTCACTGTGTCGGCACCGATCGCTTCTTCCAACAAATTGAACAACACGTTCTCGCCATAAGACACGACAAACATCTGGTCTTCCATGGTCAGTTCGTCGATGCTCTTTGTGCCCAAGGAATAGCTCACCTTTTTGTCGGTCAGCGGACCGCCATTAAGGGATTCCTGGTAATAGAATACCATTTTTGTATCATAGAACACGGCATTGTCGGCAACGGTGAATTTGATTTTCCTCGTGTTGTCGCTCGGCTTGGAAGCGAACGAGAGGGTAAAGGTGTTGATTTTGAAATTATCCCCACCCACCAGGTTGGTCTCGGCCGTGATGGTATCATTCCCTTTATGGACGAAGAGCTTATACTTGTATTTTGAGTTGGCGCTGTTGTTGAGGAACTTCTCTTTTTCGGCAGTGTAATAGGCTTTCTGGTCGGGGGAATAGAAAACGCCTTCCATCTTGTCATGTATGGTTATCGTATCAAGGACCATGGTGTCGCCCGTGGGCGTGTATGAGCCGAGGTTGGCCTGCTTGTATTCCACAATATAGGCTTTCAGTTTGCCAGGATAGTTGCACGAATCCGCAATCAGCGACACCTGGGCAGCATTGATGGGATGGTCGTTGCTACCCGAGAAAGCCCGATTGATGCGAATGAAATTGGTGTCCTGCGAGGCATTAAGCAAGCCGTAAATGACGGGAATGTCCTTGTAGTCGGCGTAAAGTTCGACATCGGTGGTGCAAGCGTTGAAGCCTAGCAATGCAGCCAACAAGGAGAGTGATAATAATAGTTTCTTCATTGTTCGAATCGTTTGTTTAGAATTTGCAAAAATAGCATTTTTTTTGAAAGCATTAGTCTTTTGGTAAATTTATTGTTCTTTGAAGCCCCACGCCGACACGGAAAAGAGGTCTCTCTTGCAACTACTGCTAAGCGTTACCGTCCTTTTAATCGTCGTGCGTGAAGAGAAAAGGCCATAACCTCCTTCAATGTTGGTATAGGTCGTGACAAGCGAAATCGGGCTATTTGTCTGCCCTTGATTGGCGAGGTAATAATAGTTCAAATCGTTGCCGCCCGCGCTGATGGAAATGACGAAGTCGTCCATATAGCGAACCACATTGGGATGATTGGCATCCATCACCGTGTCACCTCCAATGGCATTCCCCAGCGTATTAAACAACCAATTGAGCGAGTACTCCAGATAATATGTATTTCCAATAAGATGTGAGTATTCGTCGATGGTTTTGGTGCCAAATGAACGGCTGATTTTTTTCGACTTCATCTCCTGACCTGCCTTTTGTTCTCGATAATTGAACTCTATCTTGACATCATATAGGGAAGCCGCTCCATCAGCCCTAAAAAACAATTTCCCTACGGCATCAGTTGGAGCCAACTGAAAATTCATGCCTCCGGTCTCTATACTGAATTCCTCATTTCCAACCATGGTGGTTCTTGCCTTAACCGTGTCGCCATCCGGTTTGACTGTAAGAAGGCGATAACTGTATTTGTCATCACCCATACCAACATTAAGATGCTCTGTCGTGTAATAGACAACCTGGTCTGGTGAATAAAATACGCCCTCCTCTTTATCGTGAATGGTCAGTGTGTCAAGTATCAAAACACGGCCAGTGGGCTCGTATTTGTTTCCATAAATGCTTTTCAACTCGATAAATTGAACATCCAGCTTTTCTGGATAATTACTTGAATCATAAATCAAGGCCACCTCGTTCGCATTAATAGGATTGTCGTTGGTGCCGCAGAATGCACGGGTTATCTTGACATAATTGGTGTCGGCACGTGAATCCAGCATGGCATATATGATGGGCACATCCTTGTAATCGGCATACAAATCCACATCGGTACTACATGAGTAAAAAATAGCGATGAATAATGTAAAAACTGGTATGAAATAGGAGATTCTCATATTAAAGCAGTTTTATTGACACGGCAAAAATAGTGTTTTTTAATATTCAAGCAAATTGTTTTGTATTTTTTTTTATTTTTGTCCTCAAATTAATACCAACACAAATGAAAAGAATCGCATTACTCTCTTTGTTTTTCCTTCTGGCCTTCACCATGACGGCCCAAGTGGAATACCTCTACGACTTCAACAGCCTCAACGAAGGCTCACAAAACCTCAACGGCCAGGATGGCTGGGTGACGCATTACCAGACAGCCCCATCGTCACAGGACTTCGATGTCAGCTATGTGTGTGGCTCCGATATGGCTCCCGACGAGAGCCTCGCCATCTGGTATCCCTACGGTGGCTCTGGCGTAGGACGTACAGCCACCCGCAAAGCCTCGTCCAATTTCGACTTCAGCTTCCAAGGCGGCGGCATCATGGACCTTGAAATCGACATGAACCGCACCTGGTGGGGCTCCTTCTTCGGCGTAGGCTTTGATGCTGATGGCGACGGCCACATCTTGCCCGGCATGACCGACCCCGATGGCGGCGTCTATCTCTTCATCAAGAGCCAAGGCGACAGCGGACACGCCAAAGTCTGTCTACCTGACGGCAGCAACATCCCCTTCGACTACGAGGAAGGTGGTTGGACCCGTTACAAGATGTCGTTCGACTTCACGGCCTACGATGGCGCAGGTGCCGTGACGGTGTTCGTCAAGCCTGGCTGCGAGGGCGAGTGGATTCAGATGGCGGGCTGCACCAACGTCTGCATGAACCTCACCCCTGGCAGTGGTGACAAGAACGACTACCAAGTGTGGGACGGCGTTTTCTTCCATTCCCAAGGTGGCACGGGCGGTTTCGACAACCTCCTTGTGCGCCAGCAGCCCGACGGCAACGCCCAACTCATCGAGATGGCTGACATTCCGAACCAATTGATTTTCAATGAACCGATTACGCTGGTGGCTACCGCCTCATCGGGACTGCCTGTCTCGTTCGAGATGATGGAGGGCCCGGCCACCATCAATGGTAATGTTTTGACCTTGACGGGTGAAACGGGTGTGGTGAAGCTGAAAGCCACCCAAGCCGGCGATGCCAACTGGCTGCCCGCTCCCGATGTGGTGAAGAGCTTCGAGGTCGTTGACCCTTATGCCTACGAACCTGAAGTGAAAATTCGCCGCCCATACGAAGGAACTAAGGTGTATCTAAATGAAATCCATCCAGTCATGATTGTTGTCTCGGCCTATATCGAGCATGCTGAAGTCATCAAGTTCACCAGTATTAAAGCAAGTGTTGACGGTCAAGAAATCTCGCTTCAGACCGACTATCCCAATGACCCTGACAACGGCTATTATTATGGTGTGTGGACGCCTTCGGGCTTTGGCGACTTCGACATGACCGTCAGTGTGACCCAAAGTGGCGACAAGACGACCACCTTTACCAACCATTTTGAAGTCACCAACGACATCGACAACCACTTGGACGTGGTGACCCTGCAAGGCGACTTGGTTTGTGATCCCAGCCACCATAGCGCGAAAGGCGATTATGTCATGCCTTCGCATGTGGGTGCTTTCAGTGAGATTTTGGCCCACTACGACCACACCTGTGTGAACAACAACTGTGACCCCTACGACCGCGTTGGCGGCGTGAAGGTGCGCAACTATCGTGGCGAGTGGGTGGAATTGTTCCGCTACACCACCCCCTTCGGCGTGCAGTGCGAGGATGATTTGGATGTGAGCGATTACACCTCCTTGTTGCAAGGTTTGGTCGAGTTTGAATACTACATGGAGAGTTGGGGTGGCAGTGGCTACAATCCCACGCTGATTTTCAGTTTCACCAAAGGCACGCCCGCCTATCTCTATGCCGATGTGGATGAGATTTGGTTCGGCATCTATGCTTTCGGCGACTACGCCAACCAGCAGCCCGTGCCCGTGGTGAACTATGAGTTTAGCGACAAGGCACAATCCGCCAAACTGAAAATCACGACGACCGGCCACAACTGGAGCAGTGGCACCAACAACTGTTACAACACGGGCAACGCCGCCGAGTTTTACGAGGCTACGCACCACATCCTCGTGAACGGCCAAAACAAGTACGACCAGCATCTGTGGCGCACCTGCAACCCCAATCCGGCAGGCTGCCAACCCCAAAACGGCACTTGGATTTACGACCGCAGCGGATGGTGCCCGGGCAGCATCGGCCTCGTGTGGGACTTCGACCTTTCGGAATATCTCGCTGCTGGACAAGCCGAGCTCTTCTATCAGTTCGACCCGACCTATTTAGACCTCTGCCATCCCAACCATCCCGATTGCGTCGACCATGTGACCTGCGATGAATGTGCCGCACCCGACAACCCGGTGTTGCGCGTGGCAGGCAAGGTGATTACTTATAGCAACGACGAGGACATCCTTACCAGTGTGCATCCCGAGTTGCCCGAAACGGCTTTCCATGCGGAGCTTTATCCCAATCCTGCCAAGGGTCAGTTCACCCTTCGCACCGATTATGAAATGGGTGTTGTCAGCGTGATGGTGCTCAACATGCAGGGTCAAATCGTGGCCACCTTCACTGTGGAAGGCCAACGCACCATCGACGTGAGCCGTTGGCCGGCTGGAGTTTATACGGTGCAGATGTTGGGAGGGAGCTTGGTGACGCGAAAACTTGTTGTTGAATAGCCGTAGTTATTACATTACTATTTCTATTGTTGAGTTTCTCCTTCGGGGAATGGAATGGCGTTTCTATGCTACTTTCGGCGGCATATAACCGTTACCCAATTGAGACAGTTACAGCTGCCGTGTGTGACTTTTACTCTAACTTCTTTCCCCGAGCGAAGCGAAGGGGAACCCATTACCTATTCCTAGCCACTATTTCCATCATCACCGTTCATCGGGAAATTCTCATTTCGTAACGACCAATTTTCCGGTGTGGATCAACTCGCCGCAACAGACAGTGTACACATAGACGCCGTCAGCCAAGCCGCGCAGGTCAAGCACTTTCTGCCCCTGGCTGCCGTCCAGCTCGGTCGACAACACCGAAACGCCAAGGGTGTTGGCAATGGTGACTGTGGCTTTGGGCGTCTTGGCAGGCAACGTATAATCCACAGTTGTCCATGTGGTGGCTGGATTGGGACTTAGGCTGACAGTGAAGCCCATGGCTTCGTTCATGGAAGCGTTCGTGGCATTGCCTATGCCCCTGTCTCCACCATCACCATCATCGGGCATTGTCGGGCAAGAGTAGGTCATCACGT
>JAEEGI010028011.1_pt1 | contig 10744 bp, 6 predicted proteins | sample 8958751 | NCBI WGS metagenome assembly JAEEGI01 (sample SAMN16246545, study PRJNA631951) | gut metagenome | biome: gut microbiome; feature: rumen; material: KS-attached | host: Bos | place: Iran: Karaj | collected 2018-10 | reverse complement strand
GTTGAACAGGATGTCCTCCGCGTCGGACGACGGGAGGACGGGCGATTTGACGACCGCCTCCAGGCGGTCGATCTCCTGCAAGGCGGGGCGGAAGGCCCGCATGAATTCGGACGAACAGAAGTTGCAGTTGTCCAAGATGTTGCGTCGATGCAATGGCCGCGACGTGGCGATCGGCGCGGATTCCGCGACGAGCGCGAAAGCGGATACGTTGCATTCCAGAGCGTGCGCCATGATGATCTCCATGACCAGATCGTGGCCGACGATATCCGCGCCGGACTGCCGCGACGCCTCCGCCTCCGCGACCGTGCAGAACTGCGAGCCCGGGCGGGACATGTAGACGCAGAGCCGCGGATCGATGCCGCGTTCCGCGAAGGCGTTGACGAATTCGGAATTCTGATGCTGCGAAAGGGCGTCCATCATGTCCGGAAACGGCGTGTTGAGAAGATGATGGAGGCCGTCCAGCGGCGACACGCCATGGCCGTTGATGTAGTCCGTCAGCAACGTCCATGTGCCAGGCTTCAGCTCCGTGCGGAGGCTGAGGGCGCCTTCGATGAAGACATGGCGGCGGATGCCGAGCTTCCACGCCGTGCAGATCGGAAAGACGCAGGGATATGTCCCAAGTCCTTCATAGAGATGGCGATGGCCCCGAAGCGCAAGGACGGGCACGCCCATGCACAGGCCGTAGAGGAGCGACGGATGCTCAAAATCCGGATTGTGGTAGTCCGGCATGTTCGGAAGTTTCGACAATTCAAGAGATTGCGGTTCCTCGTCGAACAACAGGTCGGCCGCGAAACCTGTGCCGAACTGGACGAAAAACGACGGAGTTGTCCAATTTTGGAAATGGCTTTCAATCAACTCGACGGCTTTATTCAGCTTTTCAGAAATCGTTCGCATAAACAGTTATTTTTGCAGTTTGGAAATGGCGGCGGGCAGCAACGAAAACAAATCCGCCTGGACGGCGACGTCCGCCTGCTGCATCATGAAGCAGTCGGGATCCTTGTTGATGGCGATGATCTTCTTCGCATTGCTCATGCCGACCCAGTGCTGAATGGCGCCCGAAACGCCGACGGCGACGTAAATATCTGGCTGGACGGTCGTTCCGGTCTGGCCGACTTGGCAGGAATACGGCAGCCAGCCGGCATCGACGACGGGGCGGCTGGCGGCCAGCGTCGCTCCCGCCGCCGCCGCGAAATCGCGGACGAGCTTGACGCCGTCCGGCCCGCATCCGTATCCCGCCGTGACAATGACTTTCGCGTTGCGCAAGTCATTGTCGGATTCTGGTTTCGGGATGAAATCAAGCCAGTCGAAGCTGCCCTTCAGTTCGTCCTCCGACGGCGCCACATGGATGATTTCAGGCTCTTTCACCATCGTAAACGGCGTGATTTTCATGACTTGCGGACGGACCGTCGCCATTTGCGGGCGGTGTTCGGCCGTTTTGATCGTGGCGAACAGATTGCCGCCGAAGGCGGGGCGCGTCTGGAAGAGGAGGCCCGTTTCAGGCTCGATGGTCAGCTGCGTGCAGTCGGCCGTCAGGCCCGTATGGAGCTTGACGGCGCAGCGCGGCAGGAGGGCGCGGCCGATGGCGGTCGCGCCGCCCAGCAGGATGTCCGGATTGTATTTCCGGACAAGATTCGTGAGAATCGCTTCGTAGCGGCAGTCGTCGTAGTTCTCCAGCAGCGGATGGTCCGCGGCGATGATCTGCGCGGCGCCAACGGCGGCGGCTTCGCGGATGGCGGCGTCCAAATCATGCCCGATCAGGACGGCGGTCACCTTCGCGTCCGCCGCCAGCCCGCGTGCGCAGGATATCAGTTCAAGCGCCACCTGCGACAGGCGGCGGCGTGACAATTCGGCGAAAATCCAGATTTTCATAGTCGGAACGGAAATAAAAAAAAATCAATATTTTGACGGCAGTTCTTGAAAGATAAACCAAAAAACCTATAATACTAATTTATACAAAAGGAATCGTCCGATTTTCCGCAAATCGGACTTGTATGATTATATAATGAATTAAGAAGATAGAAAACAAACAGAGAAAACGCAGGAGCAGACATGAAGAAAAAATGGATGGCCGCGCTGATGACGGCACTGGTGATGACGGGCTGCCGTACGTTTACGGGCGTCGATGAAAAATCGGCGTTGCAGGATTTTCAGAGCACGGATCCGATTGTCCGTGAAGCGGCCCGCATGAAATTGGAGAAATCCGGTTCCAAACGGGCCATCGACGCGATGGGAACGGCCTACGCGACGGCGGTGGACAGCAATTGGAAATTGGCTCTCATCAATGGCTTGGGCGCCATCAAGAAGCCGGAGATTATCCATTACCTGCTTCCGATGCCCGAAGACGCCAATCTGGCGGCCGCGACGGCGAAGGCGCTGTCCGGCCTGGGCACGGCCGAAACGACGAAAACCGTCATCGACTACTTCGAGAAGTCGAACACGCTGACGGCCGGCCTTGCGATGATCGACGAAGCGGAAGCCCTACTGGCGAAGGTGCCGAACGCGCCGGCCGCCAAGAAGATGTTCAAGGCGGTTTTCGACAAGAGCAAATTCCAGTCCGCCCGCACGGCGGCGTTGATGCATCTCGTTCTGGATGAATGCAAGGCGACGGACGAGAACGCCGCGTTCCTCGCGGATCTTTCGAAACCCGAAAATGAATACGCCCTGAACGCCGTTCTGGCCAAATGGCTGGAGACAGGTTGCAAATGCGGGAACATCCGTCTGCAGCCCAGCGGATCCGCTTATGAAAAGGACGTCCAGATGCACTCGAAAGACTGCCTTTATAACTATTTTGCAGAAACTTACGGCAAATATTCGAAGAAATCGCAGGCGTTGATCATCGCAAATCTGGCGAAATCCGGCAACCCACAGTATGTCGATTTGATTCGCAAAGCTGTTGAAGACGACGATGAAGTCGTCCGCGCCAACGCATTGGAGGCATTGGGCGAACGAGGCGACATTTCCGACCTGCAAACCATCATCGTTGAAAGCCAGAATCCGAAGAGCGAACTGGTCCGCAACACGGCCCGCCGCCTGATGCGCCATGTGAACTGGCCGGGCGTCGATGCCTTCACGGCGATGGCGATGAAATCATACGCGGAATACAAGGCGTTGTGCATCAACGTGTTGAAAGACCGTCGCTGCCGTTCCTACAACATCCAGATCTTCAATGAAATCGGCGTGGAGCGGGACGATGTCGCGAAATACGCGATTGAAGCGCTGAAATATCTCGCCAACGACGACGACGCGGGCCGCATGGTCGGCTATCTGAAGAAAGGCGACCAGTATTTCGGACGGATGGCGGACGCTGTCAAAAACGCCATGCTTCACAGCGAGAATCCGGACAAATGGTCGAACGAACTCGTGAAAATCGTCGGCGACATTCCGCAGCAGAATCTTCAGACGGTGCTGTCGCTGATCGCGGAACTGCACACGGCGAAAGGCTTCGACGCGGTCGCGGCGATTGCGAAGGACGGCTCCAACGAAGCTCGCCAGAAGATTGCGGTGGAAACACTTAACAAATGGCCTGGCGCCGAGCAGACGGCCGCCGTTCTGGACTACATGAAGACGGTCAACAACCCGTTCGACCGCGCCCGCCTGCTGGAAGGCACCATCAAGGCCAACGGCGGCGACAAGAAGATGACCGCCGTTGAAAAAGTGGACAACCTCCTGAAACTGCTTCCCGTCTGCGAACGCGACGTGGAGCGCGGCCTGATTCTGGACCAGATCGCGGCCATCAACGACATCGCCGCCTTCCACAAGCTGGAAGAACTGGCCGACGACAAAACCATCGGCGGCATGGCCGCCTCCGCGCTGGCGAAGAACGCCAAACTGTACGGCCAGCCTGAATTCGCCATCGTCACGAAGTCGCTGGCGGCCTTCATCGAAAAGACGACGGGCGACGCCCAGAAGGATCTGAAGGAAGCCCTTTCGGCCGTCTGCGCCCCCTACGGCTACATCACGAAGTGGCGCTATTCCAACGTCTACACGGCGAAGGACGAGAAAGGCGAAGACGCCTGCCCGGCCGCCCACAAGGCTGTCTTCATGCCTGAAAAACCCAACTACAATTACGACAAATGGCCGAAATTCGTTCCCGCGAAAGACTCCAAGACGCCTGAAGTCGTGACGTTGCACAAATGCCTCGGCGGCGTCCAGCGGACGGCCTACATCGTCGCCTACATCCATGCGGACGCCGACAAGGAAGCCATTCTGGAGATGGGTTCCGACGACATGCTGAAGGCTTGGATGAACGGCGAGATGATCGTGGATTCGCCGAAATACCAGGCGCTTGTCCGCGCCTCCTACAAGATTCCCGTCAAGCTGAAGAAAGGGAAGAACACGCTGCTGATGAAGGTCAGCCAGGGCAGCCACAACTGGGAGGCCTGCGCCGCGTTGAAGAACGCGGACGGCGGTCTGCTGGAAGGCTGGCAGGACAAGTTCTAGCCGCAAGTGGCTAGAACAGCTAAAAGCTTAAAGCTTAAAGCGTTAGATTTTCTAGAAGCGCTAGAGGATCTAGAAGTTCTAGAAGATCTAGAGGATCTAGAAAGGCTAGAAAAACTGAAAAAGGAATTACCATGAAACAAATTTTTATTCTTCTTATCGTATTCGGCTTTGTCGCCGCGAAGGCGCAGCAGAATCTGCCAGTTTTGGGCGATGGCTATCAAGACACGCCGTTGATTCCTGGAACGCAATGGCATGTGCATGACAACCGCCGCCCCTACCCGCCTGTCGTGAAGCCGGGCGCGTTCGTTTCCATTCCCGCTCCGGCGGACGCCATCGTGCTGTTCGACGGGACGAACATGGACAAATGGTGCAAAGGCGACGGGTCGCCGTCTGGCTGGCGAATCGTCGACGGCTACATGGAAGCCGTTCCGAAGCAGGGCTCCCTGCGGACGAAGGACAGCTTCGGCAGCTGCCAGCTGCATGTCGAATGGGCGTCGCCCGTCGGTGTCACGTCGAAGAGCCAGAGCCGCGGCAACTCCGGCGTCATCATTCAAGGCATGTATGAAATCCAAGTCCTTGACAATTATGGAAATACGACGTATGCGGACGGACAGGCTGCCTCCATCTACGGCCAGTATCCGCCGCTCGTGAACGTCTGCCGCCCGCAGGGCGAATGGCAGTCATATGACATCATCTTCAACGCGCCGAAATTCGCGGAAGACGGCAAGCTTCTCAAGCCCGCCTACATCACGGTCTTCCACAACGGCGTGCTCGTGCAGAACCACCGCGAAGTCTTCGGCCCGACCGGCCACAAGACCATCGGCAAATACAGCAAGCACGGCAAACGCCCGCTCTCCCTGCAGGACCATGGCAATCCGACGAGATACAAGTATATCTGGATCAGAGAATTAGAAGATTAAAAAGCTCTAGAAATATTTCCAGAAAATCCAGTTAATCCAATTAATCCAGAAAATACAGTTAATCCAGTACCATGACTTTACGGGCATTCATCGTCGGCATCGTCGGCATCGTCATCATCGGCGCGATTTGTTTCTTCAATGACGCGGTCCTCTACCAGAATCTGCTCATCGGTTTCCACATGCCGATGTCGGTTTTCGGGATGCTCGTGCCGGCGATGCTGCTGTTCAACCCGTGCTTGAGCCTGCTCCACCGCACGACCGGCCTGAAATTCCTCCGGCCGTTCAACCACAAGGAGCTGTGTCTCATTTTCGCGTTGATCCTGCCGACGTGCGCCATCCCGTACTGCAGCTTCATGCGTCTCATGCCGCGCGCCGCCATGCTGCCGCACCACTACGCGAAGACGATGCCCAGCTGGAAGATCCTGCAGGAGGACGGCAAGACGTACAAGCCCGCCACGGATTATCTGCCGCAGCAGATGCTGGCGGATCCAGACGTCAACAACGGCGATGCGCTAAACGCGATGATCCAAGGACTTCCAAAAGCCGACGGCAGCCTCTTCCTCAATCCCGCCAGCATTCCGTGGGCGGCATGGAAACGGCCGATCATGTTCTGGGTGCCGCTGTTCGGGCTTTTCTGGATCGCGCTGACGGGCCTCGCCTTCGTCTGCCATCGCCAATGGTCGCAGAACGAACATCTGCCCTATCCTGTCGTGCAGTTTGCCAATTCCATGTTCCCGACGGAGACAGGCGGCATCAGCGGCCTGTTCAGAAACAAAATGTTCTGGATCGCCATGGTTTTCGTCTTCGCGCTGCATCTGAACAACTTTCTCTTCGTCTACCATACGGACACGATGATACCCGTGGAGCGCGTGTTCAATTTCACGCCGCTGCTCAAACTGTTTCCGACGTTCATGCGCGGCGGCGGATGGATCCTCCTCTTCATCCGCCTGTATTTCTGCATCATCGCCATCGCCTACCTGCTGCCGACGGACGTCTCCTTCGCCGTCGGTCTCGCGCCGTTCATCTTCTATTATTCTTTCGGCGTCATGTCGAACTTCGGCCTGACGCCTCGCGCGGGCGCGACCTATGGCGCGAGAATCGATTCCGGCATGCTGCTCGGCAGCTACGTCGGCTTCTTCGCCATCCTCCTCTACACAGGCCGCCACTACTACCTTTCTTCATTGAAAGGCGCGTTCGGCTTCGGCAACGTGCAGGAGACCGGCAAGTCGTCCATCTGGGGCATGCGCGTCTTCCTGCTCGGCTTCGCCGTTCTCATGATCGACCTCTGCATGCTCGGGCTCGACTGGCAGATCGCCCTCTTGTTCCTCATCATCAGCATGATATGCTTCCTCGTGCTCGGCCGTATCATCGCGGAGACAGGCATGTTCTACCTGTCGCCAGGCGTCTATCCGGGCGTGCTGCTCATCGGCATCATGGGCGAACAGGCCCTCGGCCCGACGACGATGGTCATCCTCTTCTCGCTGACGACGCTGCTGTTCATGGACGTGCGCGAAACCTACATGCCGTACATCGTCAACGCCGTGAAATTCGCGGAGAACGGCGGCCGGAAATACTTCAAGTATTCGACGGCGCTTCTCGTGGCGATGATCGTCATGCTGGCCGTCTCCGTGCCCGCCGCCATCTATTTCTCCTACGACCAGGGCATGAACTGGCGGGACGGATTCGCCACGAGCACGATTCCGCGCGAATCCATCAACAGCATGCTGAAGGCACGCAACAACCTCCTGGCGCAAGGAAACTTGGAACTGTCGGAAAGCGTCAGGGGCTTCGACCGCTTCAGCATCATGAAGCCGAACCAGAACTTCCTGATCGCGTTCGCGTCGACGTTCATCGGCGTGATTTTGTTCTCCGTCTGCCGCCTCCACTTCCCGTCGTGGCCGCTGCATCCCGTGGTCTTCTGCATGTGGCCGAACTACTGCGCGTACATGACCTGCTGGTGTTTCATCATCGGCGGCATCATCAAAGTCGTCGTCATGAAATTCGGCGGAAGCCGTTGCTACCAGAAGCTCAAGCCCGTCATGTTCGGAATGATCGCCGGCGACATGTTCGCGGGTCTGTTCATCGTCGCCACCGGCATGATCTACTATTTCATCACGGGCGAGGCGCCGAAGCCGTACTATGTGCTGCCAGCTTAAAGCTGAAAGCTTAAAGCGAAAGACTGAAATAGCGCGGAAAATGAAAGCGACAGAAGCGACAGAAGCGACTAAAGCGACAGAAAGAAGACTTTTAAGCTGCCTTTGCTTTCGGCTTTTGGCTTTTAGCTACAAAGACCTGCCTTTGCTTTCGGCTTTCAGCTTTTAGCTTTAAGCTTTGAAATACCTGCATTCAATCATCATGCAAAGGGCATGGTAGATCGGCAGGTGGTATTCCTGCACGCGATACGTTTCCTTCGCGGGAACCTTCAGGCAGACGTCCGCCAAAGATGCCAGCTTGCCGCCGTTTTCTCCTGTCATACCAATAATTTTCAGCCTTTTTAATTTAGCAACTTTGCAGGCCAGTGCTATATTACGTGCGTTGCCAGATGTGGAGATGCCCAAAAGGACGTCGCCGCGTCTGGCGAAGCCGAGCAACTGCTGCGCGGGGGCGATGTCGCCGCCCAAGTCGTTGCCGACGGCTGAAGAGAGAGCCTCCTGCCCCATGAGGGAAACGGCTCTGAGGCCGCACTGGAGATGTTCCGCAAGGTACGCTCCGTCGACGGCGTCCATCTTCCGAAGTTCGTCCTGCTCCTCTTGTGCCAACGGCCGTTTCCGGATGAAGCCCTTCATCAGTTCACCGACGATGTGGGCGGCGTCCGCGCAGCTGCCGCCGTTGCCGCAGGTGTAGACGACGCCTTCGTGGTCGTAGCATTCGGCCAGAATGCCAAAGGCCGCGAGAATCGCGTCTTCACAGGGCTTGAGTTCCGGATAATGGGAGAAGAGATTTTGGAGAATGGCGTCGTTTTCCATGGTCGAAAAAATTTTGATAAGTGTTGAACAAAACCGTTCACAAATTGTCGATAACCTTGACGACAAAGTTATGAGCCAAGTTGTGAACAAGTTGCGGAATGGATTTTTTGACAAGTCAAAAGATTAAGAATCAGGGCCTTGCGAGGTTGTTCAAGAGTTATTGACAGACATACTGGTAATAGAATTTAAAAGAATATATCCATAAATATAATGCAGATGAGGAGTCTGGCAAAAGGACGCCGCGTCGGCAGAAACAAGACAAAGGGGGAATACACGATGAAATTAACGGTAACGAAAGAAAATCTGGTCAGCGCCATCAAGCGGGTTGTGAACGCGGTCAGTTCCAAGATCACGCTTCCCGCGTTGAGCAACATTCTGGTGGAAGCCGAAGGCGATTCCATGATATTGACGGCCAGCGATCTCGAACTGAGCATCGAGGCGCGCGTTCCGGCCATGGTCTTTGAAGCGGGGGCGACGACGCTTCCGGCGAAGAAGTTCATGCAGATCGCGAACGGCCTGCCGAACGGAGACGTCACCATCGAGACGACAGACGACGAGCAGAGCACCCTTTCCTGCCAGAAGGCCTATTTCAAGATCCACGGCCTCGCCGCCGAGAACTTCCAGAAGCCTGAGGAAGTGCAGGAGGAATGGACGCTGAAGCTGCCTGTGCAGGATCTCGTGAAGAATCTCATCAAAGTCTCCTACGCGAAGAGCATGGATGAAGACGGCCGCCGCTATCTGAACGGCGTCCTCCTCTCCGTCCGCGGAGACGTTTTGACCATCGCCGCGACGGATGGCCGCCGCCTGGCGTTGGTCGAGAAGCCGCTGGAGGCCGGAACGGCCGTCGACGGCGACATCATCCTGCCGGCGAAGGCCTCCGTCGAACTGACGCGTTCTCTGGACGGCGTCGGCGAAGTGACGATCCGCGTTTCGCAGTCGACCATCGTCTTCGAGACGGCGGACGTCGTTCTGACAAGCAAGCTGATCGAAGGGACGTATCCGAACTACCGCCAGGTGATTCCGAAGACGTTCGCGAAGAACGTCGCGATTCCGCGTGCGGCCTTCAGCGAAGCTCTGGCCCGTGTGTCGATGGTCGTCAGCGACAGCAGCACAAGCGTCCGTTTGACGTTGGGCGAGAACACGTTGACGATTTCCGCGAACAGCAACGAAGTCGGCGAATCCTCCGAACCCGTCGAAATCGAATACACGGACGAGCCGTTTGAAATCTCCTTCAACCCGCAGTTCGTCAGCGAACCGCTGAAATATCTCGACTGCGAGCAGCTGATCATGCAGTTCTCCGACGATCTGAGCCCCGTCGCGCTGACGGGCGACGAAGGCTTCCTCTACATCATCATGCCGATGCGCGGCTGATGCGTGGAACGACGTGCTCAAAGAGATTTCCATAGCGAATTTCAGGAATTTCGACTCCCTGCGCGTTCATCTGGACGACCATGTGAACGTGCTCGTCGGCCACAACGGGCAGGGAAAGACGAATTTTCTCGAAGCGATCTACTATCTGGCGTTGCTGCGCTCTTTCCGCTCAAGCCAGATAGCGGACTTGCGGCAATGGAAACGCGACTATTTCCGGCTGGATTGCATCTGCCAACGGCATGACCAGCCGGAAACACGGCTGACCGTCTATTACGGCGACGACCGCCGCCTGCTGATCAACGGCAACAACGTCTACCGCACCAGCGAATTCGTCAATAATTTCATCTGCGTGACGTTCATTCCTCAGGACAAGGAACTTGTGCGTGGTCCCGAGACATTGCGCCGCCGTTTTCTGGACATCGCGATCTCCCAGATGTCGCCTGCCTATCTGAAGAATCTGCAGGCGTACATGGAGGCGTTGAAATCGCGCAACGCGATGCTGAAAGACCAATATAAATACACGCAGGCGACGATCACGGCGTATGATCAAGTGCTGGTCCAGAAAGGCGTCGCCGTGGAAATGGACCGCCGCGCGTTCGTGGAAAAACTGAACGCGGCGCTGGTTGAAAAAGCGAAACTCCTTGTCAATGAATCCCATACGATGTCGGTAAAGTATCTGTCCGGCATCGGGTCGCTGTTGCAGGCGACGGATGAAGACGAACTGCAGCTGACGGCGAAATTCCATGAAAGTCTCCGCAAACACTACGACCGCGACTGCCGCGAAGGCTACACGCATTGCGGCCCGCAGCGTTCGGAAATGACCTGCATGTTCGACAAGATATTGCTCTCCCGCTACGGCAGCGAAGGGGAATGCCGCATCACGTCGCTGGCGTTGAAGTTCGCCTGCCTGGAGATTCTGAAAAACACGATGACGGCCGACGACATCACGCTGCTGGTCGACGACGTGATCGGCGAATTGGACAGTTCGCGGCAAGACAATTTCTACCATGAACTGCTGAGCGCCGGTCAGATCGTTCTGGCGGGCAC
>JAEEGI010028010.1_pt1 | contig 10744 bp, 12 predicted proteins | sample 8958751 | NCBI WGS metagenome assembly JAEEGI01 (sample SAMN16246545, study PRJNA631951) | gut metagenome | biome: gut microbiome; feature: rumen; material: KS-attached | host: Bos | place: Iran: Karaj | collected 2018-10 | reverse complement strand
TTTTTTCAGTAGCGCAACAAAGGTATCCGCATAGGCTGATGTATTGTCGCGCTGGTGGAATGTAAACCAGAAACTGCCGTTCATAGGGTGGAACACCACCATCAGCGGTGCAGACAATACCGTGGTATGCATATACATTTCGCGTACAAATCGGCTCAGGTCTCCCCATTGCGTATTTCCGGGATAGGTCACACACATAGTTTCCGGGTTACGTATAAACTGCTCTACCGATCTCTTTGAGGCTGCCCGCCGTTCTTCCACGCTGGGCAGATGCTCCAGTTCTTCAGCAAAGTCAATATTCCATTTGATTCTGCACAGCATGTTTTCTTCCGAGCTCTGGAGAAAAAGCGATCCTCTGCTCGCCGTGAACTGCCTGTCCATCGGAAGTCTTTCGGTCTTTTCATCATACCGGAGCATCAGGGGTGTAAGCTGGTCGTGGTAATTATTCTCTCCCAGTAGTACGTTTCTGAGCGAATGGGGAATAGCTGCAGCAACAGGGAGACCATCCCGTTCAGGAAACAGATGCTTTATCATCTCTTTCAGGAACCATGCTGTCAAAACGATTGGTGAACCGTCCTTAGTCTTGAAAAGGCTAAGAAACTCCTTGCCGTCTGCCCGGACATAATAATCGATCCGTCCCGGGCCCTGAGCATATCGCATATCGGGAACGAAGACCGGGACAGGTTCCAGTGTATAGAAAGGTTGCAAATCATCGGGCAGCACCAGCGTCTGATAGGGATCCTCCGTCTCATTCGTAAGAAACGGTTCGCCGGGAAGGTTTACGCCTTCCCGACTGAGCGCCGGATCGGCGGTCTTTACAAGGTAAAGGTACAAAACCGTCTTGACCCAGGGGATGAAGCCTCTTGCATCACAAAGATTATGATAGATATAAAACCATATCTTATCGTCCTGATAGGAGGCCGCCAGGTAATGGCCGTTCGTTTGTTCGCTGCCAAGACAGACCGGATCCTGCCCCTGGAATACGGGAACCGGAGAGTCGTTGTGAAAGAAGCTGTACTCTTCACCGTGCCGCTCCACCCGTATACAGAAGTAAGGATAACGGGCAATCGATTCCTGAACCGCATGGCAGAGCATCTGACCGTCTATCGGCCGATCCATCCTGAAACAGAATCGAATGACATTGGGAAAGTCTTCCCAAGTCCGGTACAGAAAATTGGTTTTCAAAAGATTCTGTTTCATTGCCTGCCTCCCTTCCGATAACGGTTGTGAACTCGCTCGCCAAATAATATCATAAGCCCCGTGAAAACACAATTACCGACTTTCTCCAGAGCTGACACAATATCCTTTTCATCATCGCAGATCAGAATTGTTGCCATCTTTTTTCACCTCGCGTGTATTGTACCCGAAATATGTTTAAGATCCAATAAGGTAAAAGATTAAGAATAGTTTAAGGTGCAAGGTCCTCCTCTGTGCATCGAACACCTTATTGAAAAACGTGTTCGCGGAGATTATAATTCACAGAGGTATAATTCCACGTTAAATCAATCTGCAAGGAGAACCGGATGAAGCGCTTTTTTATAGCGGTATGTCTCTTTTCATTATTGTTTCTGACTGCATGCGGGTCAGCTTCCCGGGGAGAGAACCCGGCAGCAGTTTCCGGCGAGCCTGAAGAAACTGCAGCACCGGCAGTGGAAGAACCCGGTCCTGTTGAAATCGCACCCGGCGCAGCAGACCTGGATCAGCAGAACTCTTCCGGCAGCTTTACAGGCGTGGCGGGGACAGCGTTTTTTGTGCCGGAGGGCTTTATTCAGCTGGATGAAAGTCCGAATATCGGATATCAGTACACCTTTTGGCATCCGGAACATGAGATCAGGATCGTGGTCAATGAGATCACTCCGGGCAGCATTCCGGAAGACGCCTATGAGACGGACTGCAATATTGCAGCGAACAATCCGGATGTAACTTATTTCAATAAGGGAGAAAACTGGTTCGTACAGAGCGGCTATAACAATAACGGAGACGAGATCTTTTATTCAAAGGAGAGTTCGACCGACACCGGCTTGAAGTCCTTCTGGATCACTTACCCGACCGCCAAAAGAGAATTCGGCGATCCGATCTCGGCGGAATTTGAGAAGAACTGTCACTTCTGATTTGTGACAGGATCTGCCTGACTTCCTTTGATGAAACACGGACAGGAAAAAGCCCTTCACGGAAGGACTTTTTTCTTAAAATAATTCCAATATTGTAACAGGAGGCTGCCATGCTATCTGATAACATTACCAGATGCGCCGACGGAGTGCTTTGCTTCGCGGGGCATTCCGTTCCCGATCTCGCGAAAAAATACGGGACTCCGCTCTATCTTATGGACGAAGAACGTATCCGCCATAACTGCCGCCTGTATACCAAGGCTTTCAAGCAGGCTTTCGGCGAAAACGCGCTCCCGCTCTACGCCGGAAAAGCAGCTTCTTTCAAACAGATTATAAGGGTCGTCATGTCCGAAGGAATGGGCCTTGACGCCGTTTCTCCCGGAGAGATCCACACTGCGCTCAGCGTCGGATTCCCCGAAGAGAAGATCTTCTTTCACGGCGACGGCAAGACAGACGAGGATATCCGTTACGCAGTAAGCAAAAATATCGGATACTTTATCGTTGACAATCCTGAGGAACTCCTCGCAGTCAACAGAGAAGCGGCCTCTCAGAAGAAAAAACAGAAGGTCCTTCTCCGGGTTACGCCCGGGATAGACCCTCACACATATAAAGCAGTTAATACCGGTACAGTAGACGTCAAATTCGGTGTTCCGATGGAGACCGGGCAGGCATTCGCCTTTACAGAGGAAGCTCTCAGATGCAGCTCCTTGGAGTTCTGCGGCCTTCACTGCCATGTCGGTTCAGAGGTCTTCGACGAGACCGTCTTCGAAGATGTCATAGATGTCATGACCGATTTCATGGCTGAACTGTCCGTAAAGCTGGGGCTCAAGACACGGATGCTGAATGTCGGAGGAGGATACGGCGTGCGTTATCTGGACACCGACAAGCATATAGACATTCCAGAGCGCATCGGGAGTGTTGCCTCTCACCTCAAGGAGCGCTGCAAACAGCTTTCTCTTGAACTTCCCTTCTTCCTGATGGAGCCCGGGCGAAGCATCGTCGCTGACGCCGGAATGACGGTCTATACCGTAAGCTCCGTAAAGCGTATCCCCGGATACAAATACTATGCCATTGTAGACGGAGGAATGGCGGACAACCCCCGTTACTGTCTTTACGGCGCTCCCTATACCGTTCTCTGTGCAGACAGAGAGAGCCGGTTCTTTGCCGTTTTCGATCTTGCGGGACGCTGCTGTGAAAGCGGAGATATCGTTCAACCCTCTGTCAAGCTCCCTGTCGATATCTCCCGGGGAGATCACATCGCTGTCTGTACGACCGGCGCCTACAATTACTCGATGGCTTCCAACTATAACCGCCTTGGGCGTCCTGCGCTTGTCATGCTGACAGATAACGATTCCTATATAGCGGTCCGCCGTGAGACAGTTGAGGACGTCTGTTCTCTCGATATTTAAAATATGATATTCCGCTGCCTTATTCCGGAATCAGGCAGGCCCATTCTCTTCATGCATCAGCTCCGGCGGGAACTGCCGACAAAAAGCAAGAACCCCGCAAATTAAAACATCTTCGGAAAACAACCCCGGGGGGAGCTTGCAGGCGCGTAAATCGATGCTATACTGAACACATCCGATTATTTTGAACTTGGAAGGTGTTATTATGCATATGGCAGACGCGCTGCTGGCTCCGGCTGTCGCAGCAACAATGTATGCAGCCTCCGGCACTGCCGCCGGCGTTTCGATCCACAAACTGAGAAAAGACGATGAACCGCAAAAGCTGCCCACCATGGCAGTTACCGCCGCTCTGGTCTTTGCGGGACAGATGATCAACTATACTATCCCCGGCACCGGTTCTTCCGGTCATATGTGCGGCGGCATGCTGCTCTCCGCGCTTCTCGGCCCGCAAGCGGGCTTTCTGTCCATGATAGTGATACTGGCGATCCAATGCCTGTTCTTTGCAGACGGAGGATTGATGGCGCTGGGGGCAAATATATGGAACATGGCCTTTTACGGCTGCTTTGTCGGTTATTATCTGATCTGGCGGCCGATCATGCGTAGCCATTGGTTTGGAGAAGGCAAGAACGCCCAGCGCTCACGTATCATTGCCGCCTCCATCATCGGCTGCATCGTTACTCTTCAGCTCGGTGCCTTCTCTGTCGTACTTGAGACCACGCTCTCCGGCATTACCGAGCTGCCCTTTGGCGCGTTCGTTGCACTGATGCTTCCCATACATCTTGCAATAGGCCTTATCGAGGGTCTTATAACTGCCGCGGTGCTTGTTTTTGTATTTGATTCCAGGCCCGAGCTCCTGCGTGATGTCGCAGACGAAGGACAGGAGATGCCTGCCAAACGCTCCCTTAAAGCCGTGATCGCGATCCTTGCGGTCTTGGCTCTAGTCGTAGGCGGCGGACTTAGCCTCCTGGCCAGCTCCAACCCCGACGGCCTTGAATGGGCGCTCTTCGGAAACGCCGAAAAAGGCTACAGCGAGAATATGGGTCTTGACGAGGATGATTTCGGTGTGGCCAGCGTTACAGCGGATAAAGCAGGTGCGATCCAGGAAAAGACTTCTTTCCTTCCGGACTACGCCTTTGCCGACAATGACACGCCTGTCGGCACCACTGTATCAGGCATCGTGGGTTCAGTCATGGTGGCCGGCATGGCTCTTCTGATCTGCCTTGCGGGCGGTTTCTTCCGAAAAAACAAAAAGTCGTAAGTATCCGTAAACATTATCCGAAGGGGCAGCAGTGCTGCCCCTTTTTAGACTTTTCTCAAATAAGGAACAACTGTATGAACAAAATGGAAAAGGCCCTGCATGAGCTCGGTGAGATGGATGATCTCGCAGCCATGGATTCTCCGATCCACCGCCTCAGTCCCCTGGCCAAACTTTTAACTGCGATAATTTATATAATAGTAGTTGTGTCTTTCCGCAAATACGACCTGAGCGGACTTGCCGTAATGCTTCTGTTTCCGGTTATATTGTTTCAGATAAGCGGTGTTCCGGTACGCACATGCTTTTACAAGCTGCGAATCGTTCTTCCTCTGGTTATGGCTGTGGGGCTTTTCAATCCTTTATATGACCGGGCACCGCTGCTGACCCTGGGTTCGCTGCCCGTGTCAGGCGGCGTTGTGTCAATGCTGAGCCTGATGCTCAAAGGTCTCCTGTGCCTTATGGCTTCGTTCCTGCTGATCGCCACAACGCCGATCGACAGTCTATGTGCTGCGTTGCGTAAGCTGCATCTGCCCTCAACGCTCGTCACTCTCCTGCTGCTTACTTATCGCTATGTCGGTGTAATGACTGAGGAGCTGGCTGTGATGACCGACGCCTACCACCTGCGTGCACCTGGGCAAAAGGGCATCCATGTGTCAGCCTGGGGGAGTTTCCTGGGGCAGCTTCTCCTGCGCAGCATGGATCGCGCTCAGGAACTGTACGGAAGTATGCTGCTTCGGGGTTATCACGGACATTTCCATTACGCGCCCGGCCGTCGCTTCGGACTTTGGGACGCGCTGTATACTGCCGGCTCTTCCGCCGTGTTCCTGCTGCTTCGGTTTGTCAATGCAGCGGAGCTTCTCGGAAGACTTGTTGTGAGGTGAGAAAGATGATAGAATTCCAGCATGTCAGTTTTTCCTATGAGAAGGAGCGGAGCGTTCTGGAAGATCTCTCCTTCCGCATAGGACCCGGGGAGAGCGTCGGACTGATCGGTGCCAACGGCGCCGGCAAATCCACCGTTATGAAACTGGCGCTTGGTCTGCTCAGCGGTGAAGGTCGGATCCTTGCTGACGGCATCGAAGTCAACAGGGCGAATCTTGCCGATGTGAGGCGCAGGATCGGATTTGTGCTCCAGAATTCCGACAACCAGATGTTCATGCCAACGGTTTATGAAGACATGATCTTTGCGCCGCTGAACTACGGCCTCAGCCGCGAGGAAGCGGAACAGCGGGTAGACAAGGTGCTCGGACAACTGGGGCTTCAGGAGCTGAAATACCGTCATAACCACCGCATCTCCGGCGGAGAGAAACGTATGGCAGCAATTGCCACGATCCTCGCCATGGAGCCTGATGTGATATTGATGGACGAACCGAGTTCCGCGCTTGATCCCTATAACCGCCGTATCGTTATCAATACGATCCGCGGCCTGAAACAGACCAAGCTGATCGCCTCTCACGATCTGGACATGATCCTGGACACCTGCGGGCGGGTTATTCTTCTTGATCGTGGCCGCATAGTCGCAGACGGACCTGCAGACGAGATGCTTCGCGATCGGGAACTGCTTGAAGCCCATCGTATGGAATTGCCGTTCTGCCTGGCGGGGGAGGCTGCAGGAAAAAATCCCGAATCCGGTCTTTGAGCTTTATGATGAAAACGGAGGAAATGTTTTTATGGATGTTGAAATTAAAACCGTAGTCGCAGATTCCTTCTCCATGAACTATTTCTGTTTCGGCAAAGGAGATCAGCCGCTGGTCATCCTGCCGGGCCTGAGCATTCAAAGCGTTATGGGCGCAGCTGACGCCATCGCACAGGCATACCGCTCTCTCGAAGACATTTTCACCATTTATGTTTTTGACAGGCGCAGGAACCTTCCCGCTTCTTATTCCATCCGTGAAATGGCGCGGGATACAGCTGAGGCTTTTCAGTCTCTCGGGCTGAAAAACGTCTGTCTTTTCGGTGCCTCCCAGGGCGGAATGATCGCCCTGGTCATAGCCGCAGAACACCCTGACCTGGTAAAGAAAATGGTTCTGGGTTCCTCCTCTGCGCATGTGAAGGAAGCTCAATACCGTGTCCTGGAAAAATGGCAGCAGCTGGCAAAAGAAAAAGACAGGGTCGGGCTGTATCTGGAGTTCGGGCGTGAGATATATCCGCCGGAAGTTTACGAACAATACCGTGATACCCTGATCGATGCGGCAAAAAGCGTAACGGATGAGGATCTTGAAAGATTTATAATCCTGATCGAAGGCACAAAAGGCTTCAACGCTGTGGAAGACCTGGAAAGAATACAGTGCCCGGTCATGGCAGTAGGCGCCTATGAAGACAGCGTCCTTGACTCTGATGCGACGATGGAGATCGCCGAAAATCTGGATCGCCGTCCGGACTTCAGGCTGTACATGTACATCGGCTACGGCCATGCCGCGTTTGATACGGCGCCGGATTACCGCGAGAGAATGCTGAGATTCTTTCTGTCATAAAACGGATCTTTTCAGATCAAAATAAGGATCTGCAGAATTTTCTGCAGATCCTTTCCTTTTTGCGTCTGTTGAGATGCCCTTTCAACTGTCTTCGGCAAGTCATCGATCATTTCAAGAAGCTCCATGTAAAACGGGCGTATATTATTGTGCTTTGTCATTCCGCCCTGCAGTGACATGTCCCTGCCTTTTTAATTTATTTTTATATGCTTTCTGCAGTTTAATTCCTGTATCTGTCGAGACAGGCGAAACACTCCTCCATCATTTTGTCCATGATCTCCTTTACAGGGAGGACATCATGGAGAATGCCTGTGACCTGTCCTATCGTCAGTACTCCGTCGTCGAGGTTTCCGGTGTCGAAAGCAGTTTTAAGGCGCCTGCCGGAGGCCAGAGGTGCGATCTCCTCAAAGGGCGCGCCGTTTTTCTCAAGCTCGGAGACTTTGACCGCAAGTCCGTTGTTCAGCACACGCGTCGTGTTTGCAAAGCGCCGCAGCACCAGCGTCGTGCTCATCTCGTCGGCATGCATGGCAACTGCCTCCTTACCGGCACGCAGTGCGGGAGCTTCTTCAGAGAGGAAAAATCGCGTGCCTACCGTCGCTCCCTCACAGCCGAGCATCAGCGCTGCCGCAAGTCCGCGCCCGTCGCCCACTCCGCCGCAGGCGATCACAGGGATATCCAATGCATCAGCAGCCGCGGGCCAGAGCACCATTGAGCCGATATCGTTCTCTCCGACATGGCCGGCCGCCTCTGTGCCGTCCATGATTACTGCATCACAGCCGATGGCCTGTGCCTTGAGCGCGTGTCTGACGATCGTGCATTTATGAATTACCGTCATCCCTGCGTCTTTAAAATAAGGCATAAATTGCTCCGGAGCACGGCCTGAAGTCTCCATGATGCGGATACCTTCCTCGATACAGACTTTGACATAGGCAGGGTAGTCCGGAGGCGCCAGCGAGGGCATCAGTGTCAGGTTGACTGCAAATGGCTTGTCTGTCAGTTCCTTGCATTTACGGATCTCTGCACGCAGATCCTCGGCGGTCCGGAAGGTTGCTGAGGACATCACCCCCAGGCCGCCGGCGTTTGAAACGGCAGATACCAGTTCGGCCTTCGCCAGCCACTGCATCGCGCCTGAGAGGATCGGGCGTTCGATCCCGAGCATTTCGGTTATTCTTGTATTCAGCTTTCTTTCCATATTCTCCTCACTCTCTGATATGGCGGATACGCAGCCCCTGAGCCTCCGCATTGCGGATCAGCTCTTCGCGAAAATCCGGGTGCGCTATCGAGATCAGTTCCTCTGCACGCTCCCACGTCGTCTTCGCGCGCAGATCCGCTATTCCGTATTCGGTTATAACGAACTGATTGAAGCTTCGGGGAACAGTCACTATCTGACACGGGCCAAGGTGAGGCAGTATACGTGAGCGCACGGTGCCGTCCCTGTCCGTATATGTTGAAGACAGACAGACGAGGCCTTTTCCTCCTTTTGAGCGCGCTGCTGCCTGGATAAAGTCCAGCTGCCCGCCGGTTCCGGAGATCTGCCTTGTACCCGAGCTCTCCGATGCAACCTGGCCGTACAGATCCACCTCGATGGCATTGTTCAGACATACCATGTTGTCATTGCGTGCAATGATATACGGGTCGTTGGTATAGTCCACCGGCGCAAGCAGACAGTCGGGATTGCCGTCGAGAAAATCGTAGAGTTTCTTTGAGCCCATAGCAAAAGTGTAGACTATCTTCCCGGGATCGGTGGTCTTGTATTTGCCGCTGATACAGCCTCCCTCAGCCATAGCGACGTAGGCGTCGCACAGCATCTCCGTATGAACGCCTATATCCCGCAGTCCCGAACGGGCGATAAGCTCGCCCACAGCGTTTGGCATCGCTCCGATGCCCAGCTGAAGACAGGCTCCGTCATCTACCAGGCTCACTACCAGCTCGGCGATCTTATCGTCTACCTCTGTCGGAGGCGGTGTCGGTGCTTCAATAAGAGGCCGGTTCGGGCCTTGGACAAAGCAATCGATCTGTGATTCATGGATCCGGCTTGTCTTGTCACAAAAGGTTCTCGGCACGCTCTCATTGATCTCCGCGATGACATGGTGCGTATGTTCGATATAAGTCGGTGTAATAGATGAAGATGTGCCCAGACTGACAAAGCCTTCTTCGTCCGGGGGCCCCACCATCAGCATTGCAACGTCGATCTGTCCGATAAGGCCTCTGCGTATTGTTTCCGGTCCGGCGTGGTAATTCATCGGCACATAGCGACACAGTCCTGCGTCACAAAGTTTTCGGCTTGCAGGAGAAAAGTGCCAATCATTATACATCAGGTGCTCCAGCTTCGGATCCGCCAGTACCGCTTTGGGCGAGAACAGGCAGGTGGTGGAGCGCAGAATGATGTCATGCAGTTGAGGTACGCGCGCAGCAAAAGCTGCATCAAGCGTCATTGACGCCATTGCGAACTCTCCGTAGACGACCTGATCTCCGTCTCGGACGACGGCTACAGCCTCTTCAGCGCTTTTGAATTTTGACTCGTAGTCTTCTCTCCAGTTCAATTCCGTTTCCTCCGCTGAGCAGAATCCGCACCGGACTCTGATTTTCTGTTCATTTTCCGCTGAATTCCGGTCTGCGCCGCTCCAGTGCAGCCGAGAGTCCTTCACGGCAGTCGTCCGTCTGAGAGGCGAAGATCTGGCTGATCGCCTCGTAATCGCGGTTCTGTTCGAAACTTGTCGAAACAGCGTTTCGCAATACGCGCTTCTGCAGCATCAGCGCCAGTGCGGGGCCCTTTGCTATTCTGCCCGCTGTCTTGGCGGCAGCCGGCATGGCCCGCGCTTGCAAATACCGGGGCCCGACTGTATAATCAGGAAAAAAGCCCGTTCTGCCCCGTCAGTGGCGGATCGGGCGCGCCGGGAGATCGAACCATGAGACTGTTTATCGCCATCGAACTGTCAGACGAGATGAAGGACAGCCTGGTCGCCGCACAGAATGCGATGTATGACCAGGGTGTCCGGGGCAATTTCACATCGGATGAAAACATGCATCTGACATTGGCCTTTATCGGGGAATATCCGGATGCAGAGGCTGTACTTGACGCTCTTTCAGCCCTTTCTTTTTCACCTTTTGATATCTCTCTGGAGGGTCTTGGATGCTTCGGTGACCTGTGGTGGGCAGGCATAAGTGAGTCTGCACCGCTGTTTTCTGTTGTGCGCAGAGTCCGCAGAGTTTTGGCGGAAAGTGACATTCCATTCGACAGAAAACATTTTTCTCCGCATATCACGCTTATACGCAGAGCCTCCGGAAAGATGCCCGAAATCCGGCTACAGCCCGCAGCAATGACGGTCCGGACCATTTCGCTCATGCGCTCTGACCGAGGCAGGAGCGGAATGATCTACACCGAACTGGGAACTGTAGACGCAATACCCTGACTTACCATGATATGAAAGGAGATGATCCGATAGCTGTATCCGCATTGCTTTGACGGAATACAGGTGTACGGCATTCCAGATCATGTGTCCTTCG
>JAEEGI010028007.1_pt1 | contig 10744 bp, 7 predicted proteins | sample 8958751 | NCBI WGS metagenome assembly JAEEGI01 (sample SAMN16246545, study PRJNA631951) | gut metagenome | biome: gut microbiome; feature: rumen; material: KS-attached | host: Bos | place: Iran: Karaj | collected 2018-10 | reverse complement strand
TTATTATTATCATTCTTCTTATTAACATTATTATTTTCATTATTAATATTGTTATTATTATTATCTTTGTTTTCATTGTTTTGATTATCATCATTAATTTCATTAATATTCTTATTATTATCATTATTATTTTCATTATTATCATTATTATCATTGTTATTTTTATTTTCATTATTATCATTATTTTTATTATCATTATTATCATTATTATTTTTATTTTCATTATTATCATTATTATTTTTATTTTCATTATTATCAATAATATTTTTATTATCTTTATTATCATTAACCTTTTTATTTTCATTATTATCAATATTATTTTTATTATCTTTATTGTTATTATTTCTATTGTTTTTTTCATTATTGCTATTATTATTATTGTTATTTTTATTTTCTTCTTCTTCATTTTCACTATCTGTTTCATTAATTAAATTATTATTATTTTTGTCAGTGAGACCTTTATCAAACAATTTAACATTATTATGATTTTTATTTTTTAATTTTTGAACTTGTCCTTCAATATATTTAATAGTATTTTTATGTTCATTTTCCTCAGTGAAATTTTCTTCATCTCTTTCTTGAATGTTTTGAATATTACTTAAATTCATAAAATTCGAGCTTGATCTTCCTTTCATTCCAAAATTATTATTATTATTTAAAGATTCCATACTAATTAAAGAAAAATTAGAAATAAAACCAGAATTTTTTCTATCTTCTTTTTTATCATCTTTAGATTTATCATCTTTAGTAATAACATCAAGACTTAAATTTTTAAAATAAGAAATATGAAGTGGATTTTGTATTTCTTCGATTGTAGAATGATTAGATTTTAATTCATTATAAAAAGAATCATTTTTTTTTTTTGTTATTCCTTCTTGAATATCACCAAAAATTAAAAGAAAACATAAATGAATTATTTCTTTAAAAATTTTATAATGATCGATTTCACCTAATATAAAATCTTTTTTATTTTCTCCTCTTTGACTATTACTATTATTATTATTTCCTAAAGTATTACTATAAGTTTTAATACCTATTTTAATTTTATCTTCAATATTAAATAAATATTTTTTTACTTTTGTAATATTTTTTCTATATAAAGGTAAATCTATTTTTCCAAAATGACTAATAAAAGAATCATAATAAGCATTAACTTTCATAAAATTTAAAGTAATTAACCAAGAATATAAATCTTCAACATTAGAACAAGATAACATATATATTCTTTTTCCTTGAGGAATTTCTTTTTTAATCCATTTAGTAACAGTTAAACTAAAAATATTTTTTCTATTTCCAAAAGATCTATTATCTAATTGCTTAATATTAAACATATCTTTTAATTCAAAAGTTGCTAAAGGAACTTTACCATTAATAAATTCTTCTTCATGATAATAATAACTTATTACTTTTGGTGTCATCACAAAAAATCTACTTTCCCAAGTTATTTTACCATCACTTTTTTTATCTATCATTCCATGTTTTATTGTATATAATAATTTCTCTTTGCCTATATAATGTTCTATTTCTTCATTATCTGAAATTTTTAATTTTATATCTCTTAATTTATCACATATTTCTTTCACTAATATTATTTTTAATGCATTTAAATTTATATTATTATTATTATTTTTATTATTTTTTATCTTTTCATTATTTGTATTATAACTTAATTTTGATTTTGTTTCTTCTTCTTCTTCATTTTCTGTTTGTTCCATTTCTCTGACAATTGATTTTTCTCCTAATTCTAAATGCTTTTTTAATATAATTTTCTCTATTTTATTACTTAAATAATTCAGGTTATTTTTCTGCATTAATCTTGCAATTTTCATATGAATTTCACTTTTTTGTTGAATTAACATTCTTTGATATAAAACTTCTCTTATGAAAGGACAAGAAAATTTACATACCACTTTCTTTTTCTTTGGGTCTAAATCGTATAAAAATTCAATTATTCCTTTTTTTTCAAATGAAAGCAAAGTATCATATAAATCTAAAATAGTGAAATTAAAAGGAATAATAGAATGAAGAGTTTGAATATCAAATAAATTTCCAATAACAGAAGCATGTTTTAAAATAATAATTTCTCTTTCTTGAATTGAATCAATCATTTCTCCACAAATTTTTTCTATTCTTAAAGGAATAAATAAATCAATATAATTTCTTTGTTTTTCCATATCTTCAAGTTCACTTGTTATTAAAAGTTCTTCAACACAATTTTGAACTAATTTAGAATTTATTAATTGTTCTAATATATCTCTTATAAATAAAGGTATTCCACAAAAAGATTTATCAATTAATATATTTATTAATGTTGGATCTACTTTAAATAAAGAATCAAATCTATCATAAAGAGATATTTCTAATATGTAATTTTTTATTAATTCTTCTATTTCTTCTTTATTTGTTAAATTTTTCATTGATATATTATTTACTACTTTTTCATCTTTGTTTAATTCAAATTCATCTAATGACATTTCTAATATAAAATCTTTTGTATGACCTATTAAATCATTTTCATTTTTTAAAAAACGAAATTGTTCTTGATATGATAAAATTATTATTAAAGGCTTTAAATCTTTACAAGGATCATATAATAAATGATGTAAAAATTGAATTGAGTAAGAATCTATTTTTTCTGTGTCTTCAATCACTAAAATTAAAGGAAGCTTTTTTTTTATTTTTTTATTTATTCTATTTATTTCATTTCTGTATAATTTTAATATATCATAAAATAAATTCATTAAAGGATAAATGTTATCAATATTATATTTATCAAAAAATGGATCTCTCTTTTTAAATTTAAATGAATGTTTTTTAGAATTTGAAAAAAGAGAAGAGGGTTGAAGAGGTAAAATATATTTTTTATAAGTTTCTTTATTAAAATGTTCTTTTAAATGAATATCTTCTCTAGAACAATTTAACATTTCTTCTAAAATTTCTAAAAATTCCAAACATTGATTTTTCGCTAAAATTTCAGCAAAAGAATCTCCTTTAATATTATCAAAATTATATAATGTTTGAATATTACCAAAAATACTTTCTGGGTCTTTATTTAATTTAATAAATTTATCTTTTCCTTTTTCTTCTGAATAAATATATTTATTTAAATATAAATAAATTTGTCTAAAAATAAAAGCAAAACCATTAAAAGGAATTTTATTCAATAAAGGATATTGATATGAACATAAAACATAATTTGGTTTTTCTAAATTTGAATTTTGTAAATATGAATTAATCAGGTCTCCATTATTTTTATTTTTAAATAAAAAAAGAAATAAACATTTCCGAATAAAAAAACTTTTCCCAGAACCATAATCTCCTTTAACCATAAAAAATTTTTTTTTTTCGTTTTCATAAACATAATTCATTTTATCAACAAAAACTTTAATTTCTTTTCTTCTTCCAGAACATCTAAAAGCCATTTTCAAATAATCTTTTTTTTTCTCATTTCCCATATTTAAAAAAGGAACAGGATTTAAGCAATGAGTTCTAATAAAAGGGAAAGGGTCATTTATATTAGGAAAAAAAAGTTCTTCATCAGATATAGGTTCAAAGAAATTAAATTTAACAGAAAAACCTTTTAATTCACTAGAAAAGAGGAATCTACATCTTATTTTATTTTGAATAAGATTTTTAGTTTTTTCACAAATAACTAAAATAGATTCCAAATTATTTTCTTTCATGAAATTAAGACCTTGACTCATATACCTAGAGCTTAAATTGACAATATCTCCAAGAAGACTATATTCCCTCCTATTCCCCACAGTTCCACACACTCCCACAAAGCAAGTCCCAGTAGCTAATCCCATTGCACATTCTAGACCTAGTTTCCTAAATTCAGAGAGTATAGCCATTGCTGAACATACACAATCTAATGGATCGTTTCTAGACGATAAAGGTGGTATTCCCCATACTATTAAGATCTCACTACCCTTGTCATCCATTAAAAATTTATTCAATGCACCCCATGTTCTATATATACATCTTTGAACTGTATTTATTATTTTCTGTACTTTCATAAAGGACGATTCATCCTTTAGTTGACTTAAATCTACTTTTATATTTAAAAACATTGACGTCACTAAACGAATTTCTTTACACCAAGATTCTTTTTCTATATTTAAATATTTTTTCACTGCTGCTGGAATAAATGTTCTTAATGTATCTACTTTATTTCTTATTTTATTTTTATTAAATAATTTTCTCATTAAAAATGCGTCTGCTTTTGTAGTGATTTTTTCTTTCATTGTTTTTAAATTATTTCTATCAATCATAAAATAAGCCAAATTATCATTTTTCGAGTAACCAGGTTGAATTTCAGCTTTAATGAAATTATAGCTTCCATAAACATATCTTTGGACTTGTTCACTAATTACAATTTGTCCTCCAGAACTGGAATGAGTTTCACTTTCGCAAGCTTGTCTCATACATTCCCCTACACATAAATATTCACATCTTCCAAATAATCCACCTACAAAGAGAATATGACATTGACCAACTCCAATTCCAATTTTAACATTTAAAAGTATCCCTTTTACTATTTCTAAATTAGATAATTTATTTTGAATATCCATTGCACATTGACATGCTCTCTTACATGCATTTTCTATAAAATTTTCACTTCCATCAGGAGGCCAAATTACCATTATTGCATCTCCTACAAATTTAAATATATCTCCTCCATTTGCTCCTATTATATTTATTATTTGCTCCATGTAACGATTTATACAAAATGTTAAAAATTCTGGACCATATCGTCCTTTCTTACTAAATGCTTCTGATAATTTTGTAAATCCACTTATATCACTAAATAATCCTACTGAATCTGTCTGGTAATGCTGTGGTAATGTCTTTTTTAAATCTATTCGTGATGATATTACATTCTGAATTATTGTTGCTGGAAGGTAACCTAGAATACTTTTATATTCTGCTGATGAGAGAATTTCCATTTTTTTTAAATTTTTTTTAGTTTTTTTAAAGAGAATTCTTTTTTAATTAAATAAAAAAATTAATAAATCAATTAATAAAAACAAATAAATAAAACCCTTACCCAAAAATAAAAAAAAAAAAAAAATAAGTCCAAAATAAAAACTATAAAATCCAATAATAAAATAGAAAAACTTATATAAAAAAATGAAAAAATCAATTGCAACCCGTGTAGAAGTTCGTCAAGGATTAACTGATGATGATTTAGATTTATTAAGAACAGCATTTGATCTTTTTGACATTGACCACCGTGGAAAAGTTGATCCAAAGGAATTAATAGAATCAATGAATTCTGTATCCTTTGATAAGACTAATCCAGGAGTATATGACATTATTGCATCCCTCGACACACCAGAAGCAGCAAAAGCAGGAGGAGTTACTTTCGATCAATTAACAAGAACCATTAACGCAAAAATCGCTGATAAAGATTCTAAAGAAGGTATGGATAGAATTTTCAATCTTTTTGCCGATGAAAATAATCAAGATGTTATTACTCTTGCTTCTTTAAAAAAAAGAGCTGATGAATTAAGCGAAAAAATTCCCAGTGAAGAATTAAGAGAATTACTTGAAAGAACTGTTGCTAATGGAGTTGAACTTACTTATGATGATTTTATTGATATTATGACTCATAAAGCTTATCAATAAAATATAGTAGGTTTTTTTATTTAATTTAAGAATGGATTTTTTTTCATTTTACTTTTTTTTTTTTTTTAAGTTTTTGCATGATAGGATTTTAGTTTTTTTTTTTACAAATTTTTTATTCAGTTTTTGGATTGGGATTAAAATATAATTGATATTTTTTATTAATTATTCTTTTTTTAAAAATTTCTTTATTTATAAAAAATTAAAATAAATCTGATAAGGACAAATTTGATTTATTTGATTTAGGTGAATCATTATTATTTACATTATTATTGGAACTATTATTTAAAAAACTCAAATTTAAATTGGATGAATTATTTAAATCACTTTTAATATTATTCTTTCCAATATTATCATTATTATTAATTATATCATTATTTTCAGATTTAGAACTTGAAGAAATGTTATTAATTTTATTATCTAAATTTCTAATAATTTCCTTTTTTTTATTTAATTCATCACAAAAAAATTGAAGTAATTTATTTTCTTTATTATTATTTTCTCTTTCAATTAAATTTTCTTTCATTTTAACTTTTTCTTCTTTTTCATTTGCAAAATCTAATTTTTCTTCAAATAAATTATCAATTTCTTTTTTTTTATCAAAACTTTGAATTCCTAAATCGAAAATAATATTATAATTATTTATTTTTTCACAAATTAAATCAACTTTAAATAAAATTAAATTAATTCCTTTTTTCATTGTTGAAATTATTTTTAATTGATTATCATTTAAATCAATTTTAACATTAACTAAATTATTATTATTATTTCCTTCTAATAAATTAATTATATTTGAAAGAATATTAATATCATTTTCTAATAAAGATTCATTAATAGTATTTTTAATTGTTAGTTCATTTTTATTTGAATATTTAATTAATTCATTATTTGAATTTCTTTGTTTTGTAATTAAAGTTATTGTTCCTAAATTAATATTTAAATTTATATTATCTTTATTTAGAGAAGGAATGAAATCATGTGAATAAAAAAGATAATATTCATTTTTTTCTATTAATATTATTCTAAATATTGAAATTTCTGGAAAAAAATTTTCACTCATTTTTTAAAGTTAAAATTTGAAAAAAAAAATTATAAATATTGAGAAATAATTATAAATTTTTATATATTTTTTATATTATTTATTATTTTTATTAATCTTCATTTTCATTATTTTTACTATAAAAATATTTTTTCTCTTTCTTCTTTTTCTTTCTTATTTTCTCTTTATCAACTTGATTAATTATTCCATTATATTTTTTATCGATTATAAATAATTTACTTAAATCATTTCTTTCTATATCTTTAATTATTTTAATCATTTTTTTTGTTAAATAAATATCTTTAATTTCAAGAGTAAAAGGAAAAACTCTTTTATCAACTTCATTTAAAATATTATAAATAATATTATCATTTTCAAAAACAAAACCAGATAAATTTAAATACGTTAAAAAATCCATTTCTTTAATTAAAGATAAAATAAAATTAAAAGTATTATTTTTATAAGTTAATTTATCAAATGTAAGTTCAGTAATTTTTTCTTTTTCAAATTTTTTTATCACAAATTTCATAATTATTTTATCAATACAACGTTTAAATGAATTTTCGAAATTTTTTTCTTTAAGTAAAAAATTATAATCTGATTTAAATTCTTTTATTATATTAAAGCAAAAATTATAAAAATTTGAATAAATATTATTATTATCATTAATTAATTCATATAATCCATCGGCATTAGAAATATAAGGAATAATTTTTTTTCTAAAATATTCTTCACAATCTTTATTAATTATAATTAAATGTTTTTTATAATATTCAGCTGCTTGTTTATTATTTCTACACTATAAGTTAAATAAATAATTTTACATTTTGAAAAATTAAATTTTCCAAAATTCTCTTTGTTTTCTTATTAATACCCCTAAATAAAATTAACTCATTGAAAGTAATAGCAAAAGAATAAATAATAGAAATTAAATTATCACTTAAATGCATAAAAGTCAATTTTTCCTCTTTAATATTTTTTTTAACTGAAGTATCAATTTCCTCCATTCCAAGAAAATAATATAAAAAATCAATTACAAAAAAAAATAATATCAAAAAAAAAAATCAAAAAAAAAAAAAAATGTCTTCTGATTTAGAAATTGATTTCAGTTCACATAAATATGAATTACTACCTGATGACTTTGGTCAATATGATTTATCCTTTAAAATAATAGTAATAGGAGATTCAGGAGTAGGAAAATCATGTTTAACAAACAAAGCAACACGAGATTTATTTGAACCTGATCATAACGCAACAATAGGTTTTGAATTTTTTTCATTTAATGTGAAAATAGATGGAAAAGTAGTAAAGCTTCAAATATGGGATACATGTGGTCAAGAAGCATATCGTTCCTTAATAACAAATTTTTATAGAAATTCATCTCTTGCAATTATGGTTTATTCAATTAATTCTAGAGATTCTTTCGATAATCTTAATATTTGGTTAAAAGAATTAAAAACTCATTCTAATCCTGATGCTAAAGTTTTTTTAATTGGAAATAAATGTGATTTAGATAATGAAAGGAAAGTCGAAAAAGAAGAAGGAAAAAAATTCATTTCTGATTATAATCTTAATTTTTTCACTGAAAGTTCTGCAAAAACTGGATTCAATGCTAAAAATATTTTTATTAAAGCTGCTTTTGATTTGTATGATGATTATTTAAAATATAAAGAAAAAAATCCTGGAACTATTCAATCAGGAGGAGATGTTCAAGAAGGAAAAAGATTAAATGGGAATAGAGAAGAAGTTAAAAAAGGATGTTGCTAAATTTTTTTTAATATTTTAAATGATATTTGGATTAGATTTATTTTTTATTTGTTTATTTATTTATTTTTTTTTTAATTTTTTTAGTGTAACATTATTATTTATATTTACTTTTTAGAATTGTATCTATTTCTTCTGGTATATCATATAAATTTTTCAAAGGAGGTGAATTAAAATCAAAATCACATATTTCTTCGTCAATAAAGCAATTTTTAAATATAAAATTATAAATAGGATCAATAATTTCTAAATCTAAATCAAAATCATTATGTGTCATTTTTTCAGGTAATAAAACTTCATAAGGACAATTACAATCATTTTTTAATTTTAAAGTTTCAGCAAAAGGAATTAAAGGATCACTTTGACCATGAATAAACAAAATAGGACAAGTTACTTTTTTAATATATTCAGAAGAAAAAAATCTATCTTTTAAAAAAAAACTTAAAGGTCCAACTAAATGTTTAGCAACAGCTTTAATAGAAGTAAATGCACTAATAATAAATAAAGCATTAGGTTTTTTTATAGAAGATAAATAAATTGCAGGAGAAGTTCCAATTGATCTTCCTAAAACATAAATATTATTATCATTTAATTTAAAAGTATTTTTAATAAAATCATAAACAATTGTAGTATTTTCTAAAAGTGTTTCACTACTTTTTGGTGTTGATGTATATAATGAATAACCTGGATATTCAATTATTAATATATTAATATTTAATTTCATTCTTAATTTATCTGCCATTACTTTTGCTCCAAAAATATCTTCTGCATTACCATGAAAAAATAGAAGAAAATTTTTACTTTTTGATTTTAAATCTTTTAATAAGAGACATGGTATATGTTCTATTTTAGTATTTTTTATTTGTTTTGGAATATATATTAATTCATTTGAATTTTTTGCCTCATTAATATCAAAATCTGGTGAAGGAAATACTAATTCGTTAAATGACATTTAGATTTTATTTAAAACTTTTTTTAATTATTTAGTTTTTTTTTATATTTAATTCTTATTTTTTTTTAATTTGAATTATGGATTACGTTAAAGCCACTCATTATTGTCTTGATTTAATTAAAGATCATTTGAAATTATTTATTGAGAATGTTTATAAATATGAATATGGAGAAAATAATTATCAAAATTTTATTTATAATGAGATTAATAATAATGGACAAGAATTTTATAATGATTGTTTATTTTATATGAATTTTTTCACAGGAAATTTTAAATTTCTTTCAAAAAGATTAAATTCAAATTATTCATTAAATTTAGTTTATTCTTTAAAATATTTTAGAAATAGAATTGCACATCAAGCTCCTATTTCAATGAGACAAATTTATAGATTTATAGATGAAACTCAAGCTTTATTAGAAGAATTAAATACTTCTTCTCAAGATGAAATTTTTAAATTAGAAGCTGGAAGAAAAGAAATAATGAAAGTAATGTTAAATTGTAATGATAATATTATAGTAATGGGAATAGAACAAAATAAACATAAATTTAATGATTTTGAAGCAGATATGAAAGATGTTGAAGATGAAAAAATTAAAAAAATGAAAGAAAAATTAAATTTAATAACTCAACAACAAAAAATAGAGTATAATTATCAAAGGATAATGAATAATAATGAAATGGATAATTTTTATAAAGTGTCAAATCTTGAAGAAAAAGATTGTGATAATGAATGAAAATGATAAATATTAAAATATTAATTAATATAATAATTATATTATGAATTTTGGATAAATTATAAATAAATAAATCAATATTTTAAAACATTTTTCAGATAAAGATAAAGAAAAAATAGAAAAAATGATAAAATAATAAATCAATAATTAAATAATTATTGATTATGGCATATGTTATATATTTTTCAAAAAATGAAAAATATTTTATATATTCTATATAATTAATAATAAGCAAAAAAGAATTAATTTAATTGATGACTAATCCATTCTTTTTTATCATTTTCTTCAATATATTTCATTAAAAACTTTTGTGGCATTTTATGAGGTTTTAACAAAGATTCAAATTTTTGTCTTCTTAAATTTGCAATAACTTGTGGCATAGGAAAAATAGTAAATTCAACTTCAAAAGGTATAAATTCAGCAACTGAAAAATTAACAGAAAATTTATCTTTTTCTTGTGCAGTATATCTAATTAAATCTTCAGTAATATTTAAATTTGGTTTAATAGAATCTTTGTCAACAGTTTCATATTGTAATTTTTCTTCTTCATTTAACGAACTCCAATATTTAATTAAATATTCTAAGTCTTTTTCAATCTTTTCATTTAATAATCTAACTTTAGAAAAC
>JAEEGI010028006.1_pt1 | contig 10744 bp, 7 predicted proteins | sample 8958751 | NCBI WGS metagenome assembly JAEEGI01 (sample SAMN16246545, study PRJNA631951) | gut metagenome | biome: gut microbiome; feature: rumen; material: KS-attached | host: Bos | place: Iran: Karaj | collected 2018-10 | reverse complement strand
GACCCCGAGGCTTTTCTTTTGGAAATGAAAGCTAAACGGAATGCCAATGGCTAATTATATTCTTTCCAAAAAGGCACAGGAAGACCTTCGCAAGATTTGGTATTACACCGTTGACACTTGGTCGGAGGAGCAAGCGGACATCTATTTCCACAATCTGATCCAATCCCTTGATTCCATTGCCGATGACCCAAACTCTGCAGGGCGTTCCTATGAAGAAGTACGTGCTGGTTACCGAGGATTACGCTCTGGAAGGCATATCATCTTCTATCGGATACTAAAGAACGGTAAAGCGAGAATCATCCGCATCCTACACGAGCGGATGGATTTCGAGAGACATTTGTAATGAGTTTTTCCAAAATCGTGATCTTTTCTTGATTTAGGAAAAAACTCAAAGGCACAAAAGGATCTGATATTTATTAAGGAGATTTCTTTATGGAGAAAATGTAACTCCTTTATCCATGCAACCTTTTGACATAATCCTTCAAATAAATCATCAAGTCACTTTCCTGCATCTTGCAATGATAACAATCGAAATCACTGTTTTTCAAAGCCTTGTTAAGGTATTCTTTGCCCACACAACCTCCTCCACACAAAGGCAATAGTTTACAATCCCTACATTTAGCATTTCTATCTGGTGAGACAGACATCTGCTTATAAAAATTGCTGTTATAGATGACATTACCATTGTTGTCAATCACTCCGACCTTAGCATCAGACTGATTCACCAATATCTCGCATTTGTATACATCAAGGTTGGCGTCCACTACATACCTGTTTTCAGTGCAAATCGAACAAGGTGCTTCCTTCCCGAAAGGTCTATAAACGGGAAGTCCATATTTTTCATAAATCGGGTATATCTTCTTCGTAAGTATTTCAGAATAACCGTGATTGGAGAGACATAAATCAAAACCATCATTGAATCCTCTGTATTTGCTCACAAAAGCGAAATAAATGTCATCTGAATAATCTCGCAGCAAACTCAGGATTTGTTCTGCACTTTCAACATTACTCTCATTTACATTGATTCGAATAACAGTATTCTTTTTCAACCCCTTATCATTCAATCGTTTGAGGTTTTCAACAATCGTGTCAAAAGTACCGCTACCATCATGCTTTATCCTTGTCTTGTCATGTTCATTTTTATTACCGTCAATGGAGACCTGAATGCTTATATTGTACTTTTTCATCAAATCCATCATTTCATCGTCCAACAAAGTACAATTGGAAATGATTTGGGTATTCAGTTCTATTCCCTCAGATTCAGTTATCGCGTGCAAATGGTCACAAAATGCTATTACTTGACGTTTTGCCATCAATGGTTCTCCACCATATATCGTAACATTCATTTTACCAATGGTCACGTTTTCTTTCCTCGCTTCACATAGTCTATTTTTTACAAAGGACAATACTCGCTCCAAATCTTCATTGCTAATTATCTTCTTGTCTTTTTTCTTTCCCTGCAAGCAATATGGACATGACAAATTGCAACTATATGTTGGAATAAAAATTAAGCCCAATGATTTGGCTCCCATGCGATATTTCATCGAATTAAAATAGTACATGTATTCCATTTCCTCATTTGCTCCGTCTTCCACTACAAAATGTAATCGGCTCAATTCATGGATATAATCAGAATCAAGTTTGGAAATGTCGTTTGATTCCATCGAATCGGCAATAGTCTCGTTTATTTCAACGAGAGCAGTTGATAGCGTATTGTAAACATATTCTTTGCCATCAAACTCAAATTTTATATTGTATCTAGAAAACTTCATATCATCACTATTTTTAACTCAAAATCAAAAAGGGTATGCTGCTTGGTATAAAAACCTGAAATTCAGCATACCCTTTTTATTTGTCGCAAATCAGTCGCGGCAATAACATGAGTACTGATTTTGTGTCACATAAAGGCTGGCTAATGTGACTTCCCCATCAAATCTCATGAGGTCGATAGCAGGATTGAGAACTTTCATTGTGCTACTCCTTATTGTTTATTTGCTCTTTCGGCTCAAAAGAACAATTGTTACAACTGGAAACAGAGCGGAGCCTCCCAAACTTATCCTTATTTTCACTAGTTGGGTCTGGACTCCCATGGTACATCAAAATAATGGATACGGTAAAGCTCCACTGTTTATGTTGATGCATAAAAACACAAACATCAAACAATGAAAGATTACTCATCTCATCATTCCTCTTGTACCATGCGAATTGTCCAGATTCACTAGTGAGGAATAAAGCGAAGAATGCGCTTTCTCTGGCCAAACCGTTTTCTCTCGGTTTGGCAGGGGCAAAAATAACGATTTTTCGGAATATGCAAGATGATTGTTGGAAAATTTCTATTTTTGCTGAAAATACATTTATCATGCGGAACACCATATTATTTATTATCACCTTCTCCGCCCTGCTCTTTTCGAACTGCACAGGAGAAGCTAAACAAAAGGCCTTCAACGAACAACAAGCCTTGGATTTCCTCTATCAATACATGCCGCTCGGTGACAGCGTAGACTACACCGAGGACTATTACCGCGAGTGCATCCACTATGCCTTCCTGGCCAAAGAAGAGATGCCTTGGGGCGCCAGCGTCCCCGAGCGAGAGTTCAAGCATTTCGTGGTGCCCGTGCGCGTCAACAACGAGAACCTCGACCGTTTCCGCGCCACCTATTACGAGGAGCTGAAAGCGCGCGTGAAAGACCTCTCTTTATATGACGCCGTCCTCGAAGTGAACCACTGGTGCCACGAGCATGTCAACTACAAAGGCAGCGACAGCCGCACCAGCGCGCCCATGGCCACCATCAAGACCTCGTGGGGTCGCTGCGGTGAGGAGTCGACACTGTTAGTGACCGCCTTGCGTACCGTGGGCATCCCTGCAAGACAGGTCTATACCCCGCGTTGGGCCCACTGCGACGACAATCACGCTTGGGTGGAGGCCTGGGTGGATGGACAATGGCACTTCCTCGGTGCCTGCGAGCCAGAGCCTGTGCTCGACTTAGGCTGGTTCAACGAGCCCGCCTCACGCACCTTGTTATTACATACCCGCGTCTTCGGCGATTATGACGGCCCCGAAGAAGTCATCAGCCGTAGTGCCAACTACACGGAAATCAACGTAGTAGACAACTATGGAAAGACCGCCAAGACCACATTCACCGTGGTAGATGAGAACGGTCAGCCACAAGCCAACCTGCCCGTGGAGTTCAAGATCTACAACTATGCCGAGTTCTGCACCGTAGTCACGAAGACCACCGACGAGAATGGTCAGACCTGGCTCACCGCTGGCTTGGGCTGCATGATGGCCTACGCCGCCAAAGATGGGAAGTTCGGCTATCAAGTCTTCAAGTCGGGCGAACAAGACAATGTCACCATCACCCTTGACCATGAGCAGGGTCAAAACGACATCTTTGAGTTCGATATGGTTCCACCCGCCCCGACCAGCGTCTTGCCCGAGGTGACGGCCGAGATGCGTGCCGAAAACGACCGTCGCATAGCCTTTGAAGACTCGCTGCGCAACGCCTACGTCGCCGACTGCAAGAAAGTCCAGATGGAAGAGATTATGAACACGGGCAACAAAAAGCTGTGCAGCATCTACGAAAAGACCTGGGGCAACTACCAGACCATCGCCGACTTTGTGAAATACGCCCAAGACAAGGGCCAAGAGATCAAGGCCGTGGAGCTGCTCAGCAATATCTCCGACAAAGACTTGCGCGATGTCAGCCTTGAGGTGCTGAAAGACCATCTCGACAACACGCCCGGTCTCGAGCAGTCCATCATCTCCATGCCGCCTGAGCTCTATGCGCAATACATCCTCAGCCCACGCGTGAGCAACGAAATGCTGGTGCCTTACCGCAAAATCCTCACTGAGTTCTTCCCTGAAACAGAACGGCGACAATACCACGATAGCCCTGCCCTTTTGGTCGATTGGGTGAAAAACAACATCAAAACCGATGATAATCTGAATCCGCAGCGTTATCCCATCTCGCCGCTTGGTGTGCTGAAAGCCCGAAAGGCCGACCGCCATTCCCGCGACATCTTCTTCGTCAGCATGGCAAGGAGTTTGGGTGTCGCCGCACAAATCAATCCTGTGAATGGTAATGTGCAATACTTTGGCAAGGATTGGGTCAATGTAGATTTCGAAGCTGCCGAACCTTCCAGTTCAGCCGTTGGATATTTGGACATCCACTACTACCCTACCGTCTCTGTCGCTGACCCGAAATACTACACCCATTTCAGCATCAAGAAATTTGACGGCAACAGCTTCCGCCTCTTGGCGTACGATGCCAAAGACCCAGGCATCGACGACGGTATGATGCTCTCCTCTTTCGACCATCCTACGCCGTTGGACGAGGGTTATTACATCCTCACGGCAGGCACCCGATTGGAAGACGGCACCGCCTTGACCCACAGCGAGTTCCTCACCATCAAAGCGGGTGAGACCACACAAGTGAACCTAGTTTTACGTCAACCTGACAATGAGCTACATGTCATCGGCAGTTTTTATGCCGACAGCAAATTCACTGACCCAGAAACGGGCGAAAAAGGCAACCCGAAGCAACTCATCCAAGACAGCTATTTCATCCTCGGCCTTTTGGACCAAGGCAGCGAACCTACCGCCCATGCCATGCAGGACATCGCCGCCTTCCGTAAGGACTTTGAAGAAAGTAACCTTCCAATAATCTTTGTCTTCAGCAACAAAGAGGATTACGACAAATTCAAGCTGAAGAATTTCAGCGAGTTGCCCGAAGGCATTGTCTACGGACTCGACGAAGGTGCCATCCGTGACGAAATTGTTGACGGTCTGCATCTCAACACCGACAGTCGCCCCATCTTCATCATCGCCAATGCCAACAGCGAGGTGGTGTTTGTGAAGCAGGGTTATACCATCGGCTTGGGCGAGCAGATGCTGAAGGTGATGGCGAAGTTAGAATAAAAATCCGAGCCGAAAAGAGGACTCCTTTCCGGCTCGGACTGAATATTCAGGAATTATCTGTCTGGCTGAGTAGTCTTGTCTTGAACTAGACGTACTGATTCGCCGTAGGGTCGGCAACTAAAGCTACAATAAATGGATGAAATGAAGTAGATATGGCTCGCGTAATAGTAATAATACTGGTAGCCTGTATAAATATAGCAAGACGCAGACCAATAATTACCATGTTGGCCAGCATGGATAATCTCATCCCCATAATGCATGCCAGCAGCCGGAAGGAACACCGCACCGAATTCCTCTAAAGTAGCCCATTGTTCCGCATTGATGACGTTGCCAGAATAATGGTTGGTGTTAGCCAACAAAAAACACGAATCGCTCCAATTGTCCGGAAGTAAAATCGCTCCATTTATGTTGTTGACTATTGCCATTGTGAAACTCATGCCCGACGATGTAGTACGGGTGTTCAAGAGATAATCCCATTCAGATTCCGTCAAGGTACGCCAACTGTTTTCCGTATTGCCTCCATTAAGGATAGGATTGTAGCCCCAATCTGCTTGACCTGTCTGGTCATTCAGATTGCCCTCAACATTTCCGTATGCATAAAAATGACTTGGATCCTCATAGGTTGAACTCCATGGTTGGTAGCAAACCGCCCCATGGTTATAACCACTTGTTCCCCAACAGTATAGATCAATCCATCCGCTATACTGAGGAGTAGCAAGGGCATTATCGCATTTTACACCGTTTTCATAAACAGTGCCACACGAATCATTACCCACATAATCCCACTGAAGCTCAGCAAACCTCCATGTTCTTGTTGAAGCTTGATACTGCAAATTACCTTTCGAGAAATACACTTGGTCGCCATTTTCATTGATGGTGAACAAACCATTGACGGCACCTTCGGGAAAATCACCCGACGGTGTTGGAGGTGTAGGCGGTTCCGGCGTATCGGATGCTTGAGTATGGAAAGTCTTTTGAACCGTCGTGAAAGCATCTCCGTTATTGGGGAACAACTCATAGTAATACCAATAAAGCGTGTCGCTCAGCAAGTCGTTGAGGGTCAATTCGAAGAAGGTTTCCTCCCTCATCATTTCGGCAGCCTCGAATTGTTGGGCATTGCCGTCGGCATCGGCAGGGCAATAGTGGAACACCGCACGATTGAGTTCCGCATGGTCTGTGCGCGTGTATTGCACATGGACATCATTCACGCCCACCGTGATGATTTCAGTATTTTCATCTGGAATCTCAGGAACGACTTCTTTTTCCTTTTTGCACGACATCATGGCTATCAAAGCACATACGAGTATAATTGATAGTTTTTTCATATTTATTGAGTTTTATGGGGTTACATTATGGGCAAAATGGTTTTATAGATTTCAATGCCACAAAAATAGTCTTTTTTTGGATTGTCAAGACAAAAGACGAAAAAAGCCTCAGCAGTTTTTGCCAAGGCTTTTCAGAATCACTTTAATGAGTTGTTTTACAACTTACGTGCGACCTCCTTCTCAGTGTAACCCTCGATGATGTCGCCGACTTTGATGTCGTTGAAGTTCTCGATGTTCAAGCCACAGTCCATGCCAGCGCTGACTTCCTTGACGTCGTCCTTGTAACGTTTCAAAGAGCCAAGCACACCCGTGTAGATGACGATGCCATCGCGGATGACACGAATCTTAGTGTTGCGGGTAATCTTGCCGTCCAAGACCATACAACCGGCGATGGTGCCAACCTTGCTGATCTTGAAGGTCTCGCGAATCTCGAGGTTGCAGGTGACCACCTCCTCGATTTCGGGAGCCAACATACCTTCGATAGCGGCCTTGATTTCTTCGATGGCGGTGTAGATGATGGAATAGAGACGGATGTCGATCTTCTCATTCTCAGCCATCTTACGCGCTTGCGCGGTAGGACGTACGTTGAAGCCCACGATGACAGCATTGGAAGCCGAAGCCAGCATGACGTCAGACTCGCTGATGGCACCCACCGACTTGTGGATGACGTTGACCTGCACCTCTTCGGTAGAGAGCTTCAACAAGCTGTCGGCCAGAGCCTCCACGGAGCCGTCCACATCGGCTTTGACGATGATGTTGAGCTCCTTGAAGTCGCCGATGGCGATACGACGACCGATTTCGTCCAAGGTGATGTGCGGGCTGGTGCGGCGTGTTTGTTCACGCTGCAGCTGCTCACGACGGTTGGCGATGGCTTTCACCTCGCGCTCGTCAGTCATCACGTTGAAGGCATCACCCGGCATGGGAGCACCGTTCAAACCCAACAACAGCACCGGCGTAGAAGGACCAGCCTCCTTGACAGGACGGTTGTGGTCGTCGAACATGGCTTTCACCTTACCAAAGGTGGTGCCAGCCAACACCATGTCACCAATCTTCAAGGTACCGTTCTGCACCAGGATCTTGGCCACATAGCCACGACCCTTGTCCAAAGCGGACTCAATGACCGTGCCCTTAGCCAAACGGTTCGGGTTGGCTTTCAGGTCGAGAAACTCGGCTTCAAGCAACACCTTTTCAAGCAGTGCATCGACATTCAAACCAATCTTAGCGGCAATTTCCTGGTCTTGGTATTTACCACCCCAGCTCTCAACGAGGATGTTCATGTTGGCCAACTGCTCACGGATCTTGTCGGGGTTGGCAGTGGGCTTATCGATCTTATTCAGAGCGAAGACGATAGGCACACCAGCAGCTTGGGCGTGATTGATGGCCTCGACGGTCTGCGGCATCACGCTGTCGTCGGTAGCGATGACGATGATGGCAACGTCAGTAATCTTGGCACCACGGGCACGCATAGCCGTAAAGGCTTCGTGACCAGGCGTATCCAAGAAGGTAATCTTCTTACCGCTCTCGGTGGTCACCTCATAAGCACCGATGTGCTGGGTGATACCACCTGCCTCACCGGCCACCACGTTGGTGTTACGGATATAGTCCAAAAGTTTGGTCTTACCATGGTCGACGTGACCCATGACGGTGACGACAGGCGAACGTGGGACGAGGTCCTCCTCACGGTCGACCTCTTCGGTCTCAGCGATGGCCTCCTGCACATCCGCGCTGACGAAGTCGACTTGGAAACCGAACTCCTCAGCCACCACAGTCAAGGCTTCAGCATCAAGACGTTGGTTGATGGAGACCGGCATACCGAGGCTCATGCAAGTGCCGATGACCTTCACCACGGGCACGTTCATCATGGTCGCCAACTCGTTGGCGGTGACGAACTCGGTCACCTTCAAGACTTTCTTGTCCTCCTCCTGGCGCATCATCTCCTCCATCATGCTGCCCGCCACTTGCTGACGCTTCTCACGGCGGTGCTTGGAGGTCTTCGACTTGCCCATAGGAGCGAGGCGCGCCAAGGTATCCTTAATCTGCTTCGAGATTTCCTCTTCGCTCAGCTCGGGTTTCTCTTCACGCTTGCCTTTCTTGTCCTTCTTGCTCAGCTTCGGGCTGTCCTTCGGGCCTTTCTTGCCTTGGTCGGCGGGTTTCTGACCCTTACCAGGCTTACCGGCCTCTTGTTTCTTGCCGCCAGCGTTCACATTCGGACCCGTCGGGTTCTCCGATGAGCCTTCAGGCTTGCCGCCCATGATACGTTTGCGTTTCTTTTTCTTCGACTCGCCAGGCTTGCCGCCTTTCTTCTCGACAGGCAGTTCCATGGTACCCAAGACGGTAGGACCCGTCAGTTTGGGTGCCTCCAACTTGACGACTCTCGGCTCAACAGGTTTCTCTTCCTCCTTAACAGGCGTCTCCTTGACAGGCTCTTCCTGCTTTTTCTCCACAGGTTTCTGCTGCTCTGGCTTCTTTTCCTCAGGCTGGGCAGGCTTTTCAGCTTTCTTTTCCTTTTTCTTATCTTGATGAGGTTTAGGCTCAAGGTCAATCTTTCCGACGATATTCAGCGAAATGCCCGAAGTGTTTTCCTCCTTCATCTTAGGCTCCACTTTTTCGGGTTCTTTCTTCTCAGGCTCGGCTACCACTTCTTGTTTCGGAGTCTCTTCCTTGGCTTCCACCTTTTCTGGCTCAGCAGCTACAGGCTTGGCCGCCTTCTTCGTCGGCGATGATATCGTGTTTGTGCGGATGATCACCTCTTCGTGGTCTTCCTCATCGACGTTCTTTTGCGATTGCAATGCCGAATCAACGGAAACACTACCTCCCTTGTAGGAGAGATTTCCCAATCTCTTGGCCTCTTCCTTCACATCCTTCTCGCCCTGATATTCCTTCACGAGCAGCGCATACATGTCTGCCGTGAGCTTCGTGTTGGGAGAGGGATCCACCGTAAAGCCCTTCTTCGCAAGGAACTCAACTATGGTGTCCTTTCCCACATTGAATTCTTTTGCCGCTTTCGACAATCGAATTGAAAAATTAGTTTCTTCGGACATAGTTTCTTCTCTTTGTTTCTCGTTTATTTTACTTGCCTTGGCATCATTCGGCATCTTGTTCAAACTCGGCCTTCAGGATGCGGAACACATCCCTGACGGTCTCAATTTCAAGGTCGGCACGATTGGCCACCTCTTCAGGAGTGTACGACAACACGTTCTTTGCGGTGTCGCAACCCATCTTGATGAGTGAGTCGATGACCCACTGGTCGATTTCGTCGGAGAACTCTTGCAGGTCAACATCTTCTTCGGCATTGTCAGCCTCGCTGTTGCGGTAAACGTCGATTTCATAGCCCGTCAACTTACCAGCCAGCTTGATGTTATAACCACCCTTACCGATGGCGAGGCTGATTTGGTCGTTCTCCATGTACACATTGGCCATCGTGTTGTCGCTGCTCAGGACAATGTTTGTGATCTTGGCAGGGCTAAGGGCACGGGTAATGAGCAGAATGGGGTTGGTGGTCCAGGGAATGACGTCGATGTTCTCGTTGCGCAGCTCGCGGACGATGCCGTGGATACGCGTTCCCTTCATACCGACGCAAGCACCGACAGGGTCGATTCGGTCGTCGTAGGACTCAACGGCAATCTTGGCACGTTGACCAGGCTCGCGGACAATCTTCTTGATGGTGATGAGACCATCATAAATCTCGGGAACCTCGGCTTCAAGCAGACGCTGCAAGAAGATTTCGGAAGTACGCGACAAAGTGACCACCGGCGAGCCGTTGACGCTTTCCACGCTCTTCACGATAGCACGGATGGTATCACCTTTACTATATTTGTCGGTAGGAATCTGTTCCGTCTTGGGCAGAATCAGCTCGATATTCTCGTCGTCGATGACCACGATTTCGCGTTTCCACACGTGAGCCACCTCGGCGGTGATGATTTCACCAACCTTCTCCTTGTACTTCTGGAAGATGTTTTCCTTCTCATACTCAGAAACTTTGGTCTGGAGGTTCTGACGCAAGGCAAGAATGTCGCGGCGACCGAAACTCTCGATGCGCAACTCCTCATTCACTTCTTCACCCACCTCAAAGTCGGGCTCAATCTTGATAGCATCCGACAACTTAATCTGGCGCAGTGGGTCGGTCAACTCGTCGTCTTCCACCACCTCACGGTTGTGATAGATTTCGAAGTCACCCTTGTCGACGTTCACGATGATGTCGATGAAGTCGGTGGTGTCGGTGTCGAACTTCTTGTTCAACATGCCACGGAACACATCTTCGATAATGCGCATCATGGCTTCGCGGTCGATGTTCTTGAATTCCTTGAATTCCGAGAAAGTTTCTACTAATTTGTAGTTGTCCATTTTATGTTGTTGATTGTTGATTGTTTAATCGTTTAAATGTTGAAACGGCCCTTCGACAGGCTCAGGGACCGTTTAAAATATTATTGCGGGTTTGATTTCCACTTTTTTGCGTTCAAAAAACAGGTTGGTAGGCTCCTCTGCAGGTGTCTTTTTCTAG
>JAEEGI010027998.1_pt1 | contig 10745 bp, 8 predicted proteins | sample 8958751 | NCBI WGS metagenome assembly JAEEGI01 (sample SAMN16246545, study PRJNA631951) | gut metagenome | biome: gut microbiome; feature: rumen; material: KS-attached | host: Bos | place: Iran: Karaj | collected 2018-10 | reverse complement strand
GTCCGGGCGCTAACAGATCCCCCAAAAGTCTCCTTTCTTCATAAAGGGAAGTGTTTTATCGATTTATTTTACAAAAAGAAAGCGCGCTTGTCAATAACAAACGCGCAGATTCTTGGACCACGTGATACTCATTATCAAATCATAAAAAGGGTAGTGTCAAGAAGTTTGTGTAAACCTCTGTGACCATCATTGCCCGAACATCTCCATCAGTTCTGCCTGGGCGGTCTGGAATCCTTTATGAATCCGCAGGGAAAAGCGCCGGTTGTAGTCCATACAGTAACTGCAGACGTACCGCTCCAGAGCATCCTCGTTGGGGAATTGTTCTTTTGCCTTTGTTCCTCTCTTGAGATTCTTGTTGAAGTTCTCAATGAGATTCGTTGTGTAAATGCTTCTCTGAATGGCTTTCGGAAAAGCATAGTACGTAAAGAGATCTTCCAGATCATTCAGGATGTCGATCACTTTCGGATAGATCTGATGGTACTTTTCGAAGAAATCATGCAGGGCTGATATGGCGTCATCCCGTGTCGCCGCCGTGTATACTTTCTTCAGGTCATCCATAACGGAACGCTTGTCTTTGGCACGGATGTGCTTCATGACGTTCCGGCAGATGTGAGTCCAGCAGGATTGATATCTCGCTGCAGGAAAGGCTTCCAGGACAGCTGATTTCAGTCCCTTCAGGCCATCTGTGACAAACAGCAGGACTTGCTGCAGACCGCGCTCTTTAAGGCCGTTCAGCATCTCTTTGTAGTTCTCTGCGGACTCTGTCGGATAAAGAGCGAAATCCAGCAGTTCCTTGGTCCCGTCGGGTGTGATTCCGATCAGGATGTGAAGCGCTTCTTTGGCCACGCTGTCCCGCCTGACGTTCAGGTAGGTCGCGTCGCAGAAGATGACCGAATACCGGTCGCTCACCGGACGGCTGTGGAACGCCGTCACCTGTTCCTCGACTGCCCGGGAGATGTTCGAGACGGTTTGCGGAGTGTAGAACTGGCCATACATCTTTTCAATCAGATCGGCAATCTCCCTGGTGGTGATGCCGTGCCGGTAGAGTTCGATGATGGCTGCCTCCATCGTATCACTGTTTCTTTGGTAGGGAGCCAGCGTCTTTTGATGAAACAGGCCTTCCCTGTCCCGGGGGATCAGAAGGTTCAGATCCCCATACTCCGTATGCAAGATCCGGCGGTAGTAGCCGTTTCGTGAATCGCCGGAGTTGTAACCGGCCGGATCGTACCGGCCATAGTTCAGGAACGAATCAAGCTCGATTGTGAACAGCTGGTTCAGCGCGCTCTCCAGTTCCTGACGAAAAACTTCATTGACTGACTCATTTTTCAGTAGTGCTTCGATGATTTTTGTGCTAACATTATACATACGGGAACCGCTTCCTTTTATGCGTTTTGTTTGGTCACAAAAATCATAACCGAAGTTGGTTCCTTTTTCCATACCCGGTTATGGGGCAAGGATGTTTACACAAGATTTTTTACACTATCGATCAGTCTTGTTCCTGCTTCCGACAGGAATACTATCTCTCCTGGCTGTTCTGATGCCGTTCACTGTGCCGACCGATACCTTTCTGATTACCGCTGTTTCAAAGGGCCTTCTCATCAATATGATCATCTTTCCGGTGATGGCCTTTTTGACCTATGTATTTGCAGGGCGGCTGACCGAGAGTCGGGAAAAGGAAGCGCTCTATGCGGAAGAGGGTATCCGGAGAAAGCTGCTTTTGTCGCTTCTTGTATTTCTCTTTGCGGTATTACTTTTGTACTGTCTCTTGCAGTTTTCGGCTTTCTGTGTAAAAACATTTGCTTTCGGGATCCGGGACGGACGTGTCTATTGGCACTTTGCTAAAGCAGTGCTTCTCTATGGCTGCCTGCCGGGACTGATCGGGATTGCCTGCGGCCTCTGGCTCTCGGGCGACCGGAACGGACGCTCGTTTGTCCTGATTCTGATCTTTGCGGTTCTCTTTAGCCCGTTGATGAATGATCTGCTTCCTAACAGCATTTTTGGCTTCTGGAACGTAGATGAGTGGGTGCGGATCGCGGTTCCGAACTGGTGGATCCTGAGCAACTCAGCTTTTACGGATCCGCTTTACGGGGTGCCGATGGAAACGGTACGCTGGGTTCTGGCTCTGTTTTGGCTGGGCGTGTTCCTTTTTCTCTGGCTCCTGGAAAAAGCACAGAGAAAGACGCCGGCCGGGAAAATAGGACTGGCAGTCATACTCTGCTTAACGCTTCTCTGCGGACTGCGTTTCTCGCTTCGAAATCAGGATTCGAGGCTGAACTACGAAACCGGTTTGATGCCGGAAAAAGGAATCAACACGGAAGATTTTTATTATTATGAGTCATGGAACAGGCAAACGGAATCCAGGGATCCGAACGTGAAGGTAACGGCGTATGATCTGGATCTTAAGATCCGGAGTCATCTCACCGGACGTGCTGCCCTAAAGCTTGAGGAACCGGCCGAAGAAGGCGAAGTATTGCTTTTCACGATGTACCACGGCCTGAAGGTCAGGACTGTTACGGATGCGGATGGCAGGGAGATCCCTTTTGTTCAGGACGGCGACTGGCTGGATATCACACCGGATCGCACGACCGATCAGTTGACAGTCAGCTATGAGGGGCGGTTCGCCAAGTTTTATACAAACCGGCAGGCGGTCCTGCTGCCGGCCTATGCGGCTTACTATCCGATCCCGGGCCATATTACGCTCTGGGAAGCGGAACTGCAGTACACGGTGCCAGTAGAAAATCAGCCAAAACGTGAGTTTACGGTACGTGTAGACAGTGTGGCGCCCATCGCCTGCAGTCTTCCGATGATGGGAAAAGCGGAATACAGCGGGGTTTCGGACGGTGTAACGCTGATTGGCGGTTTCTGGCAGACAAGTGAGGCAGATGGGTTTACGCTTTACTCTCCGGTGCTTGAGAAATACGACCTGACGTTCCGGAGGGAAGAAATCAACCGAAATCTGACTGAACTGACAGTGAAACTCGGTGCAGCCGGCAGTGATGCGCTTGACAGGATTCGTCAGATTTTTGCCCTTCCGACCAGCATGCGTGTTATATCGGGACGACAGGAAAACTGCGTTATAAAGGATAATCATTTTACCTATATTGCCCTCTATGATCTACCGATCGACTATTCGGCCATTGCAGCCGGTATACTGCGTCTGCAGTATAAATTGGATTCTCAGACAGTACTACTGTACGAATGGCTCCAGAAATACCTGCAGTTCCCTATGCCGATGGAAGGACGGCTTTGTACAGAGAAAGATTTGGAGCCCCTGCTGGCGCAGGCAAGAGGGGAGGACGTCCCTGCAAGGGACGTAACCAATGCGCAGAGAGCGCTGAAGGCTTTATTCTATTACCGCTTATACCAGCTGAAAGAAGACAAGTTTTTACCGCTGGTATATGAGTACCTGACGGATGAAAACCGGACGCTTCATCCGGCAGAATTCTTGCTTCAAATGGAGGGAGAACAATGAAAATAGCAAACAGTAACTATTACTTCGGAGAAAGGTCTGGACTTGTAGTTATATCAGCATATATTCATTAAGCACAATGGGGGACTTTTCACCATGCTGACGGTAAAAAACGTTTCAAAAAGATTCGGGAAAATAATGGCTCTTAATGGAGTAGATCTGCAGTTGGAACCCGGTACCTATGGCCTGATCGGTCCGAACGGGTCCGGAAAGACCACGCTTTTTCGCTGTGTCATGGGCTTGCTGAAACCGGATTCCGGAAGCATCGAAAAACCGCAGCACTGCGGCTACTTGCCGCAAAGCTTCGGCGTTGACGGGGCTCTGAGCGTTTATGAAACGCTGGAATACTATGCGGCTATTAAGAAGATACCGGTAAAACAGCAGAAAGCTGCGATTGAAGAAGCTGTGGAGGCTGTCAATTTAAGTGACCGTCTGAAGTCCCGGACCGGAACGCTTTCCGGCGGCATGGTGCGCCGGCTGGGGATCGCTCAGGCTCTGCTGGGCGATCCCCGGCTGATCCTTTTCGATGAGCCGACTGCCGGACTGGATCCGGAAGAGCGGATGCGTTTTAAGCTGCTGCTGACCCGTCTGAAAAAGAAGGGCGTTCCGCTGATTATCTCGACCCATATTGTGGAAGACGTCTGGGCTGTCTGTGATCAGGTCGTGGTACTTCGGAAAGGCCATGTGCTGAAGCAGTGCAAAGCCGGAGAACTGTCTGCCATGGCGGAAGGCAAGGTCTATGCCGTGCCGACGGACCGGCAGGCGGATCTGACAGAACCCTATCTGCCCGTGCGCAGCGAGTTGATCGACGGACGGGAAGCCATGCGTGTGGTTTCAGCCCTGGAGCAGCCCGGCAAAAGGGTAGAGCCGATTCTGGAGGATGGGTACCTTTGCGTGATCCATGACCTGCTATGAAGAGACGTCTGAGAATGATCGTACTGGACTTGAAGCGCTCCTGGGTGACGGCGCTGATCGCGCCGCTCCTGACAGGGCTGCTTCTTGTTAACGTCTTATTGCGTGTAGAACCGGAGTTCCGCGTATTTACCTTCGGACTGCGGGCACAGCAGCTGCTCAGTATCGCATATTTGTTCTGGCCGATGCTGCACCTTAAAACCTGGTTTGAGTCCCGTCAGGTAGAGGGACTCAGATCCGTGGAAAGCGGAAAGTATGCCTGCTCCTGGACGCTGCTGCTGATGCTTCTGACGGAAGCTGTCATATTGCTGCCGTTTGTTTTGACAGCGAAACTGGCGAAGCTGGACATTCTAAAGGAATGCATACAGCTGTTGCTGCTGTCGGTTTCGCTGACAGCGCTGCTTTACCTGATCACGCTGCTGTCGAGGTCGGTCACGCTGGCCATGACTGTGGTTGTGATTTATGTGCTTTTCTGCGTTATTTTCTACAATATCAGTGAATCGCTCAGACCGTTTATGCTGATTAAAACCCCTGCTTTGACAGGCGTGACGTGGCAGACACTTCTAAAGCAGCAGCTGCCGGCGGCGCTTCTGGCCGTCTTTGGGATTATCAGTATCGGCATTTATGAGAAGAAAAGAACGATTATCAAATAAGCCGGTGGAATAGAGCATAAGAAAGAACCGGCTTCTGAATAGAACGCGAAAACATGATGCGAAGACGATAACAAAAACCCAAGAGAAGAGAGAAAAACGTGAAAAGAATCATCTTGCTATTTCTTCTGCTGAATCTTGTTTTATTGAATGCATGCAGAAAAGAGGAAAAACAGGGCATAGATAATGCCGCATCAATACCGATTCAGGAACGAACTGGAGCAGCGGCAGAATCCATGCAGAAACCGGATGCTTCCCATCAGTCGGAAGAAAACGGCTCCGGTGAAGCCAGTTATACTTACGAGTGGAACGGGACAACATTTTCTGTTCGTATCAAGTCGGATGAGGAGAGAAACAGCGAGCCGATCGTTGCAAATTCCCTGATGTGCTGGGTAGATCCGCGCTTTACCGACATGGAAAAAGTGGGCGGTACGATTGTCTTTGGAACGGTACGGCGGATACAGGAATTCGAATTGTCATATTATAAACCGGGGAAGACAGATCCGACGATAGGAACACAGACAAAGCTGACTGTCGATGTAGAAAAAGTGTTTTATACGGCGGAGGAAAATTTGCCGGATACGATTACAGTTCTTTATGGCCTTTCCAAGCAAAACATGCCGATGGATTATGGACAGGAACTTACCGACATGAAGGAAGGAGACGGTTTTTATTTCTTTCTTGAAAGAACGGCAGGAAATGAAAAGAACCTCCTGGGATATGAAAACATTTGTGATTTCTTCATGGTGACGCCGCCGACAAAACGGTATTTCCTGAAAAAAGACAGCCTGATTGATGCGCTTATGGCCGAGTTTCTGCAGCTCAATGCAGATAATAAGGCCGTCTCGGTCACGGTAAAGGCGGGAGATAATATTGAAACCGTCCTGAACCGGATTTATGGGGGGAATTGAAATGAAGAAGCTCAGCATGTTGTGGGTCAATAACAAACATGTTATGATAACGGCGGAAAAACATGAAAACGGCTGTTTTACGGCAGTCTGAACCATCGGAGGTCCCAATCATGACAGATGACATCCGGGCGCTTCTGGAGGAGAAGCCCCTTATCAGAGACATGGCCGCGGGCCGGGAGGTCTCTTGGATCAATCCCGGCAAGCGGCCTTTTGCCGAAACGGCGGGGAAGCAGGAGCTGGGGCCGAAGGACATCGAAGACGCGGCCGCGCGCCTGCAGCGCTTCGCCCCGTTTATCCGGCTGCGCTTTCCGGAAACAAAGGCCCGGGGCGGTCTCATCGAATCCGATCTGAAGGAGATCGGGAAGATGCGGGACTGCCTGAACGAAAAGTACGGCAGCGCGCTGGACGGCCGCCTGCTGCTGAAACTGGACAGCCATCTGGCCGTCGCGGGGTCCGTCAAGGCCCGGGGCGGCATCTACGAGGTCTTAAAGCATACCGAGGATCTGGCGCTTGCGCACGGCATCCTGACGCCTCAGGAAGCGGCGGACAGCTCGCCTGAGAATACGGCCTACCGAAAGCTGGCCGAGCCGGCGGCCCGCGAGATCTTCAGCCGCTACACGGTCCAGGTCGGCTCCACCGGCAATCTGGGCATGAGCATCGGGATCATGAGCGCCGCGGTCGGCTTTCGGGTCATCGTTCACATGTCGGCCGACGCCAAGCAGTGGAAGAAGGACCTGCTCCGCAGCCGCGGAGTTCAGGTCATAGAATATGCCTCCGACTACAGCGAGGCGGTGAAGAACGGACGGGCGCTTTCCGACGCCGATCCGACGAGCTATTTCGTGGACGACGAGAACTCCCGGAACCTCTTCCTGGGCTATGCCGTGGCCGCGAAGCGGCTGGCGGGCCAGCTGGCGGAGCAGGAGATCACGGTGGACGGGGAGCATCCGCTGTTCGTCTGCATTCCCTGCGGCGTAGGCGGCGCGCCCGGCGGCATCTGCTTCGGCTTAAAGCAGGTCTTCGGCGACGCCGTGCACGTCTTCTTTGCCGAGCCGGTCCAGGCGCCCTGCATGCTGCTGGGCCTGGCCAGCGGGAAAAACAGTGACATCTGCGTGCAGGATATCGGCCTTTCCGGCTTAACGGACGCGGACGGACTGGCGGTCGGCCGGCCCTCCGGATTCGTGGGGCAGGTGATCGAACCGCATCTGAGCGGCGAGTTTACCGTGAAGGATGCGCGGCTGTACGGCTGGCTGCGGGATCTGTACGCGCGGGAAAACGTCTTTCTGGAGCCGAGCGCCTGCGCGGCGTTCCAGGGGCCGGTCCGCCTGATGCGGGACATGCAGCCGTATCTGGAGGCGAACGGATTGACGGAGAAAATGAAAAACGCCGCCCACATCGTCTGGGCGACGGGCGGCGGTCTGGTGCCGGAAGCGGTCCGGAAAAGATGTCTGGACGTCTTCTTCAAGGGGTAGTCGGAGGGCGCCGGGGGCTGTCATAAAATATTCATAATCTTTTTTCAAAGCTTTTACGAAGGCCCCACGAAATTGACATTTTCCCCTGGTATCTTATAGCCAGACGGTAAGTTTTTTCATAATTGCAGCTGCATTAGGCAGCACCCCTCCTTCTTCATTATATCTTCATCGGGCGGCAGATTGCTGGGATCTGCCGCCCAACCTTTATTTATCCCATTCCCGCCAACATCCACAGCCAGAAGGGCGGCGCCAGGCGGCGCAGGCCCTTAAGAAGCGGCAGCAGCAGGCTGAGATCCAGATAGACAGGACACAGCGCCAGGGAGAAGATCGCCAGGAAAAAGATCAGGGTGTGCTTCCAGCTCTCGCCGGGCAGCATGGCCAGCAGCAGGGAGAAAAGCTGCAGCAAAAGAAGATACGCGCCGGCCGGCAGGATCATCTTTCCTTCGCCCGCGATGAGGCAGGCGGCGGCCGCTGCGGCGAACAGGCCCGCCAGGCGCACGAGAAGGCCCGGCAGATACAGGCTCGTGAAGGCCTTTCCCCGCCCGATGCGCGGCGCCAGCCCGCGGACCGATTCCGCCAGCGGCGCGGCCGTGCAGAACCAGCTGCTTAAGAACAGCAGCAGCGAAAGCGCGAAGAGGAAGAAGCGGTGGCTGCGGTCCTCGCTGACGACGAGGGCGCCGTCCCGGGTCGAAAGACGGAAAGTAAAGAGCTTGCCGGCGTCCATGCGGGTCCAGTAAGCCTCAAACATCTTTTCCTGCGGGATCCCGGCCTCCTCTAAAATGGCAGCGGAGATGTACGGCGCGCAGACCGCGAACAGCGCGGAGACCGCGTGCTCCTTCCACAGATCCGGGAAGGAGGAGGTGGGAGAGACCACGAAGGTCAGGCATTCCTCGAAACGCCCCTGCTTCAGACGTTCGCTCAGATCCGCGGGGATCTCCACGCCGGCGTCCAGCGTGCCGTTTTCCACGTCGGCGCGCAGTTCTTCGCGGGAGGCATAGGGCAGAAAGCCGGATTCCTCCAGATACGCCGCGACCCGCGCGGCTTCGGCGTCGTCGGCGCTTTCCAGGAAGCAGCCGGCGGGCGGCGTCTTGGTCTGCCGGCCCAGCGAATAGAAGAAGGGCGGCAGCAGCAGAACGGCCGCGAGGAAGATCCAGTAAACGGGCGTCCGGACGGTTTTCTTCAGGGCAAAGAGCAGGATCTTCATGCGTCCGCCCCCTTTCCCGGCATGGCCTTTAAGTGCCGCAGGGCAAAGAAGAGCGCCGCGCCGGCATAGACCGCGCCGACGGCAAGGCCCTTCGGCAGCACGGCGGCGGGATCCCCGCCGAACAGCGGCTTTAAGCAGGCGCAGACGGCGCCGAGGGGCGTATAGTCGCCCAGTGCGCTCAGCCAGGCGGGCAGAAGGCTGCGGGGCACCAGTCCGCCGCAGAAGAACAGCCCGACGGCCGTGATGCCGAGCAGCAGGCCGGCCCAGCCCTTCCGGGAAGCCAGCGCCACGGCGCTGAAGCTGATCAGGCAGGCGGCGAGCAATACCGCGAGCAGCGCGCCTAAAAGGCTCCCGGCCGTCAGCTTAAGCGGCACCAGGCGGGACAGCCCCCAGAGCAGCAGGGCAAACAGAGGCAGCTTGAACAGCAGCGGGTACAGGACCTTGCCGCTTAAGTAATCAGCCGGGCGGATGCCCTCGCTGAAGAGGCGGCAGAGGAGCGAGCGGCTGTTGTCGGCCGTATACAGCGCGGTGAAGAACAGCCCGCTCACGAGAAGGAAGAGGCCCAGCCAGGTGGCGGCGTAGTAGCCTTCCACGGAAAGCCCCGTCCCGTTGTAGGTGCTGACGACGTCCTTGAATGCGGTATCGTAGAAGCCGGTTGCCGCGTTCAGCAGTTCCACGTTGCTCCGGTCCAGAAAATCGCCGTGGACTCCGTCGGAAAGCCCGGCTTCCCGGACGACCTCCTCGCCGGCAAAGACGCCGTACTGCCCGGCGGCGAGCAGCCGCTCGCCCAGATCCGCCACGGAAGCGACGATCTCGGCGGAGGCGGCGGCGCCGTTTGACAGGATGATCTCGCCTTCTCCTTCCCAGCCGTACATGATCTGATCCGTATAGCCCTCCGGCAGGATGATAACGGCGGCGTAGCTGCCGTCCTCCAGACCGGCCAGGGCTTTTTTCCGGCTGACGCGGTCGACGTCCATGAGAGACGCGATATAACTTTGACTGCTGACCAGATTGATGCAGAAGCGGCTCACGAGCCCGCCTTCCTCATCCACCACGGCCACCTGAACCGGCGCGCTTCCCGCGGAAGCGCCGCGCAGCACGGAGAAGCCGGCGAGCGCCAGAGCGGCCGCCAGCAGCACAGTCAAAAGAAGCGCGGGGATGAGCCCGCGCATAAAAAGTTTCAGGTCTCTCTGGAGCATCGGCTTCAAAGTGTTCTCCTTACTTGAGTTCCTGCATGGCGGACTGCGTCAGATCCTGGAAGGCCTTCTGCACGTCCTCGAGCAGGTTTTCGAATTCGTCCACGTCCAGCGTCAGGACGTCCGTATATTTGGAGATATCCGGGAACTTGGCGCCGCCGTCGAAGGTCAGGGTAATGCCCTTCAGGCTGACGCTGTTTTCGTGGCCGTCCTCGGTAAGCGTGAATTTCTGCAGCTCGATCACGGTCTTCTTCCCGCTCTGGGTCATATTGGCCTTCAGCTCGAACGTGTCCGTATACTTGCCGCTGTAGTAGGAATAGCCGGAGTATTCCCCGCTGATCTTCAGGTCTCCTTCTTTCTTGTCCCAGGCGATCTTGACTTTGGCGACCGTTTCGGTATCTTCCTTGACGGTCACGGTGGACTCATAGGCGTTCTTGTCGTTCGTGGTGACCTTGCAGCTGATGGTGAACTTGTCACCGTCGAAGCCTTTCTGAAAGTAGGTGAATTCTTCCGGAGCCTTCGGATCCGGACCGACGGTCACACGGACGGTGGCTTTTTCCTTGTTGATCTTCTCGTCGACCTGCAGCTGCACCAGCTGGCTGCCCTTTAAGTAACCGGTCACGGTGATCGTCGTCTTTTCCAGCTGCTCTTCCAGATCGTCCAGGGAATCCTTCGCGTCGTCCAGTTCATCGTAGAAGGTATCGATAAAGTCGTCGCTCATGTAGAAGAAGTTCCCGAAGGCGCCGTCCTCGTAGAGCTTCTGGATCTTGGTCAGGAAGTTCTTGACGTCCTTGTCCTTGCGCAGGTAGTCGATCATATCGGAGGCGATGCCCTTGATGGCCTTCGCGTCCCGCTCGACCGTGCCGGTGGAGGCGCTGCCTTCCTTGTCGCCACGGGTGCTCTTGTCGCCACCCTTCCTTGCTTCCCGCGGCTT